>Ga0102590_1001983_pt1 | contig 26658 bp, 31 predicted proteins | sample AraplaMF_Col_mMF_FD_76859 | JGI IMG/M metagenome (GOLD analysis project Ga0102590, IMG submission 76859) | Arabidopsis root microbial communities from the University of North Carolina, USA - plate scrape MF_Col_mMF | ecosystem: Host-associated > Plants > Roots > Endosphere | place: USA... | reverse complement strand
GGGCAAACCCGTCCTTGACGCGGACGACTTCGCCCATCTGACCGAGCTTGGCAACGCGTTCCAGCAAGATGACTTCCATTTTAATTCTCCTTTTGAGTGTTCGATATGCGGTTGAAGTGAATGGTTGCAGTTTCAGGATGCAGGCAGCGGTGGAGGCTTGCCGCGCAGGTAGCGTTGGCGAAGTCCGAAGACGGCGTCCGCAAGCCCAAGCGCGATCATCGCGAGGACGGGCCAGCCGAACGCGACGACGATGGCGTAGGTGCAGCAGAGCCAGAAGATGCGGCTCTTGAGCGCGAGCGTCAGCGTGTGCAGCACCGCAAAGCCGGTGAGGCCATAGGCCATCATCAGCGCGGTGGTTGCGATCTGCGAGAACATCGCGGCAAGCCCGCCGATGAAGCAGAAGGCCAGCGCGACCGACAACGCGACCAGCGTCATCGGCGGCAATTCCGCGCTTCTGAGATCGGGCCAAGGCCGCTTCAGCCGGCCCGAGGTCGCCGTGATCCTTCCGGCCAGCCAGAGATTGAGCGTCAGCGTCATCATCGCGACGATCGTCGCAGCCGCCGGTGCGATGATGGCGAGCGCGGTGGTCCAGCGCTCGATATCCTGAGACGGCGTGGTCCCCTGTGGCGCCAGAATTCGCGTGAGGCCCCGGCGTAGTACGCCGGTAATGGTTTCGGCGTCGCCGCCAAGCGTCAGCATGGCGGCGATCGTGGTCAGCGCAGCAAAGCCGGCAATCCAGAGCAGGATGCGGCCGACCGGATACCATTCGAGCTGAACAGCGGCGGGCGCCGGACCGCCTTCGGAGGCAGTGACGGGCTGCGGGCGTCCCAGCAAAGCGAGGTGGCCGAGCCACCATGCCGGCAGGGCCACGGTAATCGCAAAGGCGATGCAATAGGGCAGGCCGAATATCGCGCCGAGGCCGATGGCCGCCGCGATGCCGCCAATCGTCGCCGCGAGCGGACCCCATCCAAGGGCCGCCACCATCAGCGGCAGCGACGCTAGATAAAACAGCAGCAGTGAGATCAGCGCGCCCGAGATGATCGAGGCGAACATCAGCGCCGACGCAGAGCCGGCCGCAAGACCAATGAGGACAATCGCGATCATCAGCTGTCCCGCTCCTTTCGAGCGGTTAGAGGCCACTTGGCCCCAACCATCGGCGACCGGACGACCCGGAAGCCTTATGAATATGAGAAGGTCCGCGGCGCGAACGCCGCGGACCGGGATGTCTTAGCGAATGACGTAGGGCAGCAGGCCGAGGAAACGGGCGCGCTTGATGGCGCGCGCGAGCTCGCGCTGCTTCTTGGCGGACACGGCGGTGATGCGGCTCGGCACGATCTTGCCGCGCTCGGAGACGTAACGCATCAGCAGCTTGGAATCCTTGTAGTCGATCTTCGGCGCATTCGGACCCGTGAACGGGCAGGTCTTGCGGCGACGGAAAAACGGACGGCGTGCTCCAGCTTCAGCCATTGTTCTTACTCCTCTTCCGTCGCTTCAACAGCGGCTTCTTCGCGCGGACGGCGCGGACCACGGTCGCCACGGAAGCCACCGCCTTCGCGATCGCCACGGAAGCCGCCTTCGCGGTCACCGCGGAAACCACCGCCGCGATCGTCGCGCTCGCGGTCACGATCGGCCTTGCGCATCATGGCGGAAGGACCTTCCTCGTGCTCTTCGACGCGGACGGTGAGGTAGCGGATGACGTCTTCGGAGATCCGCTCCTGGCGCTCGATCTCGGTGACCGCAGCGGAGGGCGCATCGATGTTCATCAGCACGAAATGTGCCTTGCGATTCTTGTTCATGCGGTAGGTGAGGGAGCGCACGCCCCAGTTCTCGGTCTTGGTGACCTTGCCGCCAAGCCCTTCGACGATGCCCGTCATCTGGGTGGTCAGCTCTTCGACCTGCTGGGTGCTCGCATCCTGACGCGCGAGAAAAACATGCTCATAAAGAGGCATGGGTGTCCTTTCCTGGTGTTGGCGCATCTCCCGGCGGCAAGCCCTTCGAGACCTTCGGAAAGGACTCGATAATGCTCAGAAGGCGGAAGCACGGGACGACGGGCCGACTGGCCCTGCCACATCAAAAACGCCTGGAAGGAGTGATTGCTGAGACCGTCCGTTCAGCTCCCGGCCGGGATCTGCGGATGCGCGGGTTATAAGGATTTTCGCCGCGCTGGCAAGGCTTCCGGGGAGACGGCGGCTTCAGGGTCTTGATTTATTTGTTTGTATAGCATACAACTAGCGGACTGGAGGTAAAATGGCCCCCAACTCCGTCCAAGTGCCCCCTGAGGTGCCCGCCGAGGATCCCAGGCACGCCGCGCGTGCGACAAGGACCGCCGGACGCCAGATGCGTTCGCGCCTTCTCGATGCAGCCAGCCGCCTGTTCCGGGAGCGGGGGCTGGCCGGCACCTCGATCTCGGATATTGCGGCGGCGGCCGACGCCTTTCCCAGCCAGATCACCTATTATTTCCGTACCAAGGAAGCCCTGTTCGTCGAGGCGGCCTGCCGCGAGATGCTGTATCTGGCGCGTGCGACCGAGCAGGCGGCGCTTCGGGCGCGCACGCCGCGGGAATATACCCACGCATTGGCGGAGACCGTGACGGCGACCGATTCCGTGGCCTTCTTTGCCGAGGCCTTGACCCTGACCAGGCGTCGTCAGGACCTCGCGCCGCTGGTCGAGCGCACCATCGAGCGTCTGCACAGCGAAGGTACACGCGCCTATGCCAGCCAGGTCGAACGGCATGGCTGGCGCTCGCTCCGCGCGCCCGAGGAAAGCTCGCGGCGGTTCTGGGCAGTTGCAATCGGCGTCATGGTCGAGGGGCACGCGATGGGGCGCCCGGCCGAGGATTTGTGCCGCGAGATGCTGCGCGTGCTGGGCGATCAGGCCACGACACCGCCCGGCGCCGACACCGCCCGGCTGCGCCTGATCGACGACAGCGCCAAGCCTGACAGGGAGACTTCATCATGACCGCGCTCCGCATGCGTGCCCGCGACTTTCTGGATGAGGATCAACTGATCGCCGTTCGCCAGCGCGTGACGTGGAAGGGCGTCGCCCTGATCGCCCATGCGTGGGCGCTGATCCTGGGTTCGATCGCGCTGGTCGCGTGGTGGCCCAATCCGCTGACCTTTCTGCTCGCGGTCGGCGTCATCGGCTCGCGCCAGCTCGGGCTCGCCATTCTGATGCATGACGGCGCGCACGGGTGCCTGTCGGCAGACGAGAAGCTCAATCTGACGCTCAGCCAGTGGTTTTGCGCCTATCCTATCTTCGCCGAGACGCGCGCCTATCGCCGCTATCACCTGCAGCACCATGCGCGCACGCAGCAGGAGGACGATCCGGATTTGATCCTGTCGGCGCCGTTTCCGATCACGCGGATGAGCTATCGCCGCAAGTTCTTCCGCGACATTACCGGGCAGACCGGTTACCAGCAGCGCAAGGCGCAGTTCTTGAATGCGCTCGGGCCGAAGGAATGGCCGCTGGCCCGGCGCGCCGCGCATTTCTGGGAAAAGCTGGGCCCGCAATTCGTCGTCAACGCCGTGCTGTTTGCCGGCCTCGCCGCCGCCGGCTTGTGGTGGGCGTATCCGCTGCTGTGGCTGTTGCCGCTGCTCACCTGGCAGATGGTGATTACCCGGATCCGCAACATCGCCGAGCACGCCGTCGTTCCCGACTCGAACGATCCCCTGCGCAACACCCGTACCACGCGCGCGAACTTCCTGGAGCGGCTGTTCATCGCACCGTATTACGTCAACTACCACCTCGAGCATCATCTGTTGTTCTACGTGCCCTGCTACAACCTGCCGCGTGTGCACCGCATCCTGTCTGAAAGCCGCTACGCGGACAGGATGGAGGTGCAGCCGAACTACGCCGCCGTGCTGCGGATGGCGACCACCAGGCCCGACCATGAGGATCGCCCGGGCAAGCTGGTGAGCATCGCGCGCCGGGCGCGGGCCGACGTGAAGATAGGCGGCGACCAGGCCGCCGGCGGGTTCTAGTTTGACCTCTCGCTCTGCTCGCTCGGGCCAACTTCGCTGGGCGAGCACAGCCGTGAAAGGAGCCGGAGGATGATCGATCTGACGACGTTGGTTACCTACGGGGCGGTTGTGCTCGGCTTTGTATTCATTCCGGGTCCCGCCACGCTCCTCACGGTTGCAAGGGCAACGAGTTCGGGCACCAAGGTGGGTATCTCTACCGGCATCGGGATCGCCGCCGGCGACCTGATCCATACCTTCATGGCGATCGTCGGCATCTCGGCGATCATCGCCGCTTCGGCGCTGCTGTTCAGCATCATCAAATACATTGGCGCGGCGTATCTCGTTTACCTCGGCATCCGTGCAATTCTCGATCGAGCGCCGGCAAATCTGACGGCCGGCGCGCTGCCGATCTCGGCAGGCAAGGCATTCAGGCAGGCCATCCTGGCCGAGGTGCTGAATCCCAAGACGGCGCTTTTCTTCCTGGCATTCCTCCCCCAATTCGTCGTGCCCGAGAACGGATCGGTCATGCTTCAACTGACGATCCTGGGGATTCTTTTTGTTCTGCTCGGGCTCGTCAGCACGGTCGTCTTTGCAGTTTGCGCAGGAGGACTCGGCAGCTTCCTCCGCCGGAATCCCACTGTATTGAAATGGCAGGGCAAGGCGGTTGGCGGCATCTATTGTGCGCTGGGTGTCCGTTTGGCGCTGCAGGAACGCTGAGCCCGCCCCAATTCCCGGCCTTCCCGCGGCGTGCGCCATCCCGCAGCGCGGCTTGACATCCCGGCCTCGGTCAGTGTCTTACGGCCCCATTCTAACGAGGGAGCGCCGATGACGGCTGCATTTACGTTTCCGGGGCAGGGTTCCCAGGCGGTCGGCATGGGCAAGGTCCTGGCGGAGGCCTTCCCGGCCGCGCGGGCGGTGTTCGATGAGGTTGATTCGGCGCTCGGCGAGAAGCTGACCGCCATCATCTGGGATGGCCCGGCCGAGACCCTCCAGCTGACCGAAAATGCCCAGCCGGCCCTGATGGCGGTCTCGATCGCCACGCTGCGGGTGCTCGAAACCGAGGCGGGCTTTTCCGTCGGGCGGCATGCGGCCTTCGTGGCCGGCCATTCGCTTGGCGAATATTCCGCGCTGGCCGCCGCCGGCAGTCTGAGCGTCAGCGATACCGCGCGCCTGCTGCGTACCCGCGGTCTTGCGATGCAAAAAGCCGTGCCGGTCGGCGCTGGCGCGATGGCGGCACTGCTCGGGCTCGACTACGAGGCCGCCATGGCGGTTGCCAGCGAAGCTGCGCAGGGGCAGATCTGCCAGGCTGCCAACGACAATGGCGGCGGCCAGGTCGTGGTGTCCGGCGACAAGGCGGCGGTCGATCGCGCCGTGGAAATCGCCAAGGCCAAGGGCGCCAAGCGCGCGATGCTGTTGCCGGTCTCGGCGCCGTTCCACTGCAAGCTGATGCAGCCCGCGGCCGACGCAATGGCGGAGGCGCTGTCGGGCGTGACGATCAAGGCGCCGGCCTCGCCGCTGGTGTCGAACGTGCTGGCGGCGCCGATCACCGATCCCGACGAAATTCGCCGCCGCCTGATCGAGCAGGTCACCGGCACCGTCCGCTGGCGCGAATCGGTCGCCTACATGGCGGCGCATGGTGTCACGCGGTTCTTCGAAATCGGCGCCGGCAAGGTGCTGAGCGGTCTGGTCAAGCGCATCGCTGACGGTGCCGTCGGCGTGTCGGTCGGCGGACCCAACGATATTGCCGCCGCCAAGGATGCATTGGCAGCTTCGGTCTGAAGCTGCCGGAAGGAGACATTGATGTTCGATTTGACAGGCAGAACGGCGCTGGTCACCGGCGCCACGGGCGGCATCGGCGGGGCGATTGCGCAGGCGTTGCATGGGCAGGGCGCGACGGTCGCGATATCGGGTACGCGTCGCGAGGTGCTGGACTCCTTTGCCGCCAAGCTTGGCGAGCGCGTCCACGTGCTGCCGTGCAACCTCTCCGACAGCGCAGAGGTCGAGGGCCTGGTGCCGGCGGCGGAGGCCGCGATGGGGCAGGTCGATATTCTGATCGCCAACGCCGGCATCACCCGCGACAATCTCTTCGTGCAGCTGCGTGACGAGGATTGGGACGACGTCATCCAGGTCAACCTGACCGCGACCTTCCGTCTTGCCCGCGCTGCAACAAAGCTGATGATGCGCAAGCGCTTCGGCCGGATCATTGCGATCACCTCGATCGTCGGCGTGACCGGCAATCCGGGCCAGGCCAACTACACCGCGTCGAAGGCCGGCATCATCGGCCTGATCAAGACGCTGGGCGCGGAATACGCCAAGCGCAACGTGACCGCCAACTGCATCGCGCCAGGGTTCATCAAGACGCCGATGACCGACGCGCTCAACGACAAGCAGCGCGAGGCCATCCTGGCAAAGGTTCCTGCCGCACGGCTGGGGACGCCGGAGGACATCGCGGGGGCAGCCGTCTATCTCGCCTCGAACGAGGCCGCCTATGTCACCGGTCAGACGATTCACATCAACGGCGGAATGGCCATGATTTGAGCGAGTTATTGCCCCGATCGATGCGGCCAAAGGCCGTTTCGCCGGGGCGGTGGAGGTTGTAGTCAGGGCTTGGGAAGTATGGTAACCGAACCCCCGACGGATGGGCAAACAAGGCCATTGCAGGAATTTGAAACCCTGTATATTGGCGTGGCGACGCCTGCCGTTCGCCGGGGCTTTGTCGGCTACCATCGGGCCGAACCAAGACTATGCGCGATAGCGAAGGAAGTTTAACGACCACGATAGCTCGTAGCGTCTTTATAGCGTCTTGGGGTCGGGTCCAATGGAACAAGCACGAGGTTGAAGATGAGTGAGATTGGCGAGCGGGTTAAGAAGATTGTGGTCGAACACCTCGGCGTTGAACCCGAGAAGGTTGTCGATGGTGCAAGTTTCATCGACGACCTTGGCGCCGACAGTCTCGACACCGTCGAGCTCGTGATGGCATTTGAAGAAGAGTTCGGCTGCGAGATTCCGGATGACGCCGCCGAGACGATTTTGACCGTCGGCGACGCGACGAAGTTTCTCGAGAAGAACGCGAAAAGCTGACGTCCCGGGCGGGTAGAGACAGAGCCGGACGGGCCGTCGTCGAACGGTCCCCCGGTTTCTTGTTTTTGGCTACTGCTTTCCGGCTGGAGTTTTTGAAATGAGGCGGGTTGTCGTCACGGGGCTGGGCATGGTTACGCCGCTCGGCTGCGGCGTTGACACAACGTGGGCGCGCATCCTCGACGGTCAGAGCGGCGCCAAGAAGATCGATACGTTCGAGGTTGCCGACCTCGCGAGCCGGATCGCCTGCATCATTCCGCGCGGCGACGGCTCTGACGGCACCTTCCATCCCGACCAGTGGATGGAGCCGAAGGAACAGCGCAAGGTCGACGACTTCATCATCTTTGCGATGGCCGCGGCACGCCAGGCGCTCGACGACGCCAACTGGCATCCCTCGAACGAAGAAGACAAATGCGCCACCGGCACCCTGATCGGCTCGGGCATCGGTGGCCTGTCCGGCATCGCCGACACGGCGTTGCTTCTGAAGGAACGCGGGCCGCGCCGGGTATCGCCGTTCTTCATCCCGGGGCGGCTGATCAATCTGGCTTCCGGCTATGTCTCGATCGAGCACGGCCTGAAGGGGCCGAATCATTCCGTGGTGACGGCGTGTTCGACCGGCGCGCATGCGATCGGCGACGGCGCGCGCCTCATTGCGCTCGGCGATGCCGATGTGATGGTCGCGGGCGGAACGGAATCGCCGATCTGCCGGCTGGCAATGGCGGGCTTCTGCGCCGCGCGCGCGCTCTCGACCGGCTACAACGAGACGCCGCACAAGGCCTCGCGACCCTATGACAAGGACCGCGATGGATTCGTGATGGGCGAGGGCGCCGGCGTCGTGGTGCTCGAGGAATATGAGCACGCCAAGAAGCGCGGTGCGCGAATCTATTGCGAAGTGGTCGGATACGGCCTGTCGGGTGACGCCTATCACATTACCTCGCCGGCGCCGGATGGCGATGGCGGCTTCCGCAGCATGAGCGCGGCGATCAAGCGCGCCGGCATCGCGGTATCGGATATCGACTATATCAACGCCCATGGTACTTCGACGCAGATCGGCGACGAGATCGAACTCGGCGCCGTGGAACGGCTGCTCGGCAACGCCGCTTCCAAGGTGTCGATGTCGTCGACGAAATCGTCGACCGGGCACCTGCTCGGTGCCGCCGGTGCGATCGAAGCCATTTTCAGTATCCTTGCGATTCGGGATAATATTGCTCCGCCCACTATCAATTTGGAAAACCCGTCGGTGGAAACGGCGATCGATCTGGTGCCGCAGACGGCGCGCAAGCGCGAGATTAACGTCGCACTGTCGAATTCTTTCGGTTTCGGGGGGACCAACGCCTCCGTAATCGTACGGCGTGTGGCTGACTAGCAAGTGTTTAGAACTACTCCACCGTTTTGCCGTATTCGGCGATGACTTCTAGAAGCGGGCGTATGCTATCGGCCGGGCAGGGGATTGCCGGGCCGCGATTGAACCGGCAGGATTCAGGTTGCATCGATGAGTGAGAGGCCGCCCATTTCACCGCGAAGCCCGCGCGCTGCGCTGGAGCCCGAGCAGGTGCCGCCGCCGCCGAAGCGGTCGGAGCGCGCCCGCAATCCTTTTGTGGTGGTCGGCAATGCCATCTTCACCATCCTGATCATTCTGATGATCGGGGCGGGAGCGACCTATTATTACGGCAGGCAGATCCTGGAAACGCCGGGTCCGCTGCAGGAAGACAAGATCGTCAACATTCCGTCGCGGGCCGGCAAGCGCGAGATTGCCGAAGTGCTGGCGCGTGAAGGGGTGATCAACGTCAATCCCTGGGCCTTCATGGGCGGCGTGCTTGCGCTGAAGGCAAGCTCCGATCTCAAGCCGGGCGAATATTCCTTCCAGAAGAACGCCAGCCTGCGCGACGTCATCGCCACCATCGTCGAGGGCAAGGTGGTGCAGCACGCCGTCACGATCCCCGAGGGCCTGACCTCCGAACAGATCGTGACGCGGCTGGTCGACAACGACATCTTCTCCGGCTCGGTGCGGGAAATGCCGCGCGAGGGCACGCTGCTGCCGGAGACCTACAAATTCCCGCGCGGCACCACGCGCGAGCAGGTGATCCACCGCCTGCAACAGAGCCAGAAGCGCGTGCTCGCGGAAATCTGGGAGCGCCGCAATCCCGACGTTCCGGTCCGTTCGCCCGAGCAGCTCATCACGCTGGCCTCGATCATCGAGAAGGAAACCGGCCGGGCCGACGAGCGCAGCCGCGTGGCCGCCGTCTTCACCAACCGCCTGCGGCAGCGGATCAAGCTGCAGTCGGATCCGACCATCATCTACGGCCTGGTCGGCGGCAAGGGAACGCTGGGCCGGCCGATCAAGCGCAGCGAGATCACCCAGCCGTCGCCCTACAACACCTATGTGATCGAGGGCCTGCCGCCCGGACCGATCGCCAATCCGGGCCGCGCCTCGCTCGAAGCAGCCGCCAATCCGGCGCGCACGCGCGACCTGTTCTTCGTGGCCGACGGCACCGGCGGGCACGCCTTCACCGAGACCTACGACGCGCACCAGAAGAACGTCGCCAAGCTGCGGGCGCTTGAAAAGCAGATTCAGAACGACACCGTCGAGCCGTCCGAAGACGCGCCGCCGCCGACGGCCGCCGGGGCCCCGGCGGATAACAATCCAACCGCGACGACGCGGCCTTCGGCGCCGGCGAAAAAGCCGCCCGCCCGTCCAGCGGCGCCAGCCACCGCGCCGGCCCGGCAGGGGGCCGCGCAGTCGACCACGACGCCGCCGGTCGTGCAGCGCTGACGCCGGCCGGCCCGCGCCGGCGTTGCTGCCACGGCCGGAACGCAATTCCACTTTGGCGGAAATCGGCTTAAGGTCGCGCCGATCTTTCGAGTCTTGAAATCCCTGTCTTTCGGAGAGTGTGACGCGATGGCGCTATCGAGCATGACCGGTTTTGCCCGGAGTCACGGCGCCAGCGGGCCCTACACGTTCGAATGGGAACTGAAGTCGGTCAATGCCAAGGGCTTTGACCTGCGTTTGCGCCTGCCGCCCGGTTGGGACGAGGTGGAGGCGTTTGCCAAAAAACGCGCCGCCGAGGTGCTGTCGCGCGGCACGGTTTACGCCAACCTCAACGTCAAGCGCGCCAACGCCGTCTCGACCATCCGCATCAATGAAGACGTGCTCGCTTCGGTTGTGAAGGTCGCGGGTGAGCTCGCCGGCAAAATCGACGCGGTCGCGCCGAGCATCGACGGGCTGCTCGGCATCAAGGGCGTCATCGAGGTCGTCGAGCCCGAAAGCGACGAGGCCGAAGACAAGGCGGCGCGGGACGCGGCCGTCACCGCCTTCGAACAGGCGCTCGGCAACCTCGTCGAGATGCGCCGCCGCGAGGGCGTGACGCTCGGGCAGATCTTGATCCAGCGCATGGATGAAATCGAGCGGCTGGCGAAAAAGGCCGAGGCTGCCCCCGGCCGCAAGCCGGAGGCGATCCGGGCGCGCCTTGCCGAGCAGGTGGCGGCGCTATTGGAAACGTCCGAGCGCTTCGATCCGGACCGGCTCCATCAGGAAGCGATCATGATCGCGACCAAGGCCGACATCCGCGAAGAGCTCGACCGCATCGCCTCGCATGTCGCGCAGGCCCGCGAGATGATCGGCAAGGGTGGCCCGGTCGGGCGGCGGCTGGATTTCCTCGCCCAGGAATTCAACCGCGAGGTCAATACCTGCTGCTCCAAGTCGAACGATCTGGAATTGACCCAGACCGGCCTCGAAATGAAAAACGTGGTCGAGCAGTTCCGCGAGCAGGTCCAGAATCTGGAGTGAAGGATGGCGGCTTCCGGTTTCGATGGAGTTGAACGGCGCGGGCTGATGTTCGTGCTGTCGTCGCCCTCGGGCGCGGGCAAGACGACGCTGTCGCGTCTCTTGATCGAGCGGATGCCGGGGCTGAAAATGTCGGTGTCCGCCACCACGCGGCCGATGCGGCCGGGCGAGGTCGATGGAAAGGATTATTTCTTCGTCGACAAGGCCAGGTTCGAGGCGATGGTCGCCCAGGGCGAACTGCTGGAATGGGCGACCGTGTTCGACAACCGCTACGGCACGCCGCGCGCGCCGGTCGAGGCGGCGCTGACGGCCGGGCAGGACGTGCTGTTCGACATCGACTGGCAGGGCACGCAGCAATTGCGCGAAAAGGCCCGCGCCGACGTCGTCAGCGTCTTCATCCTGCCGCCCTCGGCCGCCGATCTCGAGAAGCGGCTGCACACGCGGGCGCAGGATTCCGACGAGGTGATTCGCGGGCGCATGAGCCGCGCCACCCATGAGCTCAGTCACTGGGCGGAATACGACTACATCGTCGTCAACCAGAACGTCGATGACGCGTTTGCCGAGGTGCAGTCGATCCTCAAGGCCGAGCGGCTCAAACGTGAGCGCCGCACCGGCCTGACCGAATTCGTGCGCACGCTGCAGCGCCAGCTCGAGAAATAGCCGCCGCTCCAGGCTCCGTCAGCTCTGCGCGCTGCGCGCGAGGCGGGCCAGCATTTCCGTGACCTGCTGTTCGCGCTCCCGCTCCTGCGGCGCCTGGCGCCGATTGGCGGGCGCGTAGGACTCCTGCGTCGCGCGCGGCCGTTCGCGCGGCACGCGGATCCGTTCCTGGGCCGCCCGTTCCTGAGCCGCCCGGTCTTGGGGGGCACGTTCCTGGGGGGCGCGTTCTTGGAATGGCCGGTCCTGGAATGGCCGATCCTTGAAGCCACGATCCTGGAATGCGTGGTCGCGCGGGGCGCGCGCGGGCTGCATGCCGGCGGCGCGCCGCAGCTTGGCGTCCTCATCGTGATACATCGGCTGCGGTGCCCGCTTCTTGACGCGGGCGGAATCCCACATCGCGCGCCGCTTGCGCCGCATCGCGCGGCGGGCGCGCATCCGTCCGATCCTGACGATCGCGCTGACCGTGAGGCCGGCGAGCGCGAGGGCGGCAGCCATCACCAGAAGCAGCTTCTGCAGCGAGGCGGTCGGCTTTGCCGGTTCGGCCGCGACGGCCGCGATCTGCTCCGGCGTGGGCTGCTGCTGAATGTAATCGGCCTGCGGCTGCTGCGGCTCGACAGGCGCGGTGGCGGCCGCCGCCATCTGGATGGGGGCCGGGCTGGCCGATGCGCTTGCGGCGGGGGCGTCGTTCCAACGCATGCTGGACAGCGGCGCGGGCGCCAGCACGTTCGGCATCACCGCGCGCTGATTGCTCTGCACGGCTGGCGCAGGCGCTGCGGCAATCGACCGTGTCTCTGCCCTGACCGGCTCGGCGCGGGGCTGCTGGGCAACATATTCGGCGCGCGCTTCGGCGAATTTGCGCGTCCGCGCGGCGTCAGCCGAAGGCGGCGTTGCAGGTGCGGATTCCGGCGGTGCGGCGCGTGCGAACTTGTCGTCGGCCTTCTCGCTTTCCTCGCGCAGATACCAGCACTGGCGCTTGGTGACGCGGTCGAGGCGATAGTACCAATGGCTGCCCTCGGGCGTCGCGCCGCTCGGCGCCGACAGGCAGCTGTCCGCGACCTGGGCGAGCTGCATCGGGGCTTCCGCTGCGCGTTCTGTCGCTTGCGCCCGCAGATCCGTCACGGTGGCGAGGTTTGTTCCTGCCACGACACCGGCAAACAGCACCGGGACGAAATTCACGGAACACTTCGACATCTGCAACCCCGGACACGCAACGCAACGCGACGCTTGATGCCGCCAATCTGGTCAGAGACTTGGGTGGCAATGAGCCGCGATTTTGGAGCGGATGGGGTATAATTGCGGCTGCCGCATCGCCGCAATTTGGGCAGGCTAAGGCCATGTAATATCGCCGGAAAATCGGGGCATTTCGGCCCGCCTGGACGGGCTATTGTTTAGAAGCGGTCCAGCGTCCGGTGCAGCCGTCCGATCGCACGAACGAGCCGGAGCCGGTACGGCCTGAGAATCGCCCCGTGCTGGTCCAGCTCAAGCCCTGGACCGAGCCGCCGGTGCGCGTCGCACCGTTCGGGCTGACCGAGCCAGAGCTCAATTCGCCCGAAATCCTTCCACCCGAGATGACGAATCGCTCGCTCGCGCTACCGCAGGGTGTGCCGACGGCAACGGAAACCCATGTGCCGTCGAAATTCGCGCCGGCGCCGCCGCCTTCGCCGCCGCTCTTGCGCGAGGCGCGGCGCGGCTCGTCCGCCTCCGGCTTGGCCCGCCGCGCCGGCTTTGAAGGTTCGACGGCGCGCGGCGCTTCGCGCGAGCCGGACAGCGATTTCTCATCATTGCCGATGCTGCCGCCGGCGCTGCCGGACTGCGCCATCGCCCCGCTGGCTGGAAACGCAGCCGCCACCAGCCATGCGAGGAGGGCAATTTTCGTCACCCGTTGAATTGCGTCCGGCATAATGATTTGTTCCCAATATTCTTCTCAAATATTCCGATGCGGCACCGAAGCGCTACTGCTTGGCCGCCGTCCATCTTCCGGTGCAGCCGTCCGATTGCCTAAATGTCCCGCCGCCGGTGCGGCCGGAAAGACGGCCGGTGGTGATGACCGTGATACCCTGGTCGGTGGATGTGCCGTACACCGTTCCGTCCGGACTGACCGTGCCTCGCGCTTTCTGGCCAATGATCTTGCCGCTGGTGACGACGACCGCATTGCTGCTGGTGCCCTGGCAGGTGACGCCGACCGCGCTGACGATCCACGCGCCGTCGAAATTGTTGCCGCCACCACCGCCTTTTCGCGAGGCGCGGCGCGGTTCGTCCGGCTCGGGCTGGTTGCGTCGCGCCGGCCTTGCGGCTTCGGGTGCGTGTGGCGCCTCGCGCGAACCGGACAGCGATTTTTCCTCATTGCCGATGCTGCCGCCGGCGCTGCCGGATTGCGCATAGGCAGGGCCGGAGCCGCACACGAGCGCGATCAAGAGGGCGGAGACGGCGATGCGGGTCGAGCGTTGGACGGCGTTTTGCATGAGCAGGCAATTCCAATATCGCGAACAACAAATTTCAGAACATGTTTCAACTGCGTTGAATCATGCTCGTCGGTTATCTCTTTGTTTTGAGCATGATCTTTTCGGAAAACCGGTATCCACTTTTCCGGATCATGCCCTAGCGGCCTGATCCATCGGCACAGACCGCGCCAATAATGCGGCAAGATTTGCCAGTCTTTCCGCACTCGTCAAGCGCGGCGTCCCGGGCGCGCTGGACGGTGTCGCGCTGAACCAGCGACCAGGATTTTCCCGAAATCGCGAACGCGCCGCAGCGCGAGCCGTAGAAGCTCAGCTCCATCGGGCATTTGCTGGCGCCGCAATTGTTGCGCGCATCGTCGATCGCCGCGCGGCGCGAGGCGTGATTCCAGGACATGCCCCATTTGTCGCTGTCGGGCCCATAGACGATCGAGCCCCACGGCTTCAAGTCTTCCATCTTGCGCAGCCGCGTCAGCACCCCCTCGGTGGCTTCGCCTGATGGCGTCATCCTGACCTTTTCCTGAAACTTGGCGATCGCCACGCGCATGCCGTTCCTGCTGTCGAGCGGCTCCGGATCGTAATTGAGCTCGAACAGGCGATCGCTCAATTCACGCAGCAGGACAGGGTCCTTGATCGGGATGCGATCGGGATCGGGGCGCAGCGTCGAGGCCAGCGGCTCCGGCTGCGGCGCGACCGCGGCGAGCTGCTGCGTTGCCGGGGCGGGGGGCACGAAATAGAAATTGCCGTCGATCGGCGAGGACGACACCCAGGGCTGCTGCGATCCGCCGGTCTGGCGCTTCACGGCAAGGCCGACCTGGTTGAAGGTCTGGAAGATGTCGAGCCCGGCCTGCTTGATCGTCGTGGCCAGCGCTTTCGTATAGGGGCTGTGACCATCGGCGCCGTCGAGCGCGACATTGCCGGGCTGGGTCGCGTAGGAGATCAGCGTGCCCTCCGGCGCGCGCATCTGCGCCAGGCCGCCGTCGGAAGCGCGCAGGCCGCGCGCGCCGAACGGATTGTTGCGGCAAGCATCGAGGATCACCATGTTGAGCCGCGTGCCCGAGCCCTGCATCTGCCGCAGCACGAGGTTGACGTCGACCATCTGGAAATCGACGTCGGCCTCGCGCACGGGATTGGCGCCGACAGGCACGAGATAGTTCGATCCGGAGACCTGTACGCCGTGGCCGGCGTAATAGAACAGCGCGACGTCGGCGCCCTGCACCTGGCGGCCGAAATTCTGCACGGCGATGTCCATCGCCGGCTTGTCGAGATCGAGCTGGGCGCGGCCGCCGATCAGCGTGAAGCCGAGACCTGACAGCGTCTCCGCCATCAGCGCCGCATCGTTGCGGGGATTATCGAGCCGGGTGACGTTCTGATAGGCGGAGTTGCCGACGACAAGTGCGACGCGCTTGTCGGCCATGGCCGGCGCGGCGAGGGCGACCGCCAGCCATGATGCCAGCGCCGCGACTTTCCAGATTGTCCTGCCGAAAGCCCCGCGCATTCCGATTCAACCCCCGCCAGATCGTTTGAGATTATCAGGTGGCTCGCCGGGCGAAAAGCAGCGCGGCCGTTTCCATGCCGTCGTGGCCGGGCTTGTCCCGGCCATCCACGTTCTTCTCTTAACATGGAGGCCAGGACGTGGAGGCCCGGGACAAGCCCGGGCATGACGCGTTTGGCGTTCGATGACGGTGCTCCGATACGGACTGTTGTTTTCGACAGGTGGGGCCGGCGCTGGATTAAGACATCGCGATCTTGCGGCGCGTTGGTACGGAAGCGCGCGAGTGGTCTGGTTGCTGGGCACAACGCACGCCAACGCGGGGGTGAGCCAGCTTATGCAGCGTTCGCCATAACCCTCACCCTGCGACATCGACGAGCGAGCGTTCTTTCGATTGCCGCTTTAACCTGCGGTGCGAATGCCGATTGTCGCAAGTGCCGCTTCTCGTTCTTGCTGTGGATTGAAACCGAAGGCGTCATCCGCCGCCCGATGCCAGCAAGCCATCGCAAAATGAAGGCATCGATATCGCCACACCATGATGAGTTGTGCCTGGATTGAGGCGGCGGATTTAAGCTTTCGCCGATCCGCCCCACGGCCTCTCGTCGCTGCAGACGCAATAACCCAGTCGTGATTTATTTGCCGCAACCTGCGTGTTACGATCCCGGGAGACAATCGGGGGGCGAGCATGGAGAAATACGGGGCGGGTTCGATTGTTGTCTCCGACTATGATCCCACCTGGCCGGTGCTGTTCGAGGAGGAGAGCGCGAAAATCAGGGATGTGCTCGGCCCGCTCGTCCTGGGGGTGGAGCACATCGGCAGCACGGCGGTGCCCGGCCTTCCATCAAAACCGATCATCGATCTCCTGGTTGGCGTGCAGAGCTTCGACGAGGCAATGGAGCGATGCATCGGGCCGATGCAAGCGCTGGGGTATGTCTACATTCCGGAATACGCGTCGTGGCTGCCCGGCGAGCTGTTCTTCCGCAAGGGCCCTCCAGGACCATGGACCCATCATGTGCACCTGATGGAGACGTGCCATCCGCGCAGGGAGGCATTTCTGGTGTTTCGCGATTATCTGCGCGCCCATCCCGAGGCAGCGCGCGCCTATGCCGATATCAAGCGCGGCCTTGCCGCTTCGTCACAGGACGACATCAAGGCCTACCGAACCGGCAAGAACACCTTCGTCGAGGAAACGACGGAAAAGGCGCGCGCGTGGCACGCCCGGATGCAAGGCAGTCGGCGATAGAATGACGATGATCATGCGCTCACGACGTGTCGAGCATCCGCGTCAAGGGCATTGCCGCGGTGGTTATAGCGGCCGAAGCAGTCCGTGCTGGACGGCCGCTTGCCGATCCGCGATAATCCGCCGGCCCAATGCCACCGATGGGAACCACCCATGGCACAGAGCGGTTTTCACGGTCAGAAGTTCGAGGAGCTTCTGCACCTGCAACATACACCGTCATCGCTGATCACGCGGTCCGTGCGCGGCGTCGAGCTTGCGGCCACCGAAACGCGGGATGACAATCCCGTCCCGGGTCTTTGCGGCGCCATTGCGCCCGAGGATGCCTATATCGTCAGCCTGAAACTTCGCGATTACCCCGACTGCGAATACTGGGAGCGGGGCAAGTGCGTGACCAAGCCGAATATTCGGGCAGGCACGACATATCTATACGACATGAAGTGCGACCCGCGCTTTGTCATCGACAAGCCGTTCCACTCCCTTCATTTCTATGTTCCTGGCTCGGCGCTGAACGGCATCGCGGAACACGCCGCCACGCGGCGCGTCGGCCAGCTCGATTGTCAATTCGGCACCGGCTTTCGCGACGAGACCGTGCATCACATCGGCGCGTCACTCCTGCAGGGATTGCGCCGGCCATCCGAAGCCAATCAGCTTTTCGTCGATCACATGATGCTCGCGCTCACGGCCCACGTCGCTCAGGCCTATGGCGGGCTGCACTTTGCTGAACCGGCCCGTGGTGGCCTTGCTCCATGGCAGCTCAAGCGGGCCTGCGAAAGGCTTGCATCCGATCTGAGCGGCAAGCTGACGCTGCAGGACGTCGCGGCCGAATTCGACCTTTCGGTCAGTTATTTTTCACGCGCGTTTCGAACCTCCGCCGGCCTGCCGCCACACCAATGGCTGCTTCGCCAGCGCGTGAGCACGGCCAAGCAGTTGATGACCTGCAAGGACCTGTCGCTTGCCGAGATTGCAATATCGGCGGGGTTTGCCAATCAAAGCCATTTTACACGGGTGTTTTCGGCCATGGTGGGCGTCAGCCCGGGCTCATGGCGTCGCGAGGCAGGCGGTGCGCCGGAAGATCAGGATTCGATTCCGCGCAGACCGGGGCCGATCAGCGCGCGCCGCTCACGGGCATGACGCGCGAGCACAGCGAAGTCCTGGAGGGCGGCTCCGTGCTGCTGCAATGCCGGTTTTCGAATGCGGGACCATCGTGATCGACGGCCGATTGCCGGCAGGCGATGCTGAATTTAGCGCCATGCGGGCGCATATCCGGCGAAAATGATGCCGCCCGTTAGGTGATCTTTAATTGAAAATCCAAACGTCCGAAGCTTTCGCGACGCCGCCAATGACGAAGGTTCCGCAAGATCGTACGGTGCCAGCGCTCACCTGCACCCGATCCGGATCGCCCGAACGGCCATCCTCAAGCCGCGACCATGAGACCAAACGCGCTGAATCTCGTTGCGACTTTCCTGCTTGGTCCCACACTTCTGGCATTGCTGTTTGCATGGCAGGCGAGAGAACCCGGCGACAGCGAATTCGTCTTCGGTTTCTGGCTCGGGTTTGGCGTGCCTGCTCTGGCACTCGCGATGTTTCTGTTTTGGCTTGGCAGACCTGACCGCCTTCGACGGGATGACGATCGGGTCAGCCGGGCGGCCGATGACGGCGAGCCGGATTGATTGCCGGCGAACCGGATATCTGCAGGCAACCCTTTTCTGACGCCATGCGATGTGCAACTAATATATCTCGGCTCGCCGGATCAGGACGGCGTTCAATCATCGATGCACGAGGTCGCGAATGACCAGCAAATACACCGGGCAATGCGCCTGCGGCGCGGTGAAGTTCGGCTTCGACACCGATCCGGATTTCGTTGCCAACTGCCATTGCCTCGATTGCAAGCGCGCTTCTGGCGGCGAGATGGCCACCTTCTTCGGCGTGCCGCAGGCTGATTTCACACTGTTCAGCGGCGCGCCGAAAGGACATGTCTATGTCGCTGCGTCAGGCAAGAAGCTGCAGCGCAACTTCTGTCCCGACTGCGGATCCAGGTTGTTTACGAACCATCTGGAGAGTTTTCCCGGCGTCGTCTTCGTGATGCTGGGCAGCCTGGACCGGCCCGAATTGATCGAGCCAAAACTCGAAATGTTCGCCAGGCGCCGGCTGAAATGGGTACAGCCGCTCGACATGCCGCAGTTCGACGGCATGCCCGGCTGAGCGGGCGGCGCCCGCCAAGGCGGTCGAGGCACTCTGCCTGCCGACATGCCGGCCAGAACCGGCGCCGCAATTCCTGACGTCCCTTGTGAGCTGGTTAACAATTGCTGTCATCTGGCGGCTGTATGTTCCATGCGTGGTAAGGGGGTATCGCGATGGAACGGAAAGTCCGATATACCAGGTCAGCAGTCCTGATCCGCAGGGAAAATCTGCAAAAAAGGTTTTCGGAGCTGCAGAAGCTCAAGGAGCAGGTACGGCTCGCCGAAATCGCCGCCAAGCAATCACGGCCCCTGGAGGAACGGATTGCGTGTCTGAACGACGGCCGACGGTGAACAGTGGCGCGCGCAGCTTCAATTCCGATGGCTAAAGCGCGATGAGATTTGGATGAATCGCCATCACGCTTCAGGTCTTTGTTGGAGCATGATCTTTTCGGAAAACCGCTTCGCACTTTTCCGGATCATGCGCTAGGCCAGAAGAATTGTCGTGATGTCCTGGTTCGTCTGCGCGTCCACGACAGTGAACGCCAATCCGCGCGTCTGCCACTCGCGAAGATCCGCTATCGTCACATAGCAAGCGGCCTGCGTATCGTAGAGCCGGGATTGCGCGTAGCGCTTGATGAGCTTTGGCATTGCCGGTTGCCTTGCCTGGCTGGTTGTGAGCCTCCTCGACAGGATGCACAGTAGAGCGGTTTCCGATAGCTCTCAAATCAATTCGAAGAGCGTCGGGGAGGGCGGTGCATCCGGTTGCAGGCCTTAGCGCGATAACCGGCTCACTGCGAAGACGAACTTGACCTGCAGCACGGGTCCGGTCGCATCGCGCACCTGGATCGCCAGACTGTGTCCGACAGATCGCCTCCAGTTCCGGCGGATTGCCGGCCTGGCCATGTCAGCCAATGACAGTACTGCCTCCTCCTGCACGGCTTCGATGTCGCGGAGTTCCATTCCCTCCTGATCCGCCGTAACGTCATCGCCGTCACGCAGATCGAAATAGTAGCGTGGCATGGCCGCAAATTCCCGGACGTTGGAGATAAAAGCCGTATCGCTGAAATTTGTTCGGATAATCGAGACTTGAGCTGGCCTACCGGTAGCGAGCAGGTGGATTTGAGGAGCAATATACTCGACGCAATTGGATGGTGAATGCGATCGCAACGCTGTAATCGAGCACGGCAGATCGGGCTTGCGCAAGACCGGAAAATTCCGGGCCGGTCGTCATGCGTCTATCCGGTCCGGTTACGCCACGCGCGAACCGCATGCCCGTCGGTGCCAACAAGGCACTAAGCACCTGACCCGACATGGCAAACTACGCAAGCCGAGCGATAAAGTTTCGATTTTCGAAATGATCGTGCCATGCGCGGTCCGGCCACATCGCGCTCTCGGCAGAGTGCGGCGGTCGTCTTGGTCTCACAGGGGCTACGGCGGGCGTCGCCAAGCGCCGGCCGCATCGACAACGACGTTACCGCGCGCGACCACGCCGGCCGCAACCCGGCGGTCGTACGCCGAAAGTCGTAGCATCATCGGTCGGCGGCGCATGCTCAAGCGCCGCCACTTGAGCCAAAACCAATAAGTTTCTCGGAATGAACGAAATAAAGTAATGGCGCGGATGCCTGGCCGGGGGCATGATGTTCCCGTCACCGCACCGTCCCAGGCAGCTATCGGTGATGAGATCGCCCGTCGCGCTCCCGCCATCCTCTTCAGGGAATGGAGCAGCGCGATGCAGCGGCGGCGTTTCAAGAACATTGTATCTTTTCCGGATCGCCTTGCGCAGGAGGCCGAGCGCTGGCGCGCGGAGGCCGAGATGCTGCCGCCCGGCACCGAGCGGCTTGAACTCGAACGGAAAGCGCGACAGGCGGAGACCGCCATGCACATGGACGAGTGGCTCCGCTCGCCCGGTCTGCAACCTGCCAAATGAAGAGGCCGCCGTGGTGCGCAGCGTCGCGGACTATCTGCAGCGAGCGGCCGAATTCGAAGCGTTGGCTGCGGCAACGGATGTGGACGAGTTGCGGAAGCGATACCGCGACATCGCAGCCGGTTATCATCTGCTGGCCAAAGAGCGGGAATGGTTGATCGAAACGGACGCGATGGAACGCGGGCAGCCGATCCGCGATGCCGTCTGCTAGCCGATCTCAGCGCCAGCGGCGCGCGTCTTGCCGCCGATCCGCAAAACCCGAACCCACCACCATGTTGCAGCCGCGAAGCTGACTTCAGCCTCTATCGACGTTGCCCGCTGCGCCCGGTACGATGCGCCCCAATTGAAAATGGGGAGCGCTTGCGGACGGCAGCAGGAAAACGAAGGGGGCGGCAATGGTGCGGGGAGGACGTGCGGCGCTGGCGGCGGCGATGATGGCGGCGACGGGAACGCCCGTTGCAGGGCAGGTGCTCGACGCCACCTATCGCGGCACCATGGTGTGCGAGAAACTGCCGTTCACCAGCGGCCAGATGCGCGAGGCCATCGAGGTCACGATTTCCGGCGGCGCCGCGCGCTACAGCCATGTGGTGCGGCTGCGCAACGCCGCGGTCGAAGCCGCGGCCGAGCAGGGCACCGGCACGGTCAGCGGCACGAAGATCGATCTTCAGGGCAGCTGGAAGGGCGGCAGCTGGCAATATGAGGCAAAATACAGCGGCAGCTTCGTGCGCCGCAGCGCCACGCTGAAGGGCACGCAGAGCTGGACCGACGGCGGCAAGACCGTCACGCGGGCCTGCACCGGCGCGATCAAGCGACCGTTCAAGCCGTTTCTGCCGCGGGCGAAGAAGTCGGCGCAGTTGCAGTGACACTGCACTCAACCGCCATGTCGAGCAGAACGCCTCGTCATCGCTGATCCGCTCCTCAAGGCGTGGTGGACAACGTCCAATGCGAATTTTGCATTGGATGACACTGGCGATGCGAACTAATCTGACAACAGACATCCACGACCAGTTCTCAAGGCGCTGGAGACGATGCCGGATCGACACCGATCGACCGGCAGCGTTTTTCCGACGCGCCTGCCGCCGCCCCGGAGATCCCAGAATGAAGTGCATCCTTGTCCTGTCAGCCGCGATATCCCTTGGGTCCATCCTGAATAGCGGCGCGTCCGCCGCCGAGACGGCCGACCTCGTCATCAGCGGCGGGACGATCTACACCGGTGCGGATGAAGCGCCATTCGTCGGGGATATCGCGGTCACCGACGACAAGATCGTCTATGTCGGGCCCCATGCCGGCGCGCCGACCGCAAAAACGAGCATCGACGCGCAGGGCATGATTGTCGCGCCCGGATTGATCGACGTTCACACCCACCCCGAGAGCTACCTCCGTTCAAGCGACGCGGCCAAGCGCCTGAACGCGCCGTGGCAGATGCAGGGTGTTTCAACCGTGTTCATCGGCGTCGACGGCAGGGGGGCGCCCGAGGTGGCCGCCGATCAGGCGCAGCTCGAAGCCCAAAAGATCGGCACCAACGTCGTCAGCTATGTCGGATTTGGCGCCGTCCGCGAGGCGGTGCTGGGCAAGGATGCCCGTGCGCCCACGGCTTCCGAACTGGACCGCATGAAGGGGCTCGTCGCCAAGGGGATGTGCGAGGGCGCCATCGGCCTTTCCGCCGGACTTTTCTACGCACCGCAGAGTTTTGCCAGGACGGAGGAGGTGGTTGCGCTGGCCAGGGAGGCCGCCCGGCGCGGCGGGGTCTACGACACCCACCAGCGCGACGAGAGCTCTTACTCGATCGGTCTCATGAACTCGGTCAAGGAGGTGCTGCAAATCGGCCGCGAGGCGGAAATCCCCGTGCACTTCGCGCACCTGAAGGCGCTCGGCATCGACCTGCAGGGGCAAACGCCGGAAGTGATCCGCATGATCGAGGCGGCGCGCGCGAGCGGCCAGAAGGTGACGGCCGACCAGTATCCATGGCTGGCGTCCAGCACCAGCCTCGACGCGGCGCTGGTGCCACGCTGGGCGGTCGATGGCGGCTATCCGGCGATGATCCAGCGCTTCGACGATCCGGCGGCGATGGCGAAAATTCGCGCTGAGATGATCGAGAATTTGCGCCGCCGTGGCGGCGCGGAATCGATCCTTTTGACCAGCGTCGACCGGCCCTGGACCGGCAAGCGGCTGTCGGAAATGGCTGATGCATGGAAGATCGAGCCGGTCGACGCGGCGGTGCGGATTCTCCGCGCCAATCCGCGCGATTCGATCGCCTCGTTCAACATGATCGACAGCGACGTCGACCTCGTGATGAAGCAGCCATGGGTCGTCACCGGCTCGGACGGTACCGATGGGCATCCCCGCCAGTACGCCACCTTTACGCGGAAATACGCCGTCTATGTGCAGGAGCGGCATGTCATCGACTTGAAGACGTTCATCCGTCAATCGACCGGCCTTTCGGCCGACATCTTCAAGCTCGACCGGCGCGGCTATCTGCGGCCCGGCTATTTCGCCGACGTCGTGGTGTTCGACCCCGCCCGCTATGCGCCCAAGGCAGACTATGTGCGTCCGCGTGAACTCAGCGTCGGCGTGCAAACCCTCTTGGTCAACGGCGCGCTGTCCGTTCAGGACGGCAAGCTGACCTCGGTCGCCGCCGGGCGGGCGCTCAAGCACACGCCGAAGTCAGGGACGTGTCCCTGAGGGGCAGATTGGAAAGCAGCCAATGGAATAGCTTGCCGCGCTCACCGGCGCGCGGTGCGCTACGAGCATGCCCTGCAATTGGAGCGCTGGCCCTTTGAAGCGCCGGGCTTTTCCGTCCGGCCTTTCGACAGGTCGCCGAGGATCACACAATCGGGGCCGGGGCCGCCGGCGCATGATGCGTCGCAGCTCGCGACGAATGCCGCGATGCTGCGCTTCAATGCCTTCAGCTCCGCGAGCTTCGCGCGCACGGCAACCAGATGCTCATGGGCGAGGTCGCGGGCATGCATGCAGGAGAGTGACGGATCCTGCATCAGCGCGACGAGCGAACGCACCTGATCGATCGAGAAGCCGAACTCGCGGCAGCGGCGGATGAAGGTGAGGCGCGTTACGTCGGTATCGCCATAAACGCGCTGGCCGCCGGCCTGACGGTTTGCCGAGCGCAGCAGTCCGATCTCCTCATAGTAGCGGATCGTCGGCGCATTGGTGCCGGTTCGCCGGGCCAGAGCCCCTATCTTCATGGCGCCCACCTGTCTGTTTTCCCGGAAAACATTTCGCTTGAACCTCAAGTTACTTGAAGAAGTACGATCCCTGCAATGTCCGATCCAGTCACCTTCAGGAGACTTGCATGTCGATCGTCGAAGCCGCCCCCATCGCCTGCACGCTGACGCCGGGAGAGCACAAGGACCGGGTTTCCTGGATCGCCGCCCTGAACAGGGATGCGTTGCGGAGCCACAGCCGCGATGGCCTCGTTCTCGAATTGCGTTATGCGCCCGAAGCGCGCGCCCGCGTCCACGATATGGTCCGCGACGAGCAGGTGTGCTGCGGCTTTCTTGCCTTCGATCTCCACGAAGCCGACGGCGAAATCCGCCTCACGATCACGGCGCCCGAAGCGGCGCGCGAGGCGGCAGACGGCCTGTTCGAACCGTTCCTGGCCCGGGCAGCCGCGCCTCCCTGCGCGTGCGCCAGCCGGGCGCCTGCCGCGAAGGCGCGGGCGAACGATGTGCCGGGATCGAAGGCCGCGGGAGTTACGGCGATGACGCTGTCGACCGGCGCGGTCGCCTGTGGCGTGTGCTGCGTCCTGCCGTTTGCGCTGCCTGCCGCCGTTCTCGCCAGCACCGGGACCGTGCTGGCATGGCTGGTCAGCGTCCATGTGTGGGTTACCGCGCTCGCCGTCCTCGTCGTCCTCGGCGCATGGGGATGGATCGCATGGCAATCCGGGCGCACGCGGCGCAGGCCGGCGACGTCAACGCTCGTCATGATGGCGCTGTCGACGACGTTGTTGACGGTCGCCGTGCTCTGGCCGTTGATCGAGAAGCCTCTGATCCGCATGCTGCGGGCGTGACCGCGTCAACCGGGCGATCCGTTGCCTTGAGCGGCAGCGGACGCTGTGCGACGTTCGACCGATGAAAACGGTTGTCGTCTACGTTGGCGCCGCCATCGCGGAGATCGCCGGATGCTTCGCCTTCTGGGGCTGGCTGCGGCTTGGCAAGCCCGTCTGGTGGCTGCTTCCGGGCCTGCTCTCGCTCATCGTGTTTGCCTACCTGCTGACGCTCGTCGAGACCGCCGCGGCGGGACGCGCCTACGCCACCTATGGCGGCATCTACATTGTCGCGTCGCTGGCTTGGCTGTGGACGGTGGAGAGCGTTCGCCCGGATCGCTGGGACGTCGCGGGCGCCTGCCTGTGTCTGGCCGGCGCTGCGGTGATTTTGTGGGGGCCGCGGGGATGAGCGGGCGACGGTGACGCGTCACCGCAACCCGTCATCGCAGTGACGCGAGCGCGCACGTCAGTTCTTCAGCACGATGCGCCCGACGACCTTGCCGGCGCGCAGCTCGTCGATCCATTTCTGGACGTCGGCCATCGGCTCTTCCTTCATCGGCGTCGGCTTGATCTTGCCGGCGCGGGCCAGCGCCATCAATTCCTTGGCCTCGGCGAGAGTGCCGACCATGAAGCCTTCGATGGTCATGCGCTTGTAGACCCATTGCACCATCGGCAGGCTGAAATTGCCGCCCATCAGGCCGGAGACCACGACCTTGCCGCCGCGCGCCACCGTCGAAACCGCGAACGCCATCGATTTCTCGTTGCCGGCAAAATCCACCACGCCGTCGAAGCCGCCCTCGGTCTCCTTGAGGATGCGCCTGACCACTTCAGGCTCGGCCGGATCGTAGGCATTCGCTGCGCCGTTCTTCAGCGCGGTCTCGCGCGCGGCCGGCGAGAGATCGGCGACCGTGATGTTCTGCTTGAACATCGCCTGCGCGAACGAAAGCCCCATCATGCCGACGCCGCCGAGCCCGATCAGCAGGAGGTTGCGCTGCCGCGGGCGGTCGACCAGCCGCTTCAGAGCGCCATAGGCCGTCACGCCAGAACACATCAGCGTCGCCGCCTGGTTGACCGGCAGCGGATCGTAATCGAGCAGGTATTTTGCGTCGGGCACCAGGACGTGGGTGGCAAAACCGCCGTCGATGGAGACGCCGAGGAAGCGCTGCTTGGTGCAGAGGTTTTCATCGCCATTGCCGCAGTCGCGGCACTGGCCGCAGCCGATCCAGGGGAATACCGCCTGCTTCTTGCCGATCAGCTCTTTCGGCGCATCGGGACCGACCTCGTCGACGACGCCGGCGATCTCGTGGCCGAGCGTGAACGGCAGCGTCATGCCGCGCGTGGTGTCCAGCTTCTTGCCGCCACCCAGATCGGCATAGCCGTCCTGGATGTGCAGGTCGGAATGGCAGAGCCCGCAGCGCTCGATGCGGACGAGAACTTCGCGCCCCTGCGGTTTTGGCGTGTCGATGATGGTTTCGCACAATGGCGCATCGAACTTGACGAGGGATTGGCGGACCATTCGCGCCATGACGTTCACTCCTTATACGGCTTATACGGCGTTTGTTTTTGTGTTTCGTATATCGACCAATTCACGGGCCATGGCAACAAAGCCCGAAACCGGGACGGTCTCGGCACGCCTGGTCGCATCGACCTGCGCGGCGGCGGCGAGGCGTGCCGGGTCGACCGACAGCGATTTCAGGCTCTGCCGCAGCATCTTGCGGCGCTGGCCGAAGGCGGCGGCGGCCACCTGTTCGAGCGCGCGGCGGTCGCAGGTTTCGGGCGCAGCGCGCGGCACGAGGCGCACCACCGAGGAGGTCACCTTGGGCTGCGGCACGAAGGCGGCGGGCGAAATGTCGAACAGGATTTTCGTCTCCGCGCGCCAGTTGGCGAG
>Ga0102590_1001010_pt2 | contig 26662 bp, 25 predicted proteins | sample AraplaMF_Col_mMF_FD_76859 | JGI IMG/M metagenome (GOLD analysis project Ga0102590, IMG submission 76859) | Arabidopsis root microbial communities from the University of North Carolina, USA - plate scrape MF_Col_mMF | ecosystem: Host-associated > Plants > Roots > Endosphere | place: USA... | reverse complement strand
TCGATCACGTCGGCTGGAACACGCGGCTGGAGAACGGCCGCTGGGTGCCGACCTTTCCGAAGGCGCGCTATGTGTTCGGCAAGCAGGAGTTCGACTACTGGACCGAGCAGAATGCGAAGGCGGCCGTGCCGCCCTTCGTAGATAGCGTGCTGCCGGTGGTCGAGGCCAGGCGCCACGAGGTGGTCGGCAACGACCATCAGATCGGCGATCACGTTCGCATCCTGCCGACGCCGGGCCATACGCCCGGCCACGTCGCATTCACCTTTGGTCGCGGCAAGGACGACGCCGTGTTCTCCGGCGACCTCATGCACTCGCCGATCCAGACGCTCTATCCGGAGATGTCGGTGAAGTTCGACGTCGATCCGGCCGCGGCGGCAACGACGCGCCGCAGCTTCCTGGAGCGTTATTGCGACACCGACACGCTGTGCTGCACCGCGCATTTCCCCTCGCCATCGGTGGGGAAGATCAGGCGCAAGGGCAGCGGGTTCGTCTGCGCGGCGGTGTGATCCAGCGCTGCTCATCCGGCGAAGTCCCATCCTCCCCTGGAGGGGGAGGATCGGTTCGCATGCAGCGGAGCGGAATGCGAACCGAGGTGGGGTGAAGGTCTGTCCGCGACGAACACTGCCCGTGTTGAAAGATCACCCCACCCCGCTCGCGCTGCGCGCGCGATCGACCCTCTCCCTCCAGGGGAGGGTAAGAAACGGCCCTCACGGAGGAAACGATGACCGCACTCCCCGACATCCCTCTCCCCGCCGGCATCCGCTCGCGTTATGTCGACGGCATCAACGGCTTGCGCATGCATGTGCTCGAAGCCGGCTTCGAAACCAGAGGGCGGCGGTGCATCCTGCTGCTGCACGGCTTTCCGGAGCTTGCCTTCTCCTGGCGCAAGGTGATGCCCGCGCTTGCGGCTGCCGGCTATCACGTGATCGCGCCGGACCAGCGCGGCTATGGCCGCACCACCGGATGGAGTGCGGATTACGACGGCGACCTTGCGCCGTTCCGTCTGTTCAATCTGGTGCGCGATGCGCTCGGGCTTGTATCGGCGTTTGGTTACAAGCAGGTCGACCTCGCCGGACATGATTTCGGCAGCCCGGTCGCGGCCTGGTGCGCGCTGATCCGGCCCGACGTGTTCCGTTCGGTGACGATGATGAGCGCGCCGTTCGGCGGGCCGCCACCGCTGCCGTTCAACACCGTCGATGCACCGGCGCAGGCTCCCGCCGACGATCCCGTGCATCGCGAGCTCGCCGCGCTGCCGCGTCCGCGCATCCACTATCAATGGTACTATTCGACACGTACGGCGAATGCCGACATGCAGCACGCGCCACAGGGCGTGCATGATTTCCTGCGCGCCTATTATCATCACAAGAGCGCGGACTGGATCGACAACAAGCCCACGCCGCTGAAGTCGTGGTCGGCGGACGAACTGGCGAAGCTGCCGACCTATTACGTGATGGACGCCGGCGAGACCATGGCCGAGACGGTCGCGAAGGAGATGCCGTCGCCGGCGGCGATTGCCACCAATCGATGGCTGCCGGACAGCGAGCTGGCGTATTACAGCGCCGAATATGGCCGCACCGGATTCCAGGGCGGCCTGCAATGGTATCGCTGCGGCACGTCGGGTGCGTTCAACAGCGAGCTGCAACTGTTCTCCGGCCGCAGCATCGACGTGCCGTCCTGCTTCATCTCGGGCGGACAGGATTGGGGCATCTATCAGCGCCCCGGCGTGCTGGAGGCGATGCAGACGAGCGCCTGCACCAAAATGCTCGGCTGCCATCTGGTCGACGGCGCCGGCCATTGGGTGCAGCAGGAGCAGCCGGCCGAGGTGAGCCGGCTGCTGCTCGACTTCCTGTCGAAAGCCGGCAAAGCCTGATTTGACCGGGGAACCGGGCCGCCCTATATGGTTTAGAATAGTTCTAAACTCGACAAGCAGGGCCGTTGTGAAGAATTTTGCCGATCTGACCGAGCGCGAGGTGCTTGCGGTCGCGATTTCCTCCGAGGAGGAAGACAGCCGCATCTACATGACCTTCGCCGAGGATCTGAGGGAGCGGTACCCGGATTCCGCGAAAGTCTTCGAGCAGATGGCGGAGGAAGAACGCGGGCATCGCCACATGCTGCTGGAAACCTACGAGCAGCGCTTCGGTCCGCATCTGCCCCCCATCCGCCGCGAGGACGTCAAGGGGTTCCTTCGCCGTCGCCCGGTCTGGCTCACCAAGAACCTGTCGCTCGAGACCATCCGCAGGGAGGTCGAGACCATGGAAATGCAGGCCGAGCGCTTTTACGTCAAGGCGGCCGACCAGGCGCAGGACGTCGGCGTTCGCCGTTTGCTCGGCGATCTCGCCGAGGCCGAAAAAGGCCACGAGGAAATGGCCGCAAAGCTGACGGACCAGATTCTGAGCCCCGACGTTCGCGCGGAAGAGGATCGCACCAACCGCCGCATGTTCGTGCTGCAATATGTGCAGCCGGGTCTCGCCGGCCTGATGGACGGCTCGGTCTCGACGCTCGCGCCGCTATTTGCGGCGGCCTTCGCCACCCACCAGAACTGGCAGACCTTCCTCGTGGGCCTCGCCGCCTCGATCGGTGCCGGCATCAGCATGGGCTTTGCGGAAGCGCTCTCGGACGACGGTTCGCTGACCGGCCGCGGCTCGCCCTGGCTGCGCGGCCTCACCTGCGGAGCGATGACGACGCTCGGCGGCCTCGGCCACACCCTGCCCTATCTCGTGCCTGACAGCTGGGCCAATGCGTTCTGGATCGCGACCGCGATCGCCGGTGTCGTCGTGTTCTTCGAATTGTGGGCGATCGCCTTCATCCGCGCGCGCTACATGGACACGCCGTTCCTCCAGGCCGTATTCCAGATCGTGCTCGGCGGCGCCATCGTGCTGGCGGTGGGGATATTGATCGGGGCGGCGTAGGCGTTCAGCGTCCTGCATGGCAATCCCCGTCAAACGGCGGTTGCGACGTTCGGCCAAACTGCGCATCATCTCGTCAGTGAAACGCAGGAGCATGTCGTGGCCAAGTCGGAATGGAGTTTCAAGAGCGCGGTCGAGCTGTCGGCCGCGTTGACCGCGAAGAAGGTCTCATCGGTCGAGCTCACCCAGGATGCGATCGACCGCATCGAACGGCACGACGGCAAGATCAACGCGATCTGCGTGCGGGATTTCGATCGTGCGCTTTACGCCGCACGCGCGGCGGACGCGGCGCTGGCGCGCGGCGAAACAAAGCCGCTGCTCGGCCTGCCCATGACGGTGAAGGAATCCTACAACATCGGGGGCCTGCCGACCACCTGGGGCATTCCCGCGCAGAAGGATTTCATTGCCAAGGAAGACGCGCTGCCGGTGACGCGGGTGAAGGACGCCGGCACCGTCGTTGTCGGCAAGACCAACGTGCCGCTCGGACTCGGGGACTGGCAGAGCTACAACGACATCTACGGCACCACCAACAACCCCTACGATCTCGGCCGGACGCCCGGCGGATCCTCCGGCGGCTCCTCGGCCGCGCTCGCGGCGGGCTATGGACCACTGTCGATCGGCTCGGACATCGGCGGCTCGTTGCGCGTGCCGGCTTTCCATTGCGGCGTCTACGCCCACAAGCCAACCTTCAACCTCGCCGCGATGCGCGGCCACACCCCACCGCCGTTGCCGCCCTTGCCGTTCGAGCGCGACCTCTCGGTGATCGGTCCGATGGCGCGCAGCGCCGCCGACCTGTCGCTGGTGCTCGACGTGATGGCCGGGCCGGATCCGATCGATGCAGGCCTGGCGTACCGGCTCGAACTGCCGGCTGCACGACACACGGCATTCAAGGATTTCCGCGTTCTGGTCATCGATACAGATCCGGTGATGCCGACCGACACCGCGGTACGCGGCACCATCAACACGCTCGCCGACAACCTTGCCAGGGTCGGCGTGAAGATCGAGCGCAGCAGTCCGCTGCTGCCGGATTTCGCGGCCTCCTCGCGGCTGTATATGCGGATGCTGATGTCGTTCCTCGGGGCGGGCTTCCCGCCGGACGTCTACGCCGGCGCGAAGAAGGCGGCCGAGGCGCTGCCGGAAGGCGACACCAGCCTCGCCGCCGAGCGGCTGCGCGGCATCGCGCTCAGCCATCGCGACTGGCAGATGGCGAATGGCGGACGCACGCGGCTGCGCGCGCAATGGCGCGAGCTGTTCAAGACATTCGACGCCGTGATCTGCCCGGTGATGCCGATTGCGGCCTATCCGCACGACCATTCGCCGGAGCAGGAAAAGCGCCGGATCATGATCGACGGCAAGCCGCACGTCTACTCCGACCAGCTCGCCTGGCCCGGCATCGCCACGCTGCCCGGCCTGCCCTCGACCGCGATCCCCACGGGCTTTGCTCCGGATGGACTGCCCATCGGCGTGCAGATCGTCGGCCCATGGCTGGAAGACCGCACGCCGCTCAAGCTTGCCGAGCTGATCGAACGCGAATTCGGCGGGTTCGTGCCGCCGAAGATGTTTGATGATTAGTTTTCGTCATTGCGAGCGAAGCGAAGCAATCCAGGAATGTGTCCGCAGAGACAGTCTGGATTGCTTCGTCGCAAGGGCTCCTCGCAATGACGGAGTAAATTGCGTTCAGCTATCGAACACGATCACGCTGCGCAGTGTCTTGCCCGCCTTCATGTTGGCAAAGCCCTCGTTGATCTCACTGAGCTTCAGCTTGGCCGAGATCCAGTCTTCCAGGTGCAGCCGTCCGCGCAGGTAGAAATCCACCAGCCTCGGCATGTCGACACGGAAATGGTTCGAGCCCATCGACGAGCCCTGAATCCTGCGCTCGCGCAGGAAATCAAAACCATGCAGCTCGATCTTCTGGCCGAACGGGATCATGCCGACGATGGTGGCGGTGCCGCCGGAGGCGAGCATGCCGAACGCCTGCTCGGCGGTCTCCTTGCGGCCGAGCACCTCGAAGGAATGATGCACGCCGCCATTGGTGAGGTCGCGCACCTGCTTGACGACGTCGCCGTCGGCGGGATTGATGATGTCGGTGGCGCCCAGCTTGGTGGCGAGCTGGAGCTTTGCCGGGTTGGTGTCGATGGCGATGATGCGTCCGGCGCCCGCGATCTGCGCGCCGTTGATCGCGGCCATGCCCACGCCGCCGCAGCCGATCACCGCCACGGTTTCCCCGGCCGTCACCTTCGCGGTGTTCACGACAGCACCGTAGCCGGTGATGACGCCGCAGCCGATCAGCGCGGCGAGATCGAGCGGCATTTCCTTGCGGATCTTGACGATGGCGTTCTCGTGCACCAGCATCTGCTCGGCGAAGGACGAAAGGTTGAGAAACTGGTGCAGCTTCTCGGGCCTCGACCATTGCATCCGGTTGGAGACGCCCGGCAAAAGTTTTACCGTGGTGTCGGTGCAGAGCACGGTGCGGCCGGTGGTGCAATTGTCGCAGGTGCCGCAGAACACGGAGAGGCAGGTGACGACATGGTCACCGGGCTTCACATAGGTCACGTCGGAGCCGACCTGCTCGACGACGCCGGCGGATTCGTGCCCGAGCACTGCGGGCAGCGGATGCGGATAAAGCCCTTCCATGAAATGCAGATCGGAGTGGCAGAGACCGGCGACCGTCGTGCGGATCAGGACCTCGCGCGGGCCGGGCTTCGGCAGGCTGACATCCTCGATGACCAGCGGCTTGTTGACTTCATAAAGGACGGCGGCCTTCATCGAGCACTCCCTGTCGCGTTTTTTGTTTGATCGTGGAGCTCAAGCCTACGCTGCCAGAACCAGTTCGCCAACCTCGCTCATGCCGGCATCGCGCTCGCCGAGCAGCAGGTCGGCGATCTTAGCCTGCGCGGCATTTTCCGTGAGCCGGAACGGATCGCTCGGAGAGACGCGATGATCGATCACCAGGCGCGACAGCAACAGCCGGCGCGCATCGCCGCGCCTCTCGTGGATGCGATGCGCTTCCCAGGCGAGCGCAACCGCGCTTGCGACATGATAGAGCACGCTGGTCGCGCGCCGCGCATCGGCTTCATTCTCGGGTTTTGCGGCGACCTCGCGGGCAAAACCGACGGCGCGATCGACGAGGCCGCGCAGATTGTCGCGCCAGGCCTGCGGCACGGAGGCACTGTCATCGAGGCGGGCATGCAGATCGGCCGACAGCGCGGATTCGGCGCCGTGGCGGCCGACCGCGCGCCGGAGCGCGTCGATCGCGACGATGTTGCCGGTGCCTTCCCAGACCGAGCCGAGATGCGCATCGCGCAACAGGCGGGGCGTCGCGAATTCCTCGATATAGCCGATGCCGCCACGCATCTCGAGCGCATCGCCGCAGACTTTTCGAGCATCGCGCGTGGCGCGGAATTTCAGCGTCGGCGTCAGAATGCGCAGCAGCGCGGCTGCGTCCTGACTGCCCGCCTCGGCGCGGTCGAGCGCGTCGGCGGTGAGAAAACTCATCGACAGCGCCTGCTCGACCGGGAGCATGATCTTCAGCATCTGCCTTCGGCCAAGCGGCAGATCGATGATGCGGCTACCGAACACCACGCGGTTCTTCGCCACCGTCATCGCGTCGTGATAGGCGCGGCGCATCAGCGCCGTCGACTTGACGCCATTGGAGAGCCGCGACGAGTTCACCATCTCCGCCATCTGCACGAAGCCGCGGTCGAGCTTGCCGACGGCGTAAGCGATCGCGCCTTCGAGCTTGATCTCGCCTGACGCCATCGAGCGGGTGCCGAGCTTGTCCTTGAGGCGCACGATACGGTAGTAGTTCTGCGAGCCGTCGTCGAGAAAGCGCGGCATCAGGAACAGGCCGACACCGCGCGTGCCGGGGCCGGCGCCCTCGGGCCGCGCCAGCAGCATCACAACCTTCGCGTCGGCATTCGAGCAGAACCACTTTTCACCGTACAAGCGCCAATGGTCGCCTTCCTGTACGGCCGTCGCAGTCAGCGTGCCGACGTCGGAGCCGCCTTCCTTCTCCGTCATGAACTGGCCGCCCTGCGTCAGCTTGCTCATGTCGGTCGAGGTCAGTCCGTCCAGATATTTTGCCTTCAGCGCCTCGCTGCCGAAATTCGCCAGCAGTTTTGCGCAGCCGTCGGTGACGTTGATCGGGCAGCCCATGCCGAATTCGGTCTGGTTGAACAGAAAGGTAAAAGCGTGCTTGGCGACGACAGGATATTTGTCCGGCCAGCCCATGATGCCCTTGCGGATCGAGAGCGCGTGGATGCCGAATTCGCCGAACGCGGCGTTCTCCAGCTCGCGATAGGCCGGGTGGTATTCGATCGACTGCACGTCGCGGCCGAACTTGTCGCGCTGGTGCAGCACAGGCGTGTGCCGGTCGGCGAGCCGCGCGCATTCGTCGAGATGGCCACCGGCGAGCTCGCCGAGGCGATCGAGATGCGGCTCGATGTGACGGAACAAATTTTCCGGCAGATGGATGCGCAGCAGATCCGTCAGCGCCTGATCGGCGCGGTAGAAATTCATGCCCGATGTGTCGGGCGCCAGCAGGCCGGATGGTGCCGCCGCTACATTGTTTGGCTGCGCTGTGACCGGCTTGTGCATGATCGCCCTCTTGGTTTCCGCGTCCCGCCGCCATTTGACGCTGTTTAGCGCTTGCCGCTTGGGATGATGTCGATCATGCTCCAGCCGACAGATTGGATAAAGCCGCAAATTGTCAGAGAGGCATGATCGCCGCGAGGGAGCAATTCGCTCTGCGGAATTGTGATCATCCTCCCGATACCCCTGCTGGCTGTTCGCACGCGCCATGCATAGATCATCGGCTCCTGATCCTCGAGGGACCACGTCATGGACCATCCGAAATACAAGATCGCACTCATCGTCGGCGCCGGCGAAGGCCTGAGCGCCTCGCTGGCGCGGCTTCTGTCCGCCCAGGGCATCCGCGTCGCGCTGGCCGCGCGCAAGATCGAAAAGCTCGGCGCGCTGTGCAGCGAAGCCGGCGCCAAGGCCTATGCCTGCAACGCCACCGAACCGGAGGAGGTCGAGCGCCTGTTCGGGCTGGTCGAGCGCGAGATCGGTGCGCCCGATCTCGTCGTCTACAACGCCAGCGGCCGCACCCGCGGGCCGTTCGTCGATCTCGTTCCGGCTGATGTGGCGCAAGCGATCGCGATCAGCGCCTATGGCGGCTTCCTGGTGGCGCAGCAGGCGGCCAGGCGCATGCTGCCGAACAAGCATGGCGCGATCCTGTTCACCGGCGCTTCGGCCAGCGTCAAGGGCTACGCGCAATCCGCATCCTTCGCGATGGGCAAGTTCGCGCTGCGAGGCCTCGCGCAGAGCCTGGCGCGCGAATTGTCGCCGCAAGGCATCCACGTCGCTCATTTCGTCATCGACGGCGGCATCAAGAGCGCGACGCGCGCGGAAGCACCGGACAAGCCGGATTCGATGCTCGATCCCGATGCGATCGCTGAGAGCTATTGGAACGTGCTACAGCAGCCGCGCAGTGCCTGGAGCTGGGAGCTCGAGTTGCGGCCCTGGGTGGAGAAGTTCTGAGGCGGTAATACAACAACAACCGTCATTGCGTGGAGCGAAGCGACGAAGCAATCCAGACTATTTCCGCGGAACCAGACTGGATTGCTTCGCTGCGCTCGCAATGACGAAGAAAGGGAGCGACAATGACCACGGACACCACCATCGACACCGGCACCAATGAACTGCTCTGTGTCATCCGCGACCGCGTCGCAGTGATCACGTTGAACCGGCCGGAGGCGCGCAACTCGCTGTCGGACACGCTGACGCCGGCATTGCGCACGATGATCCGGACCTGCGGGGAAAGCCCCGATGTCGGCGCGCTCTTGCTCACCGGCGCGGGCGAAGCGTTCTGCGCCGGCGGCAACGTCAAGGGCATGGGCGCGCATCGCGACAAGGCAAAGCTCGACATGTCGTTTGACGACAAGGTCGCCGATCTCCAGGAGCGGCAGCGGTTGCTGACCGGCGCGCTGGTCGCAGTGCGCAAGCCGACCATCGCCGCCCTGCCCGGCCCCGCGGTCGGCGCGGGGCTTGCCATCGCGATGGCCTGCGACATCCGCATCGCCGCGCAATCGGCCTTCGTCGCCACCGGCTACGCGCGCATCGCGCTCTCCGGCGACTACGGCATCGCCTGGCTGTTGACGCGCCTCGTCGGCACCGCGCGTGCACGCGAGCTGCTGTTCACCGGCGACCGCGTCGATGCCGCGCGGGCCGAAACCATCGGCCTCGTCAACCGCGTCGTGCCCGATGACAAGCTGCAGGCCGAGGCTTTCGCCCTGGCAAAGTCGCTCGCCGAAGGCCCGCGCCTCGCGCTGCGCTACATGAAGGACAATCTCGACGAGGCCCTGCTGTTCGATTTCGAAACCGCGCGTGACCACGAGGCCGAGCGGCTGATCCGCCTCACCACGACCGCCGATCACAAGGAGGCGGTGCAGGCGTTCATCGAGAAGCGGAAAGCGGTGTTCACGGGGAAGTAGGGCATTCGCCAATCGCTGACCGTCACCCTGAGGTGGCCGCTTCTTCAGCGGCCCTCGAAGGGCGACAGCCCGGCTGTGGCTGCCTGGATTCGAATGCCGGGGAATCAGCGGGGCCGTTCATCCTTCGAGGCTCCCCGCGCGGCGCGTTGCTCCGCGCGTCTCGCACCTCAGGATGACGGGGTTTGAGCGCAAAAAAATGCCCGGCGCTGGATGACCAGGCCGGGCTCGCAATAGCGTCAAGCCGAGGCTGAGGGGCTTTCGGCCTGACGGGAAAGCGCGGCGAGGCGCCAGCTCGCGCAGGGAATGTCTTTCGGCGCGACGCTGATTTCCTTGTCGAAGCGCACCAGCTTCCAGTCATCGGGGTGATTGGCGAAGGTGAAGCCGGATTTGCGCGCGAGTGAGATCATGGTCTCGTTAGCGCGCAGCGTGTCGCCGAACAGGTGCTCGGCGCCGAGCGCGGCGGCGCGGCATTCCAGATTCTTCATGAGCGCGGTGGCAATGCCGTGGCCCTGCCAGCGGTCGTCGACGGACAGGCCGAACTCCAGCGTCGAGGTCTCGGCATGGAAGGCATAGCGCGCTTCCGCGACGATGGTCTCGAAGCCGTCGACCAACTTGGTCGCAACCACACTAAAGCGTTCGCGCCCGCCGACATCCAGGAATTCGCTCAGCAGGCCCTTCGGCAATTCGTTGATCGCGCCGAAGAAGCGGTTGTAGCGGGACCGCGTCGTGAGCGAGCGGAAATAGTGCTGAAGCTCCTCGGTGTCGCGCGGCTCGACGAAACGGACGTTGAGCGCCTCGCCGTGCCGGGTGCGCAGCGTGTCCGAATATTGCTTCAGGTCTTCCAGGCGGAGAGTGCTCATGACACGTGCCCAAGAGGAAAAGGAACCGCCGGCGCCCCCACAGTCAGGCGGCGCCGGCCTGGCGGCCAATCAGGCCCGCCAGAAGGGTTTGTCAGCCTCGTAGGCAATGTCGCTCCAGGACAGGCCAACGTCGTGGAGATCGCGGGCCGTCCAGTGGGTCAGTTCACGCCTGGTACGATAGCGCTCGTGCCAGACATGCAGGGTCTCCCCGATCTGGGTGAGCAGTCCAGACGCATGATGATTTGTCATTGAATTCTGGGTCAAAGTAGACATATTCAGCTCCTTGAGCTAACTTGCACGCTAATATCTGCCTCCGAGTGCGCTGCGACAAACGACAATTTGTACCCTTTCGCATGAAATAACGTCATGCATCCTGCTGCCAGATGACTGCCAGATTGCCCTCGCTGAATGGATTGCGGGCGTTCGAGGCTGCCGCGCGCCATCTCAGCTTCACGCTGGCCGCAAGCGAGTTGAACGTGACGCAGACCGCGATCAGCCATCAGATCCGCAGGCTCGAGGAAGAGCTCGGCATCCGCCTTTTCATCCGGCAGAACCGCGCGCTGGCGTTGACGCCGGAGGCGCGCGACTATCTGCCGGGCGTCCGCGCCGCCTTCAACGACCTCCGCCTCGCCACCGACCGGCTGCTGCGCAAGGACGACGACAAGGTGCTGACGGTCTCGACGTTGGCCTCGCTCGCGGCAAAATGGCTGCTGCCGCGGCTGACCGATTTCCAGGAGCAACATCCCGGCATCGACGTCCGCATCACCACGTCGACCAGCCTGGTCGATTTCCAGCGCGACAATGTCGATGCCGCGATCCGCTATGGCCGCGGCCAGTGGCCGGGCCTGCGTGCCGACTGGCTGATGGCCGACGAGCTGTTTCCGGTGTGCAGCCCGTCGCTGCTGCGCGGCGACAAGCCGCTGCGCAAGCCCGAGGATCTCCGCGGCCATCCGCTGCTGCACACCTCCAACGCCAACAGCGACGACTGGCGACTGTGGCTGACCGCAGCGGGACTGCCGGTCGATATCGCAAGGCAGCCCGGCATCACCTTCGACATGATCTTCATGACCATCCAGGCCGCGATCGACGGCATCGGCGTGGCGATGGGCCGGACCTCCTACGTCCAGGACGACATCGCCAAGGGCCGGCTCGTGGTGCCCTTCAAGATCGCGCTGCCGGCCGATGCCGGCTTCTACCTGGTTGCGCCGGAGGGCCGCCGCGAAGCGCCGAAGCTGGCCGCGTTCCGCACCTGGATGATTGCTGCAACGCAGAATAAAGCCTGAAAAATCATCAGCTTCGCCAGCAAAATGGGTTGACTTACCCCCGCTCGGCGCGAGACAGGTGACAGATTGTCGCAGCATCGATCTGTCGCCTTGCCGTGAAACGAGTTCCGGTCCGGCCACGTCTTCAGGGAGTCATGCCATGGCTGGACCAGCAACCAATCCGCCCGAAATCAAGTCGCGCATCGGCGCGATCCTGCGCGCCACCTCGGGCAATTTCCTCGAGCAGTTCGACTTCTTCCTGTTCGGCTTCTACGCCGCGGCCATCGGCAAGGCGTTCTTCCCCTCCACCAACGAGACGGCGTCGCTGCTCAACACATTCGGCGTGTTCTGGCTCGGCGCCCTGATGCGGCCGGTCGGCGCGATCGTGCTCGGCGCCTATATCGATCGCATCGGACGCCGCCAGGGCCTGATCGTCACGCTCGGCATCATGGCCATCGGCACCGTCGTCATCGCGTTCTGCCCGAGCTATGCCACCATCGGCATTGCGGCGCCGATCATCGTGCTGATCGGCCGCTTGCTGCAAGGCTTCTCCGCCGGCGTCGAGCTCGGCGGCGTGTCGGTGTATCTCGCCGAAATCTCGACGCCCGGCAATCGCGGCTTCTACACCTCGTTCCAGTCGTCGAGCCAGCAGGTCGCGATCTTCGTCGCCTCGATCCTCGGCTTCCTCCTCTCCGAGGTGATGCCGGCCGATACCGTGGCCGCATGGGGCTGGCGCATTCCGTTCTTCGTTGGCTGCATGATCATTCCCCTGATCTTCTTCCTGCGGCGCACGCTGGAGGAAACGCCGGCCTTCCTCGCCATGAAGAAGCACCCGAGCGCGAACGAAGTGTTCGCCTCCGCGCTCGCCAACTGGCGCATCGTGCTGCTCGGCATGATGATTGCGATCCTGACCACGACGACGTTCTACTTCGTCACCGTGTACACGCCGACCTTCGGCAAGACCGTGCTGAAGTTGTCGTCGCAGGATGCACTGCTGGTGACGTTGCTCGTCGCCGTCACCAACTTCTTCTGGAACCCGGTCGGTGGCGCGCTGTCCGACCGTATCGGCCGCAAGCCGGTGCTGGTCGGCATCGCCACCCTGGCGCTGCTCACCGCCTACCCCGCGCTCAGCTGGCTGGTGGCCGCGCCGACCTTCGGCAAGCTGCTCGCGGTCGAGATGATGTTCTCGTTCTATTTCGGCGTCTACAGCGGCACCATGCTCGGCGCTCTCGTCGAGATCGTACCGGCGCATGTGCGCACGACGTGCTTCTCGCTGGCCTTCGCGCTCGCCGCCGCGCTGTTCGGCACCTTCACCCCGTTCGCCTCGACCCTGCTGATCGACTACACCGGCAACAAGGCCGCGCCCGGTCTCTGGCTGATGTTCGCGGCGGTGCTCGGCATCATCGCCGCGCTGGTCGTCTATCGCGGCGGCGGCAGGGCGGTGACCACGTATGACACGGCGGCGGAGCCGGTCGCGGGGCGTTGATGGTCACTTCGATCGCCGCCGACTTTCACCCTCCCCTGTGTTCAGACCGGGGAGATGGTGGACGGGTGTTCGGAGACATCGTGGACACTTTCGACCCGTCCGTCGAGAGGCCGGATGTCGACGGAAGCCATAGTCTGGGTTCTGAAAACGACGTCGAAGACGCCATCTTCCGTGGTAGGGCGGAATGCGATGTCTTTGCCGCGGAAAGCCTTCGGAACTTTGAGGTTGCGGCCGCGGAAGCTTACGTGACCGCCCTGTTGGACCCGGCGCACAACGTCGTTTGGAGCGTATTCGAAGGGCACGATGGTCTCGACATAGTTGCGTGGGCTCGGCTGATAGCGGCTGACCGGCACGGAGAGTTCGAGCGCTTCGTGCGGCCGCTGCGTGTTGTAGACAGTGCGCCAGCGATCGAGGGTCTGTTCGGCAGCAGCGAGATCGGCGAAGGGCGGGCCGGACAGAACTTCGGCCTTGAGGCTGCGGTGGAAACGTTCGTCCTTGCCCATGGTCTGCGGATGGTAGGGCCGCGAATGGCTGATCTTGATGCCATGCTCGATCAGCCAGACCCCGAGCGGTGTGAACGGGCTGCCTGGTCCATCGCCCCAGGGCGAGCCGTTGTCGGTGATCAGCCGCTCGGGCAGGCCGTAGCGGCGGAAAGCCGCGACGAGATGCTTCTGGACCGTCTCGGTACGCTCGTTGGCGCAAGCCGCCAGTACAACCGAGAAGCGCGAGTGATCGTCGAGCACGGTCAGCGGATGAAGTCGGCCGGTGTGCATGGCCACGTGGCCCTTGAAGTCCATCTGCCACAACTCGTTCGGTCGCGATCGCTCGAAACGGGTAAACGCTGGCGAGCCGCCGCCGAATTTGCCCAGTTCCACCCCATGCCGCTTCAGGATCGCCGTGACCGTCGAGGGGGCCGGGACAGCTTCCCGCCCCAGATCCTTCAGCCGTCTGGCAATCTTCCGCCCGCCCCAGGCCGGATGCTCGGCTCGAATTGCAAGCACAGCCTCCTCGATTGCCGTGGCACTGCGTGCCGGCGATGTCTGCGGCCGTCGCGACTGCTCTTGAAGCCCGCTCATTCCGCCCGCCCGCCAACGCTCCAGCCACTTGTAGCCGGTCGTCGGACTGATGCCGAACCGACGACACAGCTGCCGAACGTTGGATCCCTCTTCCGAGGCCAGCATCACAAACTCCGATCTCGCGTCCATCCGCGACACCTCGTGGAACGGCATCCGACAGCCTCCTTATTGAGCTGTCGAAAGTGTCCACGATGTCTCCGAACACCCGTCCACCATCTCCCCGGTCTGAACACCCTGGAGGGGAGGGTCGGCTCACATTGAGCGCAGCGAAAATGTGAGACGGGGTGGGGTGAAGGTCCCTCCGCGTCGAACGCTGCCCGTGGGGAGAGATCACCCCACCCCGCTCGCGCTGCGCGCGATCGACCCTCCCCCTCCAGGGGAGGGTGAAGGGCACCGCCTACAGCTCCACCACCACATAGTCGCTCTCGACCTTCACGGGGATCGTTTCCGCGACATACGGCCCCTTCACCACGCTCGCGCCGGGCTCGACATGCGCCGGATACGCCTTGACGCGGAAGCGGCGGGGGTCGCAGTAGGACTGGCCGGTGCGGATGTCGAACTCCCAGCCGTGCCAGGGGCAGCGGATGATCTCGCCGAGCTTCGTATATTCGATCTCGCCGGGCTCGCTCGACTGTGCGAGCCCGATCAACGGGCCCTCGCACAGCGCCGCGCCCTGATGCGGGCAGCGGTTCATCAATCCGAAATATTCGCCCTTGATGTTGAAGACCGCGATCGGCCGTCCCTCGATCTCCAGGAATTTTCGCGTGCCGGGCGGAAGCTCATCCACTGGCGCAATGACATGACGCGCCATCAAGCAATTCCGTACAGCTTCTTCGCATTGCCAAGATAGAACGCCTCGCGATTGGCTTCGCTGACGCCGGCCGGCAGCACCCGCGACGGCTCGTCATAGTCCCAATGCGGATAGTCGGTCGCGAACAGCAGGCGGTCCCAGCCGATCCATTTGATGACGTCGAACAGATCTTCGCGCCGCTCCGGATCTTCCATCGGCTGCGTGGTCCACCACACCTGCTCGCGGATATATTCGGACGGCGGCCGCTTCACATGCGGCACCTCGCTGCGCAGACGCTGCCAGACCTTGTCCAGCCGCCAGGCCAGCGACGGCGCCCAGCCGAAGCCGGCCTCGATCATCACCATCTTCAGTTTCGGAAAGCGCTCGAATACGCCTTCCAGGACGAGGCTCGCCAGCGCCGATTGCTGGCATTGGGAATGTCCCACCATCTCTTCGATGTAATAGGACGGCCAGCCCGACGGCGTGATCGGATTGCCGCCAAAGCCGAAGGCGTGGACGCCGACCGGCAGGCCCGCCTCTTCCGCGGCCTGATAGATCGGCCAGTAGCGGCGCTGCCCGAGCGGCTCGACATTGCGGCTAAGCAGCAGCACCTGGACGAAATTCCTGTCGCCGGCGCGCTCGCGGATCTCGGCGGCGGCGGACAGACCGTCCTCATTGCCGACGACGATGGACGCCTTCAGCCGCTTGTCCTTGCTGGTCCATTTGTCGATCTGCCAATCGTTGATCGCCGAGCACAGCGCAGCCGAGAGCTCGTGGTTGCGGATGCCCTGCCCGGTGTTGAGCGGATTGAGAACGCCGAGCTGCACATTGTTGGGATCGAGCAGCTGCTTCTGCATGAAGGAGAGCGAGGAGCCCTGCGGGCCGCCCTCCGGCGGATAGGCGTCACGGCGCGAGGCGTTGGGCTGGGCCTTTGGATAGGGCGGGCCTTCCATCATGCCCTGATAGGCATGGACGCCGTAGACTTCGAGATGATGCTGCCAGCGCTTGGCGAGGTAGGGATAGAGTTCGGTGCGGGTCGCGCGCGCCGGATGGATGTCGCAGTCCGCGATCGCGGTCTTCACGGTGAGGGGAGCGACGGAATCCGTTTGTTCGCGGAACTGGATGTTCATGGCCTTGCCTCCTTGGGAGGGAGTTCTTTCAGGCGGGGATAGGTCGCATGCGGATTATCGATCATGATCTTGCGCACGAGATCGGGAGACAGACCTTCGGGCAGCGCGTCCTGGCCGTCGAACTGCCAGTGCGGATAGTCCGTGGAGAATAGGACCAATTCGTCCGACTGCATATGATCAAACAGGCGAATTAATGTCTCGGCCTCCGGAGGCGCATCAAATGGCTGTAACGAGAAGCGGATGTTGCTGCGCACAATTTCCAGCGGCGCGCGATCGACCCAGGGCGTCTCCATCCGCACCCCGCGCCAGAACTTGTGCAGCCGCCAGAGATAGGGGGAAATCCAGGACACGCCGGATTCCAGCATCACCATCTTCAGCCCAGGATATTTGGCGAACACGCCCTCGACGATCAGGCTGGTGAGCTGGGCCTGGAACGCCTGGGCCTGACCGACATAATCCTCGATGTGGTAGGACCCCCACCCCACAGCAGTCGGCGGATTGTGATAGGCGGAACCGGCGTGGATGCCGACCGGCAGGCCCAGCCGTTCGGCAGCCTCGTAAATCGGCCACAGCGCGCGCTTGCCGAGCAGCGTGTCGCCCATCACCAGCATCAAGACCTGCACGAAGCGCCTGTCCTGCGCGCAGCGCTCGATCTCGGCGACCGCCTTTTCGACGCTTTGTGTGGGAATGACGATCGAGCCGCGCAGCCGCGGATCGCGATCGAGCCATTCCTTTGCGAGCCACTCGTTCAGCGCGCGGCAGAAGGCGGCCTGCAAATCTTCCGAAAACACCATCTGCACGCCATAGAGCGGATTGCAGATGGCGAGCTCGAGCTGGAAGGGATCGAGCACATGACGCTGCATGTCCTCCAGCCTCTCGCCCGGCTTGCCGCTCTCGGGCCGCCAGTCGGGCCGCGCCGTGATCGGCGAATGCTCGGGATAGGATTGCGAGACGAGGTCGACCATGCCGCGCGTCGTCACCTGATCGCGCCAATAGTCGTTCAGATACGGCAGCAGGCTGGTCAGATGCGGCACGGCCGGATGCACGTCGCAATCCACCCCGCCGGCGATCAGGGACGCCATCACGTCTCCTTGTTGCGTTTCCTCGTGACGTTACGTTGCGCAGCGCTTCACCGCGCCGTCTTTCGCCTGCCATTCAAGCAGGCCTGCCCGTCGTCCGCAACTCGGCCAGGGCGACTGGCATATGCTAGGAAGGCGCAGCTCGGTTGCGAGGAATGAGAGGATCAAGGGATGAAAGAGCTCGTCGGCATTGCGGAAGAGGTCGCGGCCCAACTGATCGCGCGCAAACAGACCATTGCGGTGGCCGAATCCTCCACCGGCGGCCTGATCTCGGCGAGCCTGCTCGCGGTCCCCGGCGCCTCCGCCTATTACCTCGGCGGCGCCGTGGTCTACACCCGCGATGCCAGGCGCGTGCTAATGGATATTTCGGACGAAGGAATGAAGGGCTTTCGCTCATCCTCCGAGCCCTACGCCAGACTGCTGGCCGACCAGATGCGCAGCCGCTTCAGCACCGACTGGGGCCTGTCCGAAACCGGCGCCGCCGGCCCCACCGGCAACCGCTACGGCGACGCTGCCGGCCATAGCTGCATGGCGGTGTCCGGCCCCGCGGCGGAGGCAATCACGCTGGAGACGGGGAGTGGCGACCGGCTTGGCAACATGCAGGTGTTCGCGGCGACGGCGCTGAAGTTGTTGCTGAGAAAGCTGGAGGGGTGAGTTTCCCGGACCCAACAGCGGCCGCGCTAATCCGTCATCCTGAGGTGCGAGGCCTGCGGTGCAAGGCACCGCAGGAAGAGCCTCGAAGGATGAACGGCCGAGATATTAGCCACAGCCGGGCCGTCGCCCTTCGAGGCTCGCTGAAGAAGCGGCCACCTCAGGGTGATGGGGAGGGATTTGTGCTCGCAGCGACAATTGACGTCACCGCCCCAAATGCCGCATGAAAATCCGCACCACATAGCCGTGCACCCGCGGCGCCTCGTCATAGATATCCGACGCGATCCGCTCGATGGTCTCACGCAGGGACAAGAATTGCGCCTGGCGCGCGCTGCTTTCGGTGCCCTGCATGCCCGCGAGCTCGTCCATCGCGGCGTCGCTGATCTGGCACTGCACGATGTCGCCCTCGCTCAGCATGGTGAAGCGAAAGGCGAGCCGTTCGAGATCATGGCCAATGATCTTGTCACGCGTCAGCGGCATGGAAAGCGGTCCGGTCGGCCCCCGCGCCGACAATGCTTGGGATTGCCGGGCTTGTCAGCCGCAAAGAGGTTGAAGCGCTCTACTGGAACGCGACTTCGGCGAAACTGCGGAGCTTTCGCGAATGCAGCCGCTCGGATTCCTGCTGCTTGAGCCGCTCCAGCGCCTTCAGGCCGATTTCGAGATGCTGGCCGACACGGCGGCGGTAGAATTCGCTGGCCATGCCAGCGAGCTTGATCTCGCCGTGCAGCGGCTTGTCGGAGACGCAGAGCAGTGTGCCGTAGGGTACGCGGAAGCGATAGCCATTGGCAGCGATCGCGGCCGATTCCATGTCGAGCGCGACGGCACGCGACTGCGACAGGCGGCGGATCACCTCGGGGCCGGAAATTTCCCAATTGCGGTTGTCGACGCTCGCCACCGTGCCTGTGCGCATCAGGCGCTTGAGCTCGAAGCCTTCGAGCCCGGTAACGTCCTCGACCGCCTCTTCGAGCGCGACCTGCATTTCGGCCAGTGCCGGGATCGGCACCCATAGCGGCAACTCGCGATCGAGCACGTGGTCCTCGCGGACATAGCCGTGGGCGAGCACGTAGTCGCCGAGCCGCTGCGTGTTGCGCAGGCCGGCGCAATGGCCGAGCATCAGCCAGGCATGCGGGCGCAACACGGCGACATGGTCGGTGACATTGCGCGCATTGGACGGACCCGTGCCGATATTGATCAGGGTGATGCCGCGGTAGCCCGGCGCGACCAGATGGAAGGCCGGCATCTGAGGCACGCGCGCGGGCGCCGTCCCGCTGGTCGCCCCGCCACTGCGCATGATGACATTACCGGGCGCAACGAAGGCTTCGAGGCCGGCCTCGCCGGCCTGAAGCCGCTGCTGGCAGAGTTGCGCAAAGGCATCGACGTAGAACTGGTAGTTGGTGAAAATGACAAAGTTCTGGAAATGCTCGGGGTCGGTACCGGTGTAGTGATAGAGCCGGCGCAGCGAATAATCGACGCGGGCGGCGCGAAACAGCGACAGCGGCTCGGGCGCGCCGGGCTGAAGCTCGAAAGTGCCGTCGGCGATGGAATCGTCCATGGTGGCCAGATCAGGCACGTCGAACGCATCGCGCAGCGATCGCGCGACGGGCGAGTTCTCGCTGGTGGTGATGGCGGCTTCGATGTTGATGTCGCGGCGATAGGCGAAGTGGATCGGGATCGGCTCGGCGGATTCGCCGATCTCGACGGGCACACCGTGGTTCTGGATCAGGAGGCCGATCTGCTCGGTCAGGTAGGTGCGAAACAGATCCGGCCGCGTCACGCTGGTCTCGTGCACGCCGGGGCCGGCGACGAAGCCGTAAGCGAGGCGCGAGTCCAGCCGCGCATGCGTCGCGGTGGTAATGCGCACGAAGGGATAATAGGCCCGCACCCGGGCCGTGATCGCTTCGCCGCTGACATAAGCCTCGAACCTGTCACGCAGGAACTTAGTGTTGCGCTCGTAGATCTCTTCGAGCCGGGCGACGGCCGCAGACGCATCGGAGAAGGATTCGGTGGCGATGGGCGGTGGAGTCTGCATGGTTCGAACGCCGGGTTGCTGGGGCTTGAGTCGAACTATAGCAGGAACAGCATCAGGTCGTCATTGCGAGCGTAGCGAAGCAATCCAGGCTGTTTCCGTGGAAGGATTTCTGGATTGCTTCGCTGCGCTCGCAAAGACAAGTGGAGACACCGGGGCTTTCGCGCGTCACTTCTCCCGGAACGCTCGCATCAACTGGTCGTGCAGGGGCTTCATCAGATAGGACAGCATGGTGCGGTCGCCGGTCTGAACGAAGGCTTCCACGGGCATGCCGGGGATCATCCTGGAGTCGCCGAGGCGGGCGATCTCGTCGGCCGGCAGCGAGACGCGGATGGTGTAGTAGCTCTGGCCGGTGCGCTGGTCGGTGGTGACGTCGGGCGAGACACGGCTGACGACACCATTGAGCTCGGGCGTGGTGCGCTGATTGAAGGCGGACAGGCGCAGCAACGTTTTCTGGCCGATCTGGAGCTTGTCGATGTCGACCGGATTGACCTTGGCCTCGACCTGGAGATCGTCGGCCTGCGGCACGATCAGCATGAGGGCGTCGCCGGCGGTGACGACGCCTCCGACGGTATGAACGGTCGATTGCAGCACCATGCCGTCCTGCGGCGCGCGGATGTCGACGCGGCGAAGCTGGTCCTCGGCGGCAACCTTGCGCTCGATCATCTCGCCGATCTTGTCGTTGGTCTCGCGCAGATCCTTGGAGACCTCGCTGACCATATCCTTGTCGACCTGGATGATCTGGAGCTCGGTCTCGGTGATCTTGCCCTTGGCCTGCGCCCGCGAGGCGATGTATTGCGCGCGCTCGCCGTTGAGGCGGGCGCTGTCGCGCTCCAGCGTAGTCAGCCGCGAGATCTGCACCAGATGCTTCTCATAGAGATCACGCACGCCGACCAGCTCCTGCTGCACCAGCGAGATTTCCTTGTCCTTGGCCTTCTCCTGCGCGGACAGACCCGCAATCTCCTCGTTGAGCTGCTGGATGCGTTCGCGCAGCTGCGCCTTCTGGCCGGCGCGGCCGTTGACGCGGACGTCGAACAGTTTCGTTTCAGCAGAGAGCAGCGCCTTGACGTCGGGATCGTTGCCGCGATCGAGCAGCGATTGCGGGAAATCGATCGTGTCGATTCCGCGCTGCTCGGCCTGGAGCCGTGCGGCGCGCGCCTGCGCGGCATCGAGATTCTTGGTGACGATCGCGAGGTTCGCCTTGGTGACGGTGTCGTCCAGCCGCACCACGACGTCGCCGGCCTTGACCACGTCGCCGTCGCGGGCGCGGAGCTCGCCGACCACGCCGCCGGTCGGATGTTGCACCTTCTTGACGTTGGATTCGACCACGATCTGGCCCGGCGCGATCAGCGCGCCGGAGATTTGCACGGTCGACGCCCAGCCGCCGAGGCCGACCACGAGGACCAGGACGATCCCGAGCCCGAGCATCAGGTGAAACCGGATCGAGTCCCGCACGGTTCGCTTCGCGGCGGGTTTCGTCCCGCCGATCGTCATCGTGCTCATGACTTGCCGCCTTCGCTGACGATCTTGATCGGTGCCGGTGGCGTCACGCGCGGCTGCAGCACCTGGGCGAGCACCTGCTCCTTCGGTCCGAAGGCCTGCATGCGGCCGTCACGCAGCACCAGGATCTGGTCGACCGCCTCGACGCCGATCGGCCGGTGCGCCACCACGATGACGATGGCGCCGCGGTCGCGTGCGCCGCGGATCGCGCGGGTCAGCGCCTCGTCGCCTTCGGTGTCGAGATTGGAATTGGGCTCGTCGAGCACGATCAGGAACGGATTGCCGTAGAGGGCACGCGCCAGCGCCACGCGCTGGGCCTGGCCTGCGGAGAGCGAGGTGCCCTGCTCGCCGACCTGCGTGTTGTAGCCCTCACGCATCTTGATGATCATCTCGTGCACGCCGGCCTCCTTGGCCGCGGCAATGATGCCGTCGGAGGTGGCCGCGGGATCGAACCGACTGATGTTCTGCGCGATGGAGCCGCCGAACAATTCGACGTCCTGCGGCAGATAACCGATGTGGCGGCCGAGCATGTCGCTTGACCATTGGTCGAGCGCTGCGCCGTCGAGCCGCACCTTGCCGCGGACGGGATGCCAGACGCCGACGAGGGCCCGGATCAGCGAGGATTTGCCGGAGCCGCTCGGCCCGATCACGCCAAGGCCGTTGCCGGCGGCGAGCGCGAAGGTGACGTCCTGCACGATGAGGCGCTGATCACCCGGCGGCACCATGGCGATGCCCTCGACCGAGAGGCGGCTGGTGGGCGCCTGCAACTGGGTCGGCATCGTCTGCGCCGGCATCTGCTCCAAAAGGCGCGTGAGGCGATGCCAGCTCTGGCGGGCCGCGGCAAAGGACTTCCAGTGCGCGATGGCGAGATCGACCGGCGCCAGCGCGCGGGCCGAGAGGATCGAGCCGGCGATGATGATGCCGGCGGTCGCCTCCTGGTGGATGACGAGATAGGCACCGACCGCGAGCACCGCCGATTGCAGCATCATGCGCAACACCTTGGCGACCGCGCCGAGACCGCCGGCGACGTCGCTCGCACGCTGATTGCCGTCGAGATATTTTTCGTTGGCCTCGCTCCAGCGCTGGTTCATCCGGCCGGTCATGCCCATCGACACCATGACTTCGGCATTGCGGCGGCTGGACTGGGCGATGTCGTTGCGCTGGGCCGCGAGACCCATCGCGTCACGCGCCGGCTGGCGGGACATGAACTCGGTGACCAGCGTCAGCCCGACCAGAATGATGGCGCCGACCAGGGCAGTGACGCCGATCATGACGTGGAAGGCGAAGCAGATGGCGAGATAGAGCGGCAGCCAGGGCAGGTCGAAGAACGCGCTTGGCCCCATGCTGCCGAGGAAGGAGCGGACATTGTCGAGGTCGCGCAGCGGCTGCAGCCCCTCGTTGCGGTTGCCGACCAGCAGCGGCAGCCGCACGATGGTGTCGAACACCCGCTTGTTGAGGGCTTCATCGAGCGCGGTGCCGATCCGCCCCAGGATCCGGTTGCGGATCATGTCGAGCACGCCCTGTGCCATGTAGAGGAAGCTGGCGAGGACGATCAGGCCGATCAGGGTCGGAACGCTGCGGCTCGGCAGCACCCGGTCGTAGACCTCCAGCATGAAGATCGACCCGGTCAGATACAGCAGGTTGATCATGCAGCTCATCAAGCCGACGCCGATGAACGCCGTGCGACAGGCGCGCAAGGCGTCACCGAGCTCTGAACGGCGGACGCCAGGTACGGCTGCCATCAGTCTGATCTCTTTCAGGTGAGGGGCCGGAGCCCCCGATTTCACAGGCAGTTCAGGGGTAAGCGACCCGGATTAACATCGTCTTCCCGCTGCGCCGCGCGCAGCCGATTTAATCCGGGACCCTGTTGGGTCACATCACCCCCTGTCGGCCCCGCACGCAAGTCCGGTATTTCACAGTCTTTGCGGCTTTTTATAGCAGACATCGCGGCCTCTCCCCAGCGGGGGAGAGGCGAAAGTTCCGATTGAACCGAAACAGCTGCTAGAGCCGGCCGCCGCCGCGCACCAGCCTCACGACCAGCAGCAGGATGACCGCGCCGATCGCGGAATAGACGATCTCGGACACCAGGCCCGTGCCGATGCGAATGCCGAGCTTTGGAAACAACAGGCTCGCGACCAGCGCGCCGCAGATGCCGATGACGATGTCGCCGATGAGCCCGAACCCGGCGCCCCGCACGATCTTGCCGGCCAGCCAGCCGGCGACCAGGCCGACGAACAGGATGACGAGCAGGCCTTCGTTGGAAATGTACATAAGTGACGTCCCTCTGGCGTGAATGTCCCGCATGGAACGGGAACCGGAATGAATGGGGTGTGAATGCGGTTCCCCACCGGCTGGTTGCGCCTGCGGAAACAAAAATGTCGAAAACAACCCCATGCACAGTAGAAACGGGTACGACGCTTGGCGCACGGTGAAGTGTGACAAGTCGGTGTTGTCGTGGACAGATTCTGAAGAGCCACGCGATTGCGAAGTGAGGGACGCGCTTCTCTCTCATTCCCTCCCCCCTTGCGGGGGAGGGGCAGGGAGAGGGGTGGCCACAAACTCAGAGCTCGCCTGGGGCCACCCCTCTCCCCCACCCTCCCCCACAAGGGGGGAGGGAGCGCACTGTGCACGAGGCTATGGCAACGCTAAATCCCTTACGTGCCCGACAGCGCCGCCACCGGCTCCGCCAGCACACACCTTGCCGCCCGGCCCGGTGCGACCTCCACATTGGGAGGCAGCTGCTCCAGGCAGCGCGGCTCGGCGAGCTTGCAGCGGGGCGCGAAGGAGCAGCTGTTCGGCTTCTCCGCCAGCGAGGGCGGGGTGCCGGGGATGGTTTCGAGGCGCTGCCCCCGCTTGGCGCCGTGGATGGTCGAGGCGAGCAGGCCCCTGGCGTAGGGATGCACCGGGCTGCGGACGATGTCGCGCAGCGTGCCCTGCTCCACGATCTGGCCGGCATACATCACCGCGACGCGGTCGCAGATCTCGATGGCAACGCCGATGTCGTGGGTGACGAAGATGACGGACATGCCGAACTCGCGCTGAAGTTCGCGCAAGAGCAGCAATATCTGGATCTGCACGGTGGCATCGAGCGCCGTGGTCGGCTCGTCCGCGAGCAGGATCTTGGGCCGGCAGGCCAGCGCCAGCGCGATCATCGCACGCTGGCGCATGCCGCCGGACATTTCGTGCGGGTAGGCGTCGAGACGCCGCTTGGCCGAGGGGATGCGCACGACCTCGAGCATTTCGAGCGCACGCGCCCTGCCCTCGGCTTGCGACTTGCCTTCGTGGCGCACGACGCTTTCGGCGATCTGTGCGCCGATGGTGTAGACCGGATCGAGCGCGAGCGCGGGCTCCTGAAAGATCATCGACACGGTCTGGCCGCGGAACGACGAGAGTTCCTCGTCGTTCATGGCCAGCACGTCGCGGCCCATGACGTTGACCTTGCCCGTGATCTGCGTGCGCTTCTTCGGCAATAGCCGCATCAGAGCACGCAATGTCACGCTCTTTCCCGAACCGGACTCGCCGAGCAGGCCCAGCACCTCGCCGTCGCCGAGCGAGAGACTGAGATCGTTCACGGCATAGACCGTGCGCTCGCCCGTGAAGCGGATGTTGAGACCTGAGATGTCGACGAGCTTTGTCATGACGGCAGCTTGGGTATCCGGTCGTGATAGTCGGTGACGCGCTGGAACGCCGCGCCGATGGTGAGCAGGGTCGCCTCGTCGAAGGAGCGGCCGATCAGCTGCATGCCGACCGGCAGGCCGCTCTTGGTGAAGCCCGAGGGAATGGTGAGCGACGGGAGCCCGAGATAGTTCACCGGACGGGTGAACAGCGTCAGGCGCTGCACCATCGCCGGCGCGCTCGGTCCGCCGCCAACGTCGCTCTCCTCGATGGTCGGTGCCGGCACCGGCGAGGCCGGCGCGATGATCGCGTCGACACCGGCTGTGGCTGCATTGTGAGCCGCGAGTGCCGGACCGCGCCAGCGCATCGCTTCGAGATAGGTGATGGCGGGAACGGCGAGACCGTTCTGCAGCCGCATCAAGACCTGCGGTCCGTAATCCTGCGGACGCTCGATCATCCAGCGCTTGTGGAACGCGGCAGCTTCCGCCGCGAGCACGAGCTGGCTTGCCGACGACAATTGCCGCTGGTCCGGCAGCTCGACCTTGACGATGTCGGCGCCTTCGCGCTTGAGCACCGCGATGGTCTCGTCGAGCACGCGCGCGACCTCGCTGTCGAGATCGTCGACATAGAACGACGTGGGCACGCCGATCTTGAGACCCTTCAGCGAGCCCTTGGTAGCCGCGACATAGTCCGACAGCGGCTCGTGGCTGGTGGTCGAATCTGCGGGATCGAGACCCGCCATCAAGGCCAGCAGCAACGCGCAATCCTCCGCGGTTCGCGCGAGCGGGCCGACGGTGTCGAGCGATTGCGACAGCGGCATCGCGCCGGCGCGGCTGACGCGGCCGACGGTGGTCTTCAGGCCCGTGACGCCGCAGAAATGCGCGGGCATGCGGATCGAGCCGCCAGTGTCCGAGCCAAGCGCGGCAAACGTCAGGCGCGCGGCGACCGACGAGCCGGAACCGGACGACGAGCCGCCGGTGATGTGCGCGACATTCCAGGGATTGCGCACCGGACCGTAATGGGCGTTGTGCCCGGTCGGGCCGTAGGCGAATTCGGCCAGATGCAGCGTGCCGAGGCGAACCTGGCCGGCGTCCTTCAGCCGCTGCAGGGCAGTCGACGTCACGGTCGGCACGAAATCGCGGCGGATCAGCGAGCCGCAGGTCGAGACCTTGCCGGCATCGTAATACATGTCCTTGTGCGCGAGCGGCACGCCATGCAGCGGACCGCGCACCTTGCCCTTGGCGAGCTCGGCGTCGGCGGCCTCGGCCGCTTTCAATGCAGCCTCCGCTTCGATCGACATGAAGGCGTTGAGATGCGGCTGCCACTGCGCGATGCGATGCAGCAGCGCGCGCGTCACCTCGTGCGAGGATACCTGCTTCATCGCGATCGCACGCGCGACCTCGGTGAGCGTCATCAATGCAGGTTCGGTGCTCATTTCGACACCTTCAGCGTCTGCGCGATCGGATAGAGCGCGGGCTCGAGATCGAACGGCAACGTGCCGGCGATGGCTGCAAAACCCTCGAAGGCCGGTCCGATCGAATTGGAGATACGCGTTGCGATCTCGTCATCGACGGGGACGCCGGCGATTTGCGCGATCGGCTTGATCTCTTTGGGTGTCGGTCTCGTCATGCGGTTTCCTCTGCGGGCGCGCGGCTATGGCCTGAACCCGGGATCGCCATGTAGCACGCCGCCTCGTGGCCCATTGTATCGACGGCCGTGAGCTTTGGTGCGGCATTTGCGCAGAGCGGCTCCGCAAATGCGCAGCGGGTGTGGAAGCGGCAGCCCGG
>Ga0102590_1001979_pt1 | contig 26677 bp, 23 predicted proteins | sample AraplaMF_Col_mMF_FD_76859 | JGI IMG/M metagenome (GOLD analysis project Ga0102590, IMG submission 76859) | Arabidopsis root microbial communities from the University of North Carolina, USA - plate scrape MF_Col_mMF | ecosystem: Host-associated > Plants > Roots > Endosphere | place: USA... | reverse complement strand
CGCGACGTGCGTGGCGTCCTGGTTGAGGTTGATCGAAGCGATGCTGAGCGTGGCCAGCGACTTCGCCGTCCGCGTGCCATCGGCATTGGTGACCATCACGTAGAATTTGCTGAAGTTCGCATCACCCGAATCCAGCGCGCCGTCATGGTTGGTGTCGAACACGTCGAGCAGCGCCTGCATGTCCGACTTGGCGCTCGGATCCCAATCGGTGAAGATGACCTGGTTCGCCTGGGTCAGCTGCCCGGTGCCGGTCGAATCGTAGAACAGGACGCCGCTGCCGGCACCGGCCCAGGCCGTCTGGTTCTGCACGCCGCTGCCCGTCGCATCGAAGAAGACGTTCGACGACGACAGCTGGGTGATGTTGATGCCCTTACCGGAGAGATCGAGCATAACGGGCCCGATGCCCCAGTCCCCGCCCCCGAAATCTCCGCCCCAATTGGAGTAGCCGCCGGTATCGGCGCTGGCCACATCATAGCTGCCCTGCGACGGGTAGTCGTAACTGTTATAGGCCTGCGCTTGACCGGACCAGGGATCCGCGGCCGGCGCGGACGGCTGAACGTCTGCGAAATTAGTGTCCCCAGACCCTAGATCGCTGCGCTGACCACCCCCACCCCAATTGGGCGAGGACCCTTGCCCCGACATATAAGTATCGACAACATCGCTAAACGAGCTGCCGGACTGGCTCCCGAGCGAAGTCGAGTTGTCGGACGGGAGATAGCTTGGCTGGGACCAGCTAGAGGAATTCGGAAGGTCTGTAAAATCTTGCCCAACGGTCCCATAGGTTTGATTGGCTGAACTGACGACCGATTGATTCAGCCCAACCATGTCATTAAGACCGCTGTTCAGCTGGTCGCTCGCCATCAGGTCGGAGAATTCTTGGCCCTGCTGAAGATAGGAGACCCCGGGTGTCGTCGGCGTGCCGGTCGGCAGCCCGTTTGCCGCATCCGGCGCCAGGACATTTGGCGAGCCGGAGTTGCCAGATTGAAGCCAGCTCATGTCTCCGAGCGTTTGCTCTGCGGCCAACGTCTCGTTAAGGTAAGCGATGCCCTGCGGCGATGAACTGACGGCAGTACTTCCGCTGGTAAATCCAGCCGCCCCCCGTTGAACGAGATTCCAGTCGCTGGGCGTATAGCCGCTCCCAATTTGACTGGCATAGGCCGACTGAACAGCCGCCAAATCCGGATTTGGGTTGTTCGCCAGTGAACTTGAAAAATCTCGAAGGTTGCCGCTCCTGTTCCCAGCCGCGACGGCGGCGGCGACGGCTGTGGGGTAATCAGGATTGTTGGGATCAAAAACGCCCGTGGTATGCGTGCTCAGGAAGTTGTTTACCTTCGGAACAAGCTCAGCCCCCAAATATGCGGCTTGCTGGTTCGCAATGATCTGATTGACTTGGGGAGCGATAGAACTGTTGGGATCGAAAACGGTCGAGTTTAGACCACCCACAGCATCCTTATACATGCTTGACAAAGCAGGGTCTAAATTAGGCTGACTTAGGTCCGGGCGCTTTACGCCGCTATAGGAGCCAAGAAAGTCAGCGTCGTCCTGAGTGATGACGCCGTTAGACACTCCTGTTTGCAGGATTTGGCTATACGCAGCCTGACCATAGGAATTTCTACCAATATCCAGCTGCACCGTGCCAAACGAAAAACCAGATCCATTTCCGCCCCAGCTGCTTCCTAACAATCTGTTGGGCACGGCCAAAGACACCGAATTGTTCACAGCCCCCTCTGATCCAGTCAAAATGGAAAGGGCTTGGGATCCGTTGATCGATGACATAGCTAATTGCACCCCTTCTCTGCTGTGAGGGCATTCGCAAAAGCAGCGAATTCTTGATTGAGAAATACGGATTCTTGGAAGGACAGGATCTTCTGCTCACCGCCGGATGTGGCGACCTTCGACTTGTATTCGTTCTTGTCGAGAATCTCCTCAAGACCAGGACGTACCTCGGCGTCGAAGACATCTCGACGGATCAGGATATGACGCGAGAACGCATCAGATCCCTCAACACACTGAAAACCCAGACCGGATTTGAACAGAAAGCCGGTCTGATAACGCATCGACTCCACGAAGAGGCGATCCGCATCCACAGCCAGAAAACCGATACCACTCGAGACGATGCTCGAATTGGTCAGATGGCGTTCTCCCCATGCGGCACATGTCGATGGTCTTCCGCTCAAGGCCCGCTCGTAGTGGGGCGTGACATAATCCACGACCGCTCCATCGACCACAATCGATAGTAGCGCATAGTCCTGCCCTCCAATCGTCCGCCACTCGATGGGGAACAGGCAATCACCAACAGAATCCGCCTTGGACGCCCCTGCTCCGGTCAACCTTTCGTCAGAATGCGAATGCTCACCGTTGCGCGCATTGACACGGATGCTCTGCTCGAGCTGAGCGAACGCGCCCTCATCCAGATCCACTCGCCTGAAACCACCCTTGTCGAGACGATATAGGCTCCTCCGAAACTCACAGCCTTGCGGATCGCCGTAGGGGCCCTTCTGAACAAAGTAGCGGGAAGTAATGTAAACAAACTCCGCTGCTGCCCCGCTTGAGACGGTCGCATACCCAAACAGACTGTGCGGTTTTGGCGCTACGCCGGACACAGGCTGATAGTGATACTCCAATCCGTAGCAGTATGATGCCAGATCAAATTCGTTCAGGCCTGTCGTCGCGACTTTCTGGAGCTCTTGCGCAGACTCGGCAAACGACGTTGCGGGGACCAGCATCGCTGCGAAAACTATTGCGCCAATGATTGGACGCGCCACATTTTCTGACCAGGCGAACCTCGACCGCGCATTGATGGAGACGTCGATCAGACCCGAAACACATCGGTCCACCGAGTGGCGGCGCTGCACCTCACGTGCATTGAAAATGCGAGTCTTACCGGACTGACGGCGGGCAATTGTCGCCCCCGCTATCACGAATGGCCTTGCGCACGCAAGGAAGGTTGACCACAGCATGTCGTGAAGGCGTTGAACGGCCAATTGGCCATTTGATGCCGTAAAGCGGGTCATGTGTGAGTTCCTCGACGCTATTAATCAGCGATGGTATCTACGTGTCACCTATCACGTCTGAGAGTTGCATTTTAGAGATTCTGTGATCCTACTTGCTCTCGACACCAACTGAACGTGGCCGCGCATTCTCGGCTGCCGGCTGAATCAGCCCGAGTTCGATGGCCTTGACCGCCGCGAGCGTGCGGTTGGTGGCGCCGAGCTTGCGCATCGCGTTCTTGATGTGGAACACGACCGTGTTCTCGCTGATGGAGAGGATCCGGCCGACTTCCCACGACGACTTCCCCGAAGCTGTCCAGCTGAGGCAGGCCTTCTCTCGATCAGACAGTTCGCCGAACATCGCAAAGTCTCCACAGCACCAATTCAACTCAACATCATCGATGGACCTGCTGCCGATCAAGGCAGCCTACCGACCGCTCTTACAGGCCATCCCGACGATCAACCGTCGCGGACCGACATCATCTCTCCCGCAAGCTCTCGTGCTTGTAGCGCATCAGCGGCGACAGCAGATATTCGATGATCCGCCGGCGCCCGGTCTTGATCTCGACCGTCACCGCCATGCCGGGCTCGACGTCGACCATCCGATCGTCGACGAGCATCTGCGTCTGATCGAGGGCGGTGTGCGCGACGTAAAGGAGTTCCTGCCCGGCGGGTTCGCTCGTGCTCGCCAGGTCGCTCGGCTTTTGCGCATTCGCCCCCTGCGACGTCGGCCGATCACGCGCGACGGCGTCCCGCGAAACGCTCATCACCCGGCCGTGCAACAGTCCGTATTTGGTGAAATTGAACGTATCGACCTTGATTTCGGCTTTATTGCCCTCGCGCACGAAGCCGATATCCTTGTTGGCGACCATGGCCTCGATCTCCAGCTTCGACTCCGCCGGCACCACGACCATGAGGGTCTGCGCGGGCGTGACCACACCGCCGACCGTGTGAATGGCCAATTGCTGGATCGTTCCGTCAATGGGCGCGCGCAGGATCTGGTCATGCAGCCGGCGCTCGGCCTTGACGAGATCTTTGGTGAGTTGCGCGACCTTCTGTTCCGCATCCGCGAGGTCCGAAGACAGGCTACGTTCATAATCAGCCCGAGCCTGGTCGAGCTGGGCCACCAGCGACCGCCGGGCCGCCTCGGCTTCGACCGCATGCCGCTGCTGGACCACGAGCTCGTGGCGTTGCTCGGTCAAGCGCATCTGCGCTTCGAGATAGGCGATGCGATTGCCGTATTGAATGTTCATGGCCTTTTCGCGAATATCGGCGGTCTCGACCAACAGCGGCAACCCGGCCTGGATCTTCTCGATCGTCGCGGCAACGCCGTCCACCTCGGCACGTCGCTGCGCGATCTGTTCATTCAGCCCGTTGACCTTGGCGATCTGCTGCTCGGCCTGGGCGACCATGTTCGCACGGGCTCGCGAAACCTCATGGGCGGTGATATCGGCTGGCGCAGCGAAGCCGGCGGGACGCAAATCCCCGGACAGGCCAGCGGTCAGCGCCGTCAACCGCGCCACATCGAGCCGGGCGTGCTGCAGCTCAGGCAGAATGCGATCGCGTTCCGCGGCGCTTGCGGTCTGATCGATCGTAACAAGGATATCGCTTTGCTTCACCTGGTCGCCATCCTTGACGTTGATGGCGGATACCATGCCCGCTTCGAGCGGTTGCACCTGCTTGACCCGGCCAGTCGGCACCACTTTGCCTTGGGCAGTGGCAATCACGTCGATCCGGCCGAGGCAGGCCCAGGCAATTGCAATCACGAGAAACGCCGTCAACGACGCCGCAACTGCGCGCCCCAAAGGCGAAGGCGGCGTCTCGACGATTTCGAGCGCGGCGGGCAGAAACTCCAACTCGTTCCGCCCTCGCAACTTCGGCCGGAGCTCGACGATTTTCGCGGCTGGTTCCTCAGCCGACCTCATGGAGCCCTGCCTGCAACCGGTGGAGATTGGCGTAACGGCCGTTGACGCGGATCAGCTCGTCGTGGTTCCCATCTTCGACCAAACGACCATGGTCGAGTGCGATAATGCGGTCCGCTCTTCGTACCGTCGAGAGCCGATGGGCAATCACCAGAACGGTGCGGCCTTGCGCAATCTTGCGCATGTTGTCCTGGATGATGCGCTCGCTTTCGTAATCGAGAGCAGACGTGGCCTCGTCGAGAATCAGGATGCGCGGATTGGTGACCAACGCTCGAGCGATAGCGATCCGTTGTCGCTGACCGCCTGACAGGTTTGCCCCGCGCTCGACGATGACGGTGTCATAACCTTGCGGAAGCTGCAGGATGAATTCGTGAGCACCGGCGAGCTTCGCCGCGCTCACCACATCGGCCATCGCCAGGGACGGATCGGCAAAGGCGATATTGTCTCGGATCGAGCGGTTGAAAAGCATGTTCTCCTGCAAGACGACGCCGATCTGGCGCCGCAGCCAAGCGACATCGACGACGGCCAGATCGACCCCGTCAATGAGGATACGACCACTCTCTGGGATATAGAGGCGCTGGACCAATTTCGTGAGTGTCGATTTTCCGGATCCGGAGGCACCGACGATGCCGATCACCTGCCCGGCCGGGACATGCAAGCTGACATCCTTCAGGACGGTTGGTCCATCGACCTGATAACGGAAGCTGACGTGGTCAAAGACAACGTCGCCGCGAATGGCGGGCAAGGCTGTCCGGCCCGGCTGATAAGCCGGCTCAGGCACAGTGTTGAGGATGTCGCCCAATCGTGCGACTGAGAGCCGGGCCTGATGAAAGTCTTGCCACATCTGGGCAAGCCGCAAGACCGGCTGCGCAACGCGCCCCGCCAACATGTTAAAGGCGACGAGCTCACCAACGGTCAGGTCCCCGTCGATGACGAGTCGGGCACCAAAATACAGCGTCGCGGCACTGACGATCTTACTGACGACCTGGACACTCTGGCTGGCCCAATTGCCGAGCGAAAGCACCTGAAAGCTCGCCTGAACGTACGCGGCGAGTTGTTCCTCCCAGCGCCGCTGCATCTGCGGCTCAACCGCCATGGCTTTCAATGTTTGCACCCCGGTGACACTTTCGACCAGGAACGCCTGATTTTCCGCGCCCCGGTTGAACTTCTCGTCGAGCCGCGTCCGGAACAGCGGCGTTACGCTTGCCGATATTCCGGCATAGACAGGGATCGACGCAACGACGATCCAGGTGAGCGTCGGCGAATAATAGAACATCACGGCGATGAAGATCGCGGTAAAGAGAAGATCGATCACCAACGTAAGCGCCGAGCTCGTCAGAAAATTGCGGATGTTCTCGAGCTCACGCACCCGTGCGACGGAATCGCCGACGCGCCTCGTCTCGAAATAGGAGATTGGAAGAGCAAGAAGATGCCGATAAAGCCTAGCTCCGAGCTCGACATCGATCCTGTTGGTCGTATGGGAGAAAATGTAGGTCCGCAGCGCAGTCATTAGGCTTTCGAAGACAGATACGACGACAAGCCCGAAAATGAGCACATCGAGTGTCGTTAGCCCGCGATGGACGAGCACCTTGTCGATAACCACCTGAAAGAACAGCGGCGAAATCAGCGCGAAGACCTGCAACGCAAACGAAGCGGCGAACACTTCCGTGAGTAGCCAGCGATATCTATGGATCGCGGCAAGGAACCAGCTGATATCGAACTTGCGTGCAAGGGAATGCAATGAAGCTCGCCGCGTGGCAAGAATCAGCTTGCCGCTCCAGGTCGCTTCAAACTCCGAACGTGTAACGGATCTTGGTCCGCCGGCCGCCGGATCATGGAGCAGGAGCTTATCTTCCAACGTTTTTGCGATGATGACAAAGCTCTGATCTGCTTGCACAGCGATGCAAGGCAGCGCCGTCGCCGACAGCCGCGACCATCCTGTGCCGACAAGCCGTGTCTTGAGGCCGTGCTCACGAAGCGATCGGATGATATCGGCCGTTCCAACGATTCTACCACCTAACTGATGCCGGACCTGATCTGGATCAATCGGAATGTCCTGGAAACGAAGTAGCAGTGTCAGGCAAGCTAGGCCCGAATCGATCCTCACCCCATCCCCCGACATACTTCCGCCTCGGTACCGAACGTGCCGTCCATCGGAGATGGTATGGCCGCCTCAAATCGCAGTGCGGCAATTAATCACATCCTGAGGGGCGCATTAAGATACCATTACTCGTTCAGATTGAAACAACCTTCAATTGTTGCAGCCCGGCAACATGGCATGCGAAACGTCTTCAGCTGCGGTCTGTTGATAATGCTGGTCGGCTATCGTGCAGATTTTGAACTTGTACGCCAACCTTACACAAACCTGACAGGCAGCTTAAGCAAAGCCTCGAAGAGCGCATGCGGACGCTCCAGCTCAATGAGCGGTCGCGCGAACACGCGTGAAGAGCGCGCCTTCTACTACACGACAAGCCGCGCCCGCGTCAGGACGATTGGCTACACTACACGAGTTCGCCGATACCCTCACTCGATCAGCCCGACGTCGTTCTCCTGGGGAAGTTGAGCCGCAGGATGCGCGCACGAACGAGCGCGGGCCGCGTCTCCAAGAGCGCAGACCGCCGTCATCGAGTGCAGCGCACCGCAACCATTGCACGCCATGAAGGTCAGCCGGCGTTGTGCATGGAGTCGCGGAGACTCTTCTGGAGAAAGTACTTCTTTTCGCCTGCTGGAAAATCGGTCAACTCGCCGAAGACATTATAATTAAGTCGTTTGTATAGCTGCAAAGCCTTTACATCGAACGTGTCGATATATGACCCGTGACAGCCACGCCGAATAGATTCATATCCGGCCGTGGCTACAAGTTCAGATGCTATGCGGCGCGCCCTATGGCTTTCTGATACAGTCCTATCGTGATGTTCTCCCTTTTTGCAGTGAAAGCAATTCTCGGGGGATCATGGAACGTTTGCTATAACGTTTATACGATCGGAGTTATGCCGCACGATTACATCGCTCGGCTTTCATCACTGAGCTCGCTTACTATTAAATGCTGCGCAAATTCAAACATTCTGAGCAGAATCAAATCTTCCTGTCCCCTATCGGTACTCAGCGAACAGCGCTGCTTTCTCGCGCCGCGCCCGTGCCGAGACGATGGGCTACACTCTGCGAGGTGATGCCGGGCAACGTCTTTCCGTCCAAATAGTCGTCCACGGCAATGATGCTCGGCTTGATCGTTGGTATGCACGAGCCAGAACAATCACAGATCGCGGCAGCCGATCGGTCTGGGGCCGACCTCACGAGATCAGTCGAGTCACCATATCGGCAAGTAAATTCGGGTCGTGTTTTCCCCGCTGCCACGGATCTTCAAGATCAAACGCGGCCACCTCGGTGTTGCCAACAAAATCACCCATGCTGAGGTATGCAAATCCGTTGACGATAGTCGGGAATGGTGTCGGTCTGCGGTTGGCAAAAATATGACTCACCAAGGGCCCGCTAGAGTCGCTAGACGAACCAAAAGCCACCTCCAAATCCGCAACCATGGATGCTAGCGTGCGATTGACCGTTTCATTGCACTCCATGATATTTCCGATGACCAGTCGTGGAGCGCTTGTATTGTGTGCAATCGCGGAAGCCACGCCCTTCACTAGAAGGTGGGGAAGAACACTTGTATAAAAGCTGCCGGGTCCAAATACGAGCAAATCCGCATCGTGGATTGCCTCGATGCTGGCTAGGTTTGTACTGCTTACGCAACCTTGATCGCCGCCGTGGAGTATTATGTTCTCTATGACTGAGCCGGGTTCAGAACGTCCCATAGACGTGATTTGAGCCTGGCCGGCCACGACCTCGCCGTTACTCAGATGTGCTTGAAGATGGAGGTCACCTGCGGTCGTTGCGGGCCACACGTTTCCTTCAATTGAACAAAGCTTCCTAAATACGAAGATGGCAGTATTAATATCCATGTTATGCGCAAAGTACGCTCCCACAATTACAAAATTGCCTATACTCCCCCGCCTTAGATCAAATGCACTGCTCATTCGCGCCCGAAAAACACCGAGATAATTCAGAATGGCTCCGCGAATACCTGACTCAGTCGCTTTCAATAAAGGGTGGTTCGGACTGGCGTAGTAATCGAACTCCGCGGCAAGATCGGCGGGACTCGCATCTTCCGATAAGCGAGCGTTGAAGAACTTTACGACGCAATCAACCCTGCCTTCACCGTGGGCCAACGTCATTAGCGCCTGGCGGATATCACCGACCGAAAGGATTCCGAACTCCGAACGCAGCGCTGCAGAACTTCCACCATTATCCCAGGCAGGAACTATCCGAGTAATCGCACACTGACGTTGACACAGACCTATTGTCAGCCCGCGCTGCCCCGTACCACCACCAAAGAGAACGATTTTTTTCTTCATCTGTTAAGTTGAGGTTGTTCCAAGGGGGGCATGCCACGCTGGCTGAGGAGCATTTCCACGCCTGGTGCACCCGCCATCGCATCGCCCGAACTTAAAAGCATTCCCAGCCCACGTGCTGCCAGTAGGGGATCGCGAATACCATATATGGATACCTGTTTTGTCCACTCAGAGAACCTACCCTTGTCGCAGAACGATTCCCAGAATTTTGACTCTCGTAACTCCTGCTCAAGATTCGCGAATGCTTCTCCAATTAGATAGATTGCGCCGGCTCCCATGGTGAGAGCAAGGTTTCCAGATAGCGTTCCGAGCAGTTGAAAAAAGATATCCATCGTCGCCGACGAGAGATCGCATGTGCGCTCACGCGCGCTTCGAGTGATCTTCTCCGGGGCCGGAGGGGCTGGGGAGCCATCGGGAGCCAGGCTCGAAAAGATTTCCGGTAAGCCGATCCCAAGCGAGATCAATCGCTCATTCGACGCATGCCCGTGCCGGTCTCTAGTCTGTCGAATAGTCTGCTCATGCACGGAATCTCGCCCCGCCACAGTGGCATGTCCGGCCTCGCTGGGGATTACCAAGTATTTTCCGTCGATGCGCAAACAGGTGGCAACCCCTAGTCCGGTGCCTACACCCACTGCCACAGAAACCGAAGGATGGCGGGTCAACTCTGGACCTGCGACAAGATGCACCCTCTCCGGCGGACAAATACTTAAGCCATAGGCCAAAGCGGCAAGGTCGTTGCATAAGACGCCTTGCGGAGATTGGCAAACTTCGCAGAGTTGCGCCAAGTCGACGACAAACCCTGCATTGGTCAATGTCACCCGAGGTGACGAAACAGGCCCGGCGACCGAAATACCCAATCCTTGAATGGGACCTCGAAGCCGCCACGATCGCAACAAGTCCAGGATAGGCTGCTCGGATCCATTGTGCGCCATGCTGGCTATCAGACGAGGTGAAGCAACCGCTTCCGCCTCTGCCACAAAAAAACGGAGATTTGTTCCGCCTACGTCTAGAAAAAGGTAAGTCATCAGGTTTCATTTCACAAAAAGAATGCCAACGAACACTACCGCGCTGGCCATCGTTCTCTGCCAGCCGAGCCGCTCACGCATAAGCACGCCACCCAGCAGAGCGGCCACTACAATGCTGATTTCTCTAAGTACGGCCACAAGTCCGATCTGGCTCGATTGCATTGCATACACGACCGCTCCATACGACACGAGCGCCAAGAGCCCAGCCACACTGGCCTTCAGATAGTTCTGTCGTAAAAACGGCCAAAGCGTCTTCTTCCGCACGACGACAGCTGCGAGCGGGAAAAGCAAACCGTCGAAGATGTACAACAGCGCAACAAATCGGAAGGGAGATGCCACTTCGCGAACGATCTGACCATCCAGCAGGGTGTATCCGGCGGTTGTCATGCCCGTGAGAAGCGCAAAGAAAACACCTCTGTAGTCCCTTTGCAGTTCAAGATTGCTGCCCTGGAAGATCAGCAAGCTCAGGCCCAACATTATTAGCGCGACTCCGAAGAGCTGCGGCATCGTAAAGGACTCACCGAGGAAAACTATCGATCCGATGAACACCAATACCGGCGCACTTCCCCTGGCTACCGGGAAGGCCCGATTTAGATCGGTGGCAGAGTAAGATGCTATGACGAAGACTTTGTATAGCTGATGCAGAGCGATCGAGATCGCTATCGCAATCGTTGGCACCGTCTTCATTGGTGTGGAGAGAACCCACATGGGAACGGCGACAACGAACCCGACCAAGTTCACAACGGCATAGACTAGAAATTTATCATCGCCCAACTTGATGAGAACATGTGTTAGCGCATGCAGAACGCCTGCGCTGATCACCAGCAGGAGGGTCTCCGGCGTCATGTCAACTCGGGCGCGTTGTCGTTAGGCACAGGCGAAAACGTTCCATGTTGTTCGTCCGTACTCAGCATCGCTATCTCACGTCCATCGACGAAATAGATAATAGCGGCAGCACCTGCGCGCATGATCAACTCGCGCTCGCCTACACTTGTCGTGATGTGGACTTGATCGGCTCCATCGCTCGGATTGAAAATGCCACAAAATATTCGTCGTGCGTCATCGCTCCTACGCTGAACAACGGCGGTTAATCCGCCTTTGCTTCGCAAACGAGGTATATTGCTCGACGACCCTCTATAGGCATTCGGCTTTTCGCATGAATTGTCCTTCGCTGGATCGGCGATTCTCAGGCCCAGCAGCTCTCCGCGGTCAAACAATCGCGTCTCAACCTCACGGAAGAGGTCATCGAGTACCGGATCCCGGCTTCCAGAAAAACGATGGATACGCTCTGTTGCGATTAGACGGTCTTCCGCGCAGACAAGCGTGGTCGCCGCAAGCTCTTCCCCAAACAGCTGCACAAACTTAGTCAGCCTCGACAGCGAATCAGCATTGGGATTGCGCGCACCATTCTCATGTAGCGGTGCCCCCGGGCAGTAGGGTGGACCAAACAGCTTGGGTTCAAATCCGTCAGATTTCAATCCCTTCGCATCCAGATCAATATCGGCACCCCAGGTTTCAGTCGCGCAGGCCGTGTACACGCTGCAAGATCGAGATCCGAGTATCAGGCCGAGCAGGGAGTGAAATAAGGGAACACCGGGCTCAGCGAAACGCTTCTGAGTCCATGTGAATCCCCAATTTGCTTCGGCAATATGTGAATTGCCCAACTGGATGCCTATGATATGAGCCAGGAAAATCCGCTTGTCAGACGATGCATCGCCGATCCACTCCGTGTGCCCGCGCCAGTACGATGTCCTACGAGCAGCTTCCTGGTGAACCAACCATGCACCAAACGCGCTCGTTGGTGTATCCAGCTGCACGAGAGGCACATTGACGGTCTTAAGGATCGCTTTAGGGAAAAAACTCGAAATCCAGTCCCAGTTTTCGATTAGCGACACCCCGACCCACTTTCCCCAGGCCTGCCAATTCGCCGGGCTCCAGTGGGCTACCTCTCGAACATCTGGCCATTGCTCGGCGGAAAGTTCAGACTTCTCGAGCCACGCGACGAAGGCGGCTTCAGCGTACTGAGACGCATCTGAGCGCTCCAATGGGAGACCGGCATCGCCGTAGATACCTTCGTTACCAATCTGCACGCCAACAATGGGGCCGCCAGGCTCCGAGTAAGGCCGAACAATCGATTGATCCACAGCGCTAAGCCAGGCAGCCATCTGAGCGCGAGCAGTAGGGTCAAAGAAGCTTGGAAGTCCTTGGCCCTGAGATCTAAGCCTCTCGCCCCGGAGATCGACATAGGATGAAAACTGGGACGAACACATTCGGTCCGGGAGACCACCCAGCTGAACTTCAGCATGTATGAAGGGACCCGGTTTCACGATAGCGCCCAGGCCCAGTCGCGCGAGGTGCTCAAGTAGGCCGATCACGTTGCGTTGCGCAGACCCAATCCCACTGAAATCGAAGCGCGCACCACCCTCGGTCCACACTTCGTGGAAGCGCCAGGGTATGTAGAAGGACACAACATCAATGCCACAATCCTTCATCGCCGCTAAGTTTCCGAGCCAAGCCTCCGGCGCTGCACGGTAGTATGGGTATTCACCAATAGTTACAGGCCGCTGCGATTTCGTATCTGCGAAGTGCAACTGCTCCCTCACGCCTGTACTCCGGAAAGTTCGAGAGTGTTGGGTTGAATGAGCACCTTCAATGCTTCATAAGAACTACTGCCGGACTGAGCCAAACACCCAAACGCCTGATCATAGTCGCTAATGCTGAAGCGAGCGGAGATGACCTTCTCGAGCGGCAAATTCTTAGCCAACTCAATAGCACGGGGAAATATCTGGCTGTTGTAGTCTCCAGCGCCGATGATACTTAATCCGCGCATGAGGATGTCGAGCGGCTTCACCGTGACCGAAGCATGGCTGTTATAGCCAAGTATCACCACCCGCCCGGCGACCTTGGCATAGCGAAGTGCGTCCGCCAGCAGATTGCCAACTGAGTCAACAACCACGTCGGCTTCTTCGAGCCGACTAGCACCGTTTGGATCTGCAAGCGTAAATTGCGCCCCAGTCAAAATTTGGTTGCAGGCCAGCCTCCTAAACGGGTCAACCTCGACCAACGTAACCTTTGCGCCAAGCGCCAAAGCTAGCATTGCGGATATGATGCCCATCGGTCCACCACCGATGACCAACACTGACTCACCCGGGCTGAGACGCGCAGCTTCAAGATTGTTGAGAGCACACGCTAGCGGCTCCACCATTACCGCCCGATCGAAGCTCATCCGCTCAGGAACGTGGTGGCAAAACTTTGCCGGAAGTCGGATGTATTCCGCAAAGGCCCCATCTCGATCGATGCCGATTTCATTACCAACCTTGCGGTTGCAGAAATTGAGTTTTCCAGAGAGACAGGCGCTACACTCTCCGCAATACATCGTTGGGTTGATGATTACGCGATTGCCTGGCACGAAGCCTGACGTCAGCGCTCCCGAACCTGCTTCCTCGACGATTCCAACAGATTCGTGCCCGAGGATCGTTCCCGGCTTCGCGGTGAACTTGCCTACCAGAATACTTCGATCCGTACCGCAGATTCCCGTTTGAACGACACGAACCAATACGTCGTTCTGGTCTTCTATGGTTGGCCTCGGCCGCTCAACTAGTTTCAATTTATTATCAGCCTGGAGAACTAAGGCTTTCATGTTTCGCCCCTACGAATTGCAGATTTCATTTCACCACAGGGTTCCAGCGTATCCCGGACATAAGTGCTGCATGCAGCTCCGGAGTTGATGCTGCTATGCAAGACTGTTGGTTGGCCGGAGAAATATCCAGAAGACGGGTCGCTCCCATTGATGCTCCAAAGGCGTCCGTTATGCGCACTCCTGCAAGGTCGGCAAGAAACGCCGCGGCGGCGATGTCGTAGGGAAACAAGTGAAGAATCGAACCGCGGCCGGCCTGGCGAAAAGCGGCTTCGGTGAAGGGACGATCCTTCAAAATCCTATTTCCTATGTCGACGTATGCGTCGAGCTGGCCGGTAATGATCCGAGAAATTGAATAAGAGGCGCTGTTGAAGACAAAGACGCCACCGCTGTTGGCCGACAGATCGACAATGTGACCGTACGCGGCCTCCATCAGCGACATCGGATGACCGTTGAACTCAATCGACCAGAACATGCGCGCGAGATCGCGGTTCCGACTCAGGTTCGGCAGCGGATGCGCAAATCCATTGCTGGTCAGACCACCTTGGCGATCTCCATAGATCATCGCGCCCGACTTTATCTCCAGGAGCACTGCGGAATCTACATCCTCTAGATGTGACTCGCCGCTTCGCAGCGGCGCGTGCGCTATGGATATCATTCCCATTTCGAGACCGGCCGAAGTCGGTCTCGTACCATCGATGGGGTCAACGACAAGAAGCGACCTCGGCTGGTATCCAATCTCAACCAGCGAATTATCTTCAGTGTACACCGCTATGGGATGCGGCGTGTTTGCACGCGCGAAATCGAGAACGGCATTTTCTGCAATATGGTCGATATCGAACTGAGCATCGCCTCCCGGTGAGTCACCGTCAACGCGCCGGGCCAGGCCTTTCGCGTTATAGGACTGCAACTGCTGCCGAACGTGCTGCGCCATCCCTGTCAAAAAACCCTTCAAGACCGAAACTCCGCGGCAAACAGCTCCTCAAGTCGGTCGCAGATCTTGTTTGCTTCCTGCATAGTTAGAATCAAAGGAGGCCGGATCTTGAGGACGTTCCCGACGCCGTACCTTGAGGTTCGCAAGATCAACCCATACTCCATCGCTTTATCGGCAAGCACGTTGGTCAGCTTCACATCCTCAGAACCGTCGTGCTTCACGATCTCAAAGCCGATCATCAATCCAACCCCCCTCACGTCGCCTATGCAGCGGTACCTCCGCTGCATATCGCGCAACCGCAAAAGGATGAGATCTCCTGTTGCCCGCACATTTGCCAGAAACTCAGGCTGGCTAATGATATCAAGCGTCACATTGGCGGCGGCGGCCGCCATCAGATTCGATCCATACGTAAACGAATGTTGGGACGATGGCATGCCCGCCAAACGCTTGTTGGTGATGATCGCCGCGACCTGCGCACCAGAGCCTCCAAGGCCCTTTGCCGTGGTGATCACGTCTGGCTCAACACCAAAGTGCTGCGCCGCGAACATCTGGCCCGTCCTGCCAATGCCCGTCTGAATCTCATCGAAGATCAAGACAATGTCATTCTTGTCGCACAACTTGCGCAGTTCTTGAAAATACCCGTCGGGCGGAACAACGTTACCACCATTCCCCGAAATTGGTTCGACCACGATCGCAGCCACTCGTCCGCTGCTCGCGTACTCGAGGAAATCATCTATTCGGGAGACACAGATCATCCCGCAGTTGTTCGGTTTCTTATCGTAGAAGCAGCGGTAGCAGTAAGGATCTGGGACCTGCAACGAACCCGGAAACAGGTTGGGGAACGGCATCCTGCGGAACGCGTTGCCAGACATTGACGTCATCATCATGGTTTGGCCCAAGTGGCTGCGAAAGAGCGTGATCACATCGCTTTTTCCCGTAGCGCGCTGAGCCATCTTGATGGCGCCTTCATTCGCCACTGAGCCTCCGGACACCTTCGGATGAACTTGCGTCATGTTCTTTGGCGCATGAGAAATGAGCTTTCTGGCAAGCTCATTTATTGGATCGCTTTGGAAAGAGGAAGTGATGTGAACCAGAGATTCTACTTGCGCTTTCATTGCGGCTATTACCGCCGGATGCGAGTAGCCAAGGCTCAAATTGAACGTCGCGGAAGCGCAGTCGATATAGCCCACACCCTCCTCGTCATAGAGATATACGCCTTCGCCCCTAACCATCTTCGCCTTAGATACTGGATAGTACAGCGCGCTCAGTGAATCTCCGTCCGTCGCTAACATTCCCCCTCCTGTGCGGTTATTATATTTGCTACTCTGCAAATTCTGACAGTTGAACTAAAACGCTTACATTGACCATCGTCGCTCGGGATCGCCCAACAGTTAGCGAGCGAGGCCACGCATGGAATGCCTCGATAAGACGCGAGTGGATCTTCGCGTATTGCTCAAGGCCCTCCGTCCGAAAAGTCGCTCGCGCCGGCTAGCGCTGCGGCAACTAACGAAAGCGGCCATCAACGACAATGTCGTACGATCACTCCCCATCATCGCCGCAATAGGCTCTCTCGTCTCCTATCAGATCTGATAGCCTCCGCTCTGCCGTTGACGCGGAAGATCTACGATGCGCTTTTCACGGGAAGCTCGATCAAACCAAGCTCGATAGCTCTGAAAGCGGCGAAAGTCCGACTGCTCGCTCCGAGCTTTTTCATTGCGTTCTTAATATGAAAAATGACTGTGTTCTCGCTGATCGAGAGAATCTGACCGATCTCCCAGGATGATTTGCCAAAAGCTGTCCAGCTCAAGCACGCTTTTTCGCGCTTAGAGAGCTCGGCGGGAATGGATTTTGCGCTGCGCTGGCTGGTACCAACTTTTCCGCGTTTAACAACGCCATACTGCACCGCATCCGCTGCACTGATCGACGACATGAGCTTGGCGGTTGCCTGCCCCAACAGTGGCTCAGGATTAAACGTCGGCTCCTGCATCAGCGACGTGGCGGCATAGTGCACATTCGGCCCGGCGCAATCGGGAAGGACAGAATTCAGATAGTCGTGGCTCAAGACCCCTCTTACAAAGATTGCGAAGCTTTCCCGAGAGCCTTTTGTCATTACGTTCAGACCTTCATCGTATCTCGATGCTTTTTGGGCGATTCGTGCGATCGCGATTTCATTCGCTAACCTCCGCTGGTTCAGAGTGTGAAATTGAGAGCTACTAATTGGCTCTGGTCGCCATTACACCTGCATAATGCGAGAGAGCAGATCTTGAATGGCGCGCTGTCGAAGGCGCTGGTCTCTATCGATGTTGTTTACCGACGTGGATTCCAGTGGCAGTCGAGAGCGATTCGATCTTTGGGTTGCTGCAGAGGCTGTTGGGCGCGATGATTCCATGCGGGCTCCAGTTACTTCCTGCGTCCACCTGACGCGCGCCCCGCAGTCGCCCAGCGTCCACAAACCCAACAGCGCTTCAAAAAGCCCCATCCAAAATGCGGAGCTTGCTTAGACTTGGACAATCGCTGCTCTTGTCATAAAACTGTCATACTATTTTAGGTGGTATACAACTTAACGCTGCAGGTCAACTGGCCTTCGCCCTCTCGGTCCTGCTGCGTTGCAAGGTACGCGGCGTACACGGCGATGGGCGATACCTACGTCAAACCGATCGTAAGCGGCGGCGAAGTGCAACGCGTTCGCGTTCACCTCACCGGCTGGCCTTTGACACCGGAGATAATCGGCGCCGCGATCCCGGCACAGCTACGGCAGAAGGCATCGTCAGCTCTCGTATTGGAGGCATGGTCTTTCCTTCATGTGTCTCGCCGTCGTGCAGTTGACCGAGGCATGGGAGATCGACAGCTGCCGTCGGATTTTCAGGTGCTGCCACTCGAGGGGAGCTGGCGATCGAGGGCAGTGTCGGCAGCACCGAGAGAGTTCTCGATCGGCAGTCGGCTTCGAAATGAGCCGAAAGTCGACACTCCCTAAACGCCTGCAACCGATGCTGGCCACGCTCACCGATGCCCCCTTCGACGACCCCGATTGGGTTTGAGGACAAGTACGACGGATTCCGGATGGTCTCCGAGATCCGCGAGGGCAAGGTGGCTTTGTACAGCCGCAACGGCATGATCATCAGCCATTCGTATGTGGAGGTCGCCCAGGCCTTGGAAGGCGTGAGGGGCGACGCAGTGATCGATGGCGAGCTCGTCGCCCTCGGCAAGGACGGCGTTTCGCACTTCCAATTGCTGCAGAACGCGTTGAGACACGAAGCCAAGCTCCTTTACTGCGCGTTCGATCTCATGTTCGCCTGCGGCGAAGACCTTCGGAAGCTTCCACTCTTCGAACAAGGAAAGGCTGAGGGCCATCCTGCCTCGCCACAGGTTGGTCGCGTTCAGCCGGCACCGAAAAGCTGACGGCAAGAAGTTCTTCGCTGAGGCCGAGAAGAAAGGCCTTGAAGGCATCAAGGCGAAACGTGCGGCAGCCCGTATGCGTCCGGAGGTCGGACCGCCGACTGGTTGAAGGTGAAGACCGCCAAGTCGCCGTTCCCTGCCAAGGTGAAGGATGAGCGGGTCACGACCTGGTTACGTCCTTCGTTGGTCGCGGAAGTGAAGTTCGCGGAGTGGACGAGCAAAGGCGAGCTACGCCAGCCGGTTTATCTCGGCCTGGGGTCCGACAAGAACGCCAAGGACGTCGTCCGCGAAAACAAGTGGTCGCGAAAGTAGCGCGGCCGAGACGAAGGTTGCCCCCTGTTCAGCGGGCGTCGCGCTCGGATGCCGAAGGCCACGGCGGTAGGGGCGGTAACCCGAGAGCTTTGCGTACAGGTCCGAACGACCGCCGGTGAGCTGCGCATGCGCCAAGCCTGGCGAGCGCCTCATAGTGAGCCGGCACCGGATAGCCCTTGTGATCCGCGAATCCGTAGCCGGGGTGACGGAGGTCGAGCGTCCGCATTACGGTGTCGCACTCTACTTTCGCGAGAATGGAGGCGGCGGCGATGCTGGCGGACTTGGCGTCGCCTTTGATGATGGCCTGCTGCGGGAGGTCGATTTCCTTCAACCGCTTCGCATCGATCAACAAGTGCTGCGGCGTCGAGCCTAGCCCCCGGACCGCACGCTGCATAGCCTGAATGCCTGCCCAGTAGATGTTGATCGCGTCGATCTCCTCGACCTCGACGAACGCCACAGACCAACTCTCTGCCTTTTCCTTGATCTCCTTCGCGAGTTCCTCGCGAGCGGCAGCGTCGAGCTTCTTCGAGTCGTCGATTCCGACTATCCGCGTGCCGGGTTTCAGGATCACGGCGCCAGCGGAGACTGGCCCGGCGAGAGGGCTCATTCCGGCCTCGTCCACGCCTGCCACGACATGATGGCCGCTTTCCCAGAGAGAGGTCTCGAAGCGCAACATCTTGCGGAGGCGCTGCCCTTCGGAGCGATTTTCGAAGCGGCGTTTGTCGATCGCAGCCAGGATGGCACGAGCTCCTGCGCGGGCGTCGGCGCGCAAGATCTGCTCGACGCTGGCCTCGAGCGGTCTTTTCTCGACGACATAGCGCTGACGCAATAGATCGAGCGAATATTGGGACATAGCGGCCTTGGTGAGAACTGACTGTGGGAGCGTGTCGTTGAGCTTTATGGCGATTGTCTGAACTAGCTAAACCGCCTCAATATCTGCGCAACGCCCTTTCGAAGGGAACTCGGCCGGCTCTCACCTGAGTCCGGATTTCTGGACCCCTACGCATCATGTCCACCGGCCTCACACTGGAACCAACGGGGATCTTGATCCCTTGAGAAAGAGCGGAGCCTCGATCCCAGGGTGCGTCCGAGGGAACCAGCGCCTATGCTCCGACAGACCAGCAATGAAGAACTGATCCTGGACCGCACCGCCGAGGTCGCGGCCACCATCGCGGAAGAAGGCCTCCGCTACGTCAGCGACTCCGCGCCGGGATACACGCGCAAGCGGACCGGAACAACCTTTCAGCTACTATGATAAGGAGGGCAAACGCATCACCGATGTCGCTATCATCCAGCGGATCAAATCAATCGGCATCCCGCCGGCCTACGAGTCCGTGTGGATCTGCCCATCGCCGAACGGCCACATCCAGGCAACAGGGCTCGATGCGCGGGGTCGCAAGCGATATCGCTACCATCCGAAGTGGCGGGAGCTCCGCGACCAGGACAAGTATGAGCATATCATCCAGTTCGCGGCCGCGGTGCCGGGGCTTCGAAAGCGCGTCGCCGCTGACATGAAACGAGACGGACTGCCCCACGAGAAAGTCCTGGCCACAATCGTCAGTCTTCTGGAGAAGACATTGATCCGGGTCGGCAATGCCGAGTATGCCGAGAAAAAGCAAATCCTACGGGCTCACCACCATGCGTGTACGCCTCAAATGGCAGGTGCTGTCCTCGGCAGAAACAGGTCCTTCGTTCAAATTCCGGATGATTTGACGTGGTGCCGGCCGGCGGCGCGGTCGCGGCTGGCGACGGCGCGGTTCGGCTGCCGTCCACGCCGATACCGTCCCTTTCCACGATCACGACGTCGTCGTCACCTCCTGCGGTCGCCTCTGCCTGCACCGCAAGGGAATCAACTTTTCCCTGGTACTGGCCGGCCAGAAGCTCGGCATCAAGGAAGTCGACGAGGGCATTTGGCTCGTCAGCTGCATGCACTGTGATCTCGGATATTTCGACCTGGAGCAGAAAACCCTGCAACCCCTCGACAACCCGTTCGGTACGAGGTTGTCACCCATGTCTTAGGTACGTTTCGTTACCTATGTGTCCGGGCTGGACAGCGTTTTGTTGGTAGCGGGGGAGGGACTCGAACCCCCGACCCCAGGATTATGATTCCCGTGCTCTAACCAGCTGAGCTACCCCGCCACGAGTCGCTCGCGGTGGCCGAAACGGCCGATCTCGCGAACGCGCGGCATATAAAGAAGGGGGCGGCGGGAAGTCAAGCTAAGTGGTCGCCTTCCGCCTGCGCCAAGGCTTCGGTGCGACAAGTCGCCGAAAATATTGATCTTTCGTCGCTCCGGCCGTCATGGCCAGGCTTCTCCCGGCCATGACGGAGATTGGGGATACGGAACAGGTTATTTCGGCTTGACCGTGGGGTCGCCGCCGGGGCTGCCGGGAGGTGGGATGACGGGCATCTTGCCGTCCGTGCTCGGCGCCGGGGCATGCATTTCGGGGTCGACGCCGGCGGGCGGGCAGAGCACGCCGTCGGACTTTGCCAATTTGTCGCCGAGCGGTTCCCGCGATTGCCCTGTCGTGGTGCCGTCGGGCGCAGTGGCGCGGTTCGGGCGGTCCTGCGGTGCGCAATCGGCGGCGGCGTGTTGCGGGGATGGCGGCGCGGTCGCTTGCGGCGGCGTCGCCGGGGCGGGCGGGGCCTGCGCGATCGCGGGCGCAGAGGCTGCGATCACAAGGCCAGCCAGAATGATGTTTGATGTCGTGCGCATGGGAGGGAAACGCGCTGGACGGGCGCCCTGTTCCCTCGGCTGAACATTACGATTTGTGGTAGCGGATCAGCGAAAAGTGCCCCATTGGCGGCATTGGGCGGCGCTCGGCGAGTGTAACCCCGCCGTGTTTGGCGGCCCAGTTGACGAGGCGGTCCCACGGAAATTCGGGGCGCCAGCCGAGACGACGGGCGATGGGCGCGAACGCCAGCTCGAACAACTTTCGCGGGCCGCTTTCGGCCCCGATGTGGTTGACCAGGATCAGCTCGCCGCCGGGTCTCAGCACGCGCACGAACTCATCGAGCGTGCCTTCGGGATCGGGCACGGCGGTGATGACATATTGCGCGACGACGGCGTCGAACGCGTTGTCGGGAAAAGCGAGGTTCTTCGCGTCCATCACCGAGAGCACTTCGACATTGGAGAGGCGAAGGGCCCGCACGCGCGCCTGCGCCTTGCGCAGCATCGGCTCGGAAATATCGACGCCGCAGATTTTTGTGGTGCGCGAATAGTCCGACAGCGACAGACCGGTGCCGACGCCGACGTCGAGGATGCGGCCGCCGATGCGATCAGCCTCCGCGATGGTCGATTGCCGTCCGGCATCGAACACCTTGCCGAACACGAGATCATAGACCGGCGCCCAGCGGCCATAGGCCTTTTCGACCCCGGCCCGCGAGATATCTGCTGCCATGCCCCTGCCCTTACGCGAAACGAGAATTGATAAGTGATGAGATCGAAGCCAGCCCCGAAATTGGTCTAGCGCCTCTCCTGCTTGCGGGAGAGGTCGACACGCTCGCAAGAGCGTAGCGGGTGAGGGCTTTTTCCGCTCGCCACATATCGCGTGTGGAGAGAGCCCCCTCCCCAACCCTCCCCCGCGAGCGGGAGAGGGGGCGCACCGTCATTGCGGTGACGATCGGGCTCGATTTCATCGTGTTCAGCCGCGCACGGCTTCCGCGAGCGGGCGCGATGTGGCCGCGCCGACCTTCGCGGCAGCGCTCTGGATGAAGCCGCCGCCGAGCACGCGTGCCTGCCCTGAGGGCGCGTCATAGAATACGCAGGCCTGCCCGGGCGAAACGCCCTCTTCGCCGGCGACGAGCTCGACCTCGTAGTGACCATCCGCGCCGCGCAGCCAGGCCGGCTGGGGGCTGCGGGTCGAGCGCACGCGCACGAACAGCTCGAGACCGTCGCCGATGGCACGATCGATATCGCCGCCGCCGATCCAGTTGACGTCGCGCAGGGCGATGCGGTGCATCTTCAGGGCATCGCGCGGGCCGACGACGACGCGGCGGTTGGCGGCATCGAGGCGCACCACGAACAGCGGCGCGTGAGCTGCAATGCCGAGGCCGCGGCGCTGGCCGACGGTGAAATTGGCGATGCCGTGATGCTGGCCGAGCACGCGACCTTCGAGATCGACGATGTCGCCGGGATCCATCGCGTTCGGCCGCAGGCGGGTGATGATATCGGTGTAGCGCCCCGTCGGCACGAAGCAGATGTCCTGGCTGTCGTGCTTGTCGGCGACGGAGAGACCGAAGCGGCGCGCGAGCTCGCGCGTCTCGGGCTTGGTCATGTCCCCGAGCGGGAAGCGCAGGAAGTCGAGCTGTTCCTGGGTGGTCGCGAACAGGAAGTAGCTCTGGTCGCGGTCGGCATCGGCGGCGCACACCAGCGCGCGCGAGCCGTCGGCGCGGCGGCGCGAGGCGACGTAGTGGCCGGTGGCGAGCGCCTGCGCGCCAAGCTCACGCGCGGTCTTCAGGAGGTCGCGGAATTTGACGCTGCGGTTGCACTCGATGCACGGCACCGGCGTTTCGCCGAGCGCATAAGAATCGGCGAAGTTGTCGATGACGGACTCGCGAAAGCGGTCCTCATAGTCGAGCACGTAATGGGGAATACCGAGCTTGGCCGCGACGTCGCGCGCGTCGTGGATGTCCTGGCCGGCGCAACAGGCGCCCTTGCGGTGGGTCGCCGCGCCATGATCGTAAAGCTGGAGCGTGATGCCGACAACATCGTAGCCCTCGGCCTTGAGCAGCGCAGCCGTCGTCGAGGAATCGACGCCGCCGGACATGGCAACGACGACTCTGGTATCCTCAGGACGGCCTTCGAGATCCAGACTGTTGAGCATGGGCCTAAGCTGACGTGACGGCGGCGTTTTCCCGCGATTCCTGATGCCCCAGACCGGGCCACTAGGGCGCTTCGGGAACTTGAGTTCCCGAAGGGCACTGGCTTGCCCGGTCGAAAGCGGCTGAGAGCACCCTTTAATATAGGTGGCATTCCACTGAAGCAATCACGCCCGTCCCCGGCTTTGAGGCAATTCTTGCCGGGCGGCAGAAATGATGGGGCCGCAAGGCGGCTGGCAGGAGTGGCCTCGATTCATCAATGTATTGATTTTGCTATGTAAAATAGCTTTTAGAAGGACTGGCCCGCTCCTTGCTGACTTCCTGGTCCGAAGATGTTTTCAAGGGGTCGCCTGTGGTCGGTGTCACGTCAGACGTAGCGGCAAGTGCGCAAGTCTCGAGCGCACAGCAAAAGCCTGCCCGTTCCCAGACCCCCAAGGACACCGCGCCGAGCGACTCCTTTGGGGCGCTGGTCGACAGCAACACCCAAGCCATCAGCAACAGCGCGCCGTCCCCGAGCCAGGATCCGGCGCCACGACGGAGCGATTCGTCGTCATCCTCCTCGTCGGACAAGAGCATGCGCGACAGCTCCACGACCGACCGGTCCTCGCAGAGCAAGCCGACCGACAGCACGGATTCCTCGACATCGGCTACCAGCAACACCCCGGCCGATCCGACCAAGCCCCCCGGCAAAGCCAAGGATAAGGACAAGGCTGACGCCTCCGCTACCAAATCTGGCGACAAGTCCGACGGCACGAAGAGAGACAAGACGGACGGCACCGACGGCCTCGCCGCCGCGGTGGATACCTCCGCCGCTGCACAGGCTGCCGCATCGTCGGCGGCTGCGCCTGATCCGACCGCGGTCCCGGTCGCCGCGCCCGCTGTGCCCGCCGACCCGAATGCGGCAGCCAACCAGGCCGCGGGCACCGCTTCCTCGCCGCTGACGATCGCAGCCGCCGGCATCGCCGCCAGCGCCTCGACCGCCGCGCAGATCGCCGGCGCCAAGACGGATGCGACCGGCAAGACTGCCAAGAGCGGCGACGCCAAGACCACCGACGCAAAGGCCGCGCCCGCTGGGGCGACCGTTGCGGGCACCGATGCCACCGCAACCGATGTCACGGCGAAAGCCGCGCAGGTCACCGCATCGGACCAGGGCACGCCGAAGGTCTCGTTCAAGGCGGCCGCGACCGCGCAAGGCCAGACCGACGTCTCCAATATCGGCCAGGACGCCGGCAAGACGGCCCAGGCCGCGACCTCCGCACAAAACGCCGCGATCGCGGCGACCACGAGCACCGCCCCGCATCCGCAAGCCGCAAAGCCGCAGGTCGATAGCGCCGCCACCGATGCGAAGGCCGATACAGCCAATCGCACCGCTGACGCCGTGCCGGTCGCGCCGACGACGCACGCTCATGCCGATACGCAAGTCGTCGCAGCTACCGCGACCGACACCAGCACGCAAGCCGCCAACGCCGTGCAGGCGCCGCTGACCACCACGACCTCGGTGGCCACCGCTTCCACCGCGACGCTGACCGCGACCGCGGCGAATTCGGCGGCGGTGCCGATCAGCGGCATTCCGGTCGAGATCGCGGCAGCCGCCCGCGCCGGAAAGACCCGCTTCGATATCAGCCTCGATCCGGTCGATCTCGGCCGCATCGACGTGCGCATCAATGTCGATCGCAACGGCCAGGTCACCTCGCATGTCACCGTCGAGAAGCCGGAGACGCTGCAGATGCTGCGCCAGGATGCACCGCAATTGCAGCGCGCGCTCGACGATGCCGGCCTCAAGACCGGCAGCAACGGGCTCTCCTTCAGCCTGCGCGACCAGAATTCGTCGGGACAGAACACCGGCCAGAACAACGACAATCCCGGCAATGCCCGGCGGCTGATCATCAGCGAGGACGATTCTGCGACCGCCCCGCCCGTCAGCCGCAGCTACGGCCGCATGCTCGGATCGAGCAGCGGCGTCGATATCAGAGTGTGAGGAGTATTCGCCATGACCACCACGAATGCCGCCACCGCGCCATCAGTCGTATCAGGCACGACCGATGTGCCAAAATCCTCCTCGAATTCGAGCCTGAGCTCGACCACGGGCGCAACGCTCGCCGGCAACTTCCAGACCTTTTTGACGCTGCTGACCACGCAGCTGCAAAACCAGAACCCGCTCGATCCGCTCGACACCAACCAGTTTACCCAGCAGCTGGTGCAGTTCGCCGGCGTCGAGCAGCAGCTCAAGACCAACGACTCCCTCTCGCAGCTCGTCACCCTGCAGCAGACCACGCAGGCGACGCAGGCGCTGGGCTTCGTCGGCAAGACCGCCGTGGTCGACGGCACCACCGCAACGATGAAGAGCTCGTCAGCCACCTGGCATCTCAATGTGCCGACCGATGCGACCGTCGATATTTCCATCGCCAATTCCAGCGGCCAGACTGTATTCACCGGCAAATACACCGCCGGCGCCGCCAGCGACGTTCCCTTCACCTGGAACGGCCAGGGTAATGACGGCACGCAATGGCCCGACGGCAAGTACACGATCACCGCGACCGGCAAGGATGTCGCGGGCAACAATGTCGGCATCGCAGCCCAGGTGCAGGGCGTGGTCTCGTCGGTCGATCTGACCCAGTCGCCGCCGCTGCTCAGCATCGACGGCAACAGCTACACGCTGAGCCAGGTGAAGACCATCGTCGCGACCAGCAGCAATTGAGGAAGGTCACACTGCTTCCCACCCATGGTGTCATCCCGGCCTAGTGCGCAATTGCGCACGGGGGCCGGGATCCATAACCACAGGGAGCGGTTGTAGCGCGAAACTGGAACTCCGGGTCTTCGTCAAACTCCTGCCTGGGGTTATGGATCCCGGGCTCGCGCTCCGCGCGCGCCGGGATGACAGTCGAGACCCTGGCATCAGCGTCGCCCGCCCGCTCATCCGTTAGTAAAGTATTTACGAAGACCCCGCTCGGCCGGCTGAAATTACCTTTTCAGCCCGCCGGGCCAGCGTCGTTGCAGCCAGTTTCAACGAGAATTGTATTGAAGCCTTAGGCTTAGCGGATTTTTAAGCCGGCACGCGTAGGGTTACGGCGTGAGTTCAGTGGTTGAGAGTTTGTGAGTACGCCATGACAGAACCCCATCGCCCGAGGGTAAAATACGTCATCGGGCCGGACGGCAGTCCGCTGACGATTGCAGATCTGCCCGCACCCGGCACCAAACGCTGGGTCATCCGCCGCAAGGCCGAAGTCGTCGCCGCA
>Ga0102590_1001978_pt1 | contig 26691 bp, 30 predicted proteins | sample AraplaMF_Col_mMF_FD_76859 | JGI IMG/M metagenome (GOLD analysis project Ga0102590, IMG submission 76859) | Arabidopsis root microbial communities from the University of North Carolina, USA - plate scrape MF_Col_mMF | ecosystem: Host-associated > Plants > Roots > Endosphere | place: USA... | reverse complement strand
TGCAGGAAGCCCTCGACCAGGTCGACCTCCTGACCTGCAACGCCGCCGCCTCCCCCGCCGCCGCGCCGTTCTGGGAAGCGCAGGGCTTTTCGCCAGATACTTCAGAGCCTTGGACGCACGTGCTGCGGCGGAGTCTCGGATGAGCGCACCTCTCGACTTCGCCCGCGACGGCGCGGCGCTGTTTCCCGGCGCGCTCGCCGCCCGGACCGTCGAAACCCTGCGATCCCTGGCCGACGAACGCGTCGGCGCCCGGCCAGGCGCAAGACTGCGGGGCGACGCCATCCTGGCCGACCTGCTGGCGCCGGCCGGAACGATCGGCGCCCTGGCCGCCCGCCTCACCTCCCCCGCCGCTCGTCCCGTGCGCGCGGTGATGTTCGACAAGACGCCCGACGCCAACTGGGCCGTGGCCTGGCATCAGGATCGCGTCCTGCCGGTCGCCCAGCGGGTCGAGGTCGAGGGCTTCGGCCCCTGGTCGACCAAGGATGACCTGTTGCACGTCGCACCACCGTTCGAGATCCTGGCGCGGATGGTCACCTTGCGCGTCCACCTCGATCCCGTCGACGCCGCCAACGCCCCACTGCGGGCGGCCCTCGGCTCGCACCGCCTGGGCCGCGTGGCCGCCGGGGACGCAGCCGCCCGCGCCGCAGAGCATCCAGTGATCGACTGCCTGGCGGAAACCGGCGACGTCTGGGCCTACGCCACCCCGATCCTGCACGCCTCGGACCGCGCCGAACCGCCGCGCCGTCGCCGCGTTCTGCAGGTCGACTACGCCGACTTCGACTTGCCGGGCGGCTTGGCCTGGGCGGGATTGGCCTGACGCCCCGAGCTGTCGGCCCGGCGCCGTGTTAGCCTTGGCCCATGGGCAAGGTCGAACTCGACATCGGCGTCGATCCGGAGCTGCTGGCGCAGGCCAAGCGGCTGGGGATTTCCGTCGCCGGCATGAGCGAGACCCAGCTGCGGCTGCACCTCCAGAAGATCGACCCCGCCGGCGCCGAAGAGCGTGCGCGGCGGTGGGCTGAGGAGAACGCCGAGGCGATCAAGGAACACAACGAACGCATCGCGCGCCGAGGCCTGATCTCGGACCACTTCAGAAAGTGGTGATTTGCGGCAGTTCGACGTCTTCCGAAATCCATCTCTGGAAGCTCGGAAGGTCGCGCCCTTCCTTGTGATGCTTTCATCGCATCACTTGCGCGGCATAGACGAGATCATTGTCGCGCCGCTGGTCAACGATGCCGCCGAAACCGTGGGCGAACTTGAGATTCTTGCGGAAGTTGAAGGCGAACGCCTGACCCTGGTGATCAGCGAAAATGTTCAGCGTCACGCCGACTGGACTGCGCGGTGCGGTCGACAACCTGTCCTATCTCGAAGACGATATCCGCCGCGCCGTCGACCGCTTGTTCACAGGCTTCTAGCGCCGGTCCACCACCGTCCGGCCGATCGGGGCGATGGCGGCGATGGCCAGCTGCAGGTCCTTGATGGCGAACGGGATGCCGATGATCGTCACGGCCTCGGCGGCGGCGGCGATCAGGTGCGACAGAGCGATGTACCAGCCGCCCAGCACGAACCAGATCACGTTGAGCACGCAGCCCAGGCCGCCGGTCCCCAGGTCCTCGCGGCCGGTCACCAGCTCGCGGGGGACCATCTCCTTGCCGAACGGCCAGAAGGCGAAGCCGGCGATGCGCCAGGCCGCGCCCGCATAGGGCAGGCCCACGATGGTGATGGCCAGCAGCGCGCCGCCCAGCAGCCAAAGGCAGCCCGAGATGAAGCCGCCGCAGATGAACCACAGGATGTTGAGCAACAGGCGGATCATGACCGTCTCCGACGCGCGCCTCCGGGCGCGACCTAGGCGTGCGACGAATCGCGGACGATGTCGAGCTTCGCCTTTCTCCTCCGGCGGACGTGACCTTGCCACAAGCTGACGCTATGTGACGGTCCAGAAACAAATGTCGCGCCTTTGATTCCGAGGCGCCGCGCTGCACGAGGTCACGATGGGTCTGTTCCGTAAGAAGAAGCACCAGGCGATCTCCCTGCCGGTCGGCGTCACCCCCGTCCCCGCCTCGGTCAAGTTCCGCGGCTGCACCTTCCGCATGCCCGACCACTGGGTGATCACCAAGCAGCTGCTGGACGGCAAGAACTACGAGCCCTGGGTGCTGGACTACTTCCTGCAGATCTTGAAGCCCGGCATGACCGTGCTGGACGTCGGGGCCAGTTGGGGGGCCTTCGCCCTGCCCGCGGCCAAGAAGGTCGGGCCCGACGGCCGGGTGATCGCCATCGAGATGAGCCCGGGCAACGGCCGGGTGATCCTGGAAAGCGCCAAGGCCAACGCCATCGACAATATCCGCCTGATCCTGGTGGGCGTGTCCGACCGGCTGGAGACGGCCTTCCTGCGTCGCCAAACCATGCACAACAACCACCAGCTGGAGCCGGCCGGCCAGGCCGCGCCCGACGACCTGAGCGACTACGACTTCGCCCCCGTCGTGCCGATCGACCTGCTGCGCGGCGAGCTCGGTCAGGTCGACGTGATGAAGATCGACATCGAAGGCATGGAATACCGCGCCTTCATGGGCGCCAAGGCGTTCATGGCCGAGCAGAAGCCGATCACCTTCCTGGAATATTCGCCGGCCTTCCAGGCCGAGACCTCGCGCGCCGATGGCTCGGCCCTGCTGAGCTTCTTCCTGGACCTGGGCTACGGCGTCGAGATCCTGCACCGCAAGAAGAGGCGCGAGGCCGTGAAGGGCGCGACCGCCGCCGAGGTGATCGCCAATGTCGACGCGGCCTGGAAGCGCCACGTCGAGGACGACAACGGCACCCACCTGGACCTGTGCCTGAAGGCGAAGGCCTAGCCGCCTACTTGATCAGCTGCCACTTGCGCGCCCACCGGCCCTTGCCGAAGCGCTTGAGGATCAGCAGGTAGAGGCCGGCATAGATCACCGTGCCGACGCCCACGAGGCCCATCGCCCAGGGGCCCGGCGCGTGCCAGGGCGGCGGGACCAGCCAGTTGTGCGGCGGGGCGGTCAGCTCCAGCCACAGCCCGCCCACCCAGGCCAGCGAGAACAGCAGCACGGCCGGATAGCGCAGGACCGGGCTCTTCTGGACCAGCAGCAGGAACTGCATGAAGGCCACGACCAGGCCGGCGGCGATCGCCGCGCCGGCCGTCAGCCAGCCGTTATGCGCCAGGGCCTTGACCCGCACGGCGGCCGAGAAGGCCGCCCACAGCGGGGCCCACAGCACCGGACCGAAGGTCAGCAGCAGGATCCCGAAGCCGATCACCACGCCCAGGCCGCCGCCGATCACCTTGCCGGCCGCCTCGCCCGCCTCGTGCGCATGGCCGTGACCGTGCGGGTCGCCGCTGGGATTGTCCGGCGTGGTCTTCAGCACGGTGTTGAGGGACGGCAGCGGGCCTTCCGGCGGCAGCGGAAGCATGTTGCTGAGCTTGGATCCCCCCGGCCCCATCGCGTCAGGTCCGTCGGCTGACCGCGAAGTCGGCCAGGCTTTCCAGGCTGGTGCGCCAGTCGTTGGCCGGGAAGCCCGACAGCGCGGCCTTGGCCTTGTCGGCGTAGCCGCCCGCCAGGTCCAGCGTGGCTTCCAGCGCGCCGGTGCCGACGATCAGCTCGCGGGCCCGGCGGAAGTCGGCTTCGGTCTGCTCGCGGCGGCCGATGGCCCGTTCCCAGAACTCGGCCTCGCGCGGGCCCGAGCGGGCGATGGCCAGCAGCAGGGGCAAGGTGGCCTTGCCTTCGCGGAAGTCGTCGCCGGCGTTCTTGCCCAGGGCCTCGGTCGTGCCGCCGTAGTCGAGGGCGTCATCGGCCAGCTGGAAGGCCAGGCCCAGGTTCATGCCGTAGTCGCGCAGGGCGTTGGACTTCTCGGCCGACACCCCGGCCGAGACGCCCCCGGCCTCCGAGGCCGCGGCGAACAGCTCGGCGGTCTTGGCGCCGATGATCTCCAGATACAGGGCCTGGGACAGGTTCAGGTCGTGGCTGCGGGTGAGTTGAAGCACTTCGCCTTCGGCGATCACCCGGCTCGCACGGGCCAGGATCTCCAGCGCCTTCATCGAGTTGGTCTCGACCATCAGTTCGAAGGCCCTGGCGAACAGGAAGTCGCCGACCAGCACGCTCTGAGCCGCGCCCCAGATCAGGTGGGCCGCGACCTTGCCGCGCCGCAGCTGGCTGCCGTCGACCACGTCGTCGTGCAGCAGGGTGGCGGTGTGGATGAACTCGACGGCGGCGGCCAGCTTCAGGCAGGAGTCGTTGTCCGAGCCGGCCAGGCGCGCGGCGGCCACGGTCAGCAGCGGGCGCAGGCGCTTGCCGCCGGCGGCGATCAGGTGCTCGGCCAGGGCCGGGATGACCGGAACCTCGCTCTGCATGCGCGCGGTGATCAGGGCGTCGACCCCAGCCATGTCGGCGGCGGCCAGCCGCACGAGACGATCCACCGATCCCGGCTCCCGGGCGAGGGTCGCTGCAGCTGCGTCCAAAACCATACTCTCCCTGCTGACGCCCGCCGGAGGTCGGCTTGCGCCTCGCGTCCCTTGGGCTTGATCAGCCGTTGCGAGCGACAATGCTGGCGGGATAGGTCAGGGTCAAGGCGAGCACAAGGCTTGAAACGTTGCCGGACGCGTTACCCACATCCCCCGAGCCCCTCGCGGTGACCGAAGACGCCGTCCTGAACGGCCGCGTCAAGCTGCGCCAGGCCGTGGCGGGCTACCGGGCCGGCATGGACGCGGCCCTGCTGGCGGCCGCCTGCGACGCCGCCCCCGGCGACCGGGTGATCGAGGCCGGCTGCGGCGTGGGCGGCGCGCTGCTGGCGGCGGCGACCCGCCGTCAGGGCGCCCGATTCGTCGGGCTGGAGCGCGATTCCGCCGCCGTCGAGCTGGCGCGGGGCAATGTCGCCCTGAACGCCCTGGCTGATCGCGTCGAGATCGTCGCCGGCGACGTCGAAGCCGGCTTCCGCGCCCTGGACCGGCCCGTGTTCGACGCCGTGATCAGCAATCCGCCCTTCTTCGACGACCCCGCCGCCCTGCGCGCGCCCGCGCCGGAGAAGTCCGGCGCCTGGATGGCCGACGGCGGCCTGAAGGCCTGGACCGGTTTCTGTCTGAAGGCGGTGCGCGAGGGCGGGACCATCACCCTGATCCACCGCGCCGACCGCTTGGCCGACCTCCTGGCCCTGCTGGCGCCCAAGGCCGGCTCGTTCCGGATCCGCCCCGTCGCGCCCTTCGCCGACGCCCCGGCCAAGCGGGTGATCGTGCGGGCGACCAAGACCGGCAAGGCGCCGCTGGTGCTGCTGCCGCCCCTCGTGCTGCACGAACGGGAGGAATCGGGGCACTCGCCCCAGGCGGAGTCGATCCTGCGCGGCGACGCGGCGCTCGGCTGGTGAAAATCATATAAGGATATCTTTATATCCCTCTTGACGGTCGGCTGGAACGGGCGCTCTCTAGGCTCGTCGTGGTCTGCGGACGTTCGCGTCCGGAGCTAAGAGGGAAGTCGGTGCGGGGGTGAAATCCCAAATCCGGCGCTGCCCCCGCAACTGTGAGCGGCGAGCCGCTGTCCGATACGTGTCACTGACGCGCCGAAGCTGGATCGGTGGCGTGTCGGGAAGGCCAGGACAGGGGCGCTGACCCGTGAGCCAGGAGACCTGCCCCGACAGATAACGTCCTCCGGCGGGGTGCCCGGTCTGGTCGCTTGCAAAGGCGCGGCCGGGGCGTGAGCACCCGTGCGCGACCGGCCGCGCGCGCCCCGATCAGCCTCCGCCTTCACACCGGCAGAGGCTTTTTGAAATGACCGTCACCGTCGCCACCCTGGGCTTTCCCCGCATCGGCCCGCGCCGCGAGCTGAAGCTCGCGCTCGAGGACCATTGGGCGGGCAAGACCGACGCCCCGTCCCTGCTCGCCACCGGCGCCGGCCTGCGCGCCCAGGCCTGGAAACGCCAGAAGGCCCTGGGCGTCGATCACGTGCCCAGCAACGACTTCTCGCTCTACGACCACGTGCTGGACGCCAGCGTCATGGTCGGCGCCATCCCCGCGGCCTACGGCCGGGTCGGCGACGCCGTCGACACCGCCACCTACTTCGCCATGGCGCGCGGAACCCAGGGCCAGGCCGAGGCCTGCGAACACGGCCACGTCCACGGCCACGGCGCGGGCCTGCCGGCCATGGAGATGACCAAGTGGTTCGACACCAACTACCACTACCTGACCCCCGAGGTGTCGCGCGACCAGCTCTTCGCCCTGGCGTCCACCAAGCCGATCGACGAGTTCCTGGAGGCCAAGGCCCTGGGGATCCGCACCCGCCCCGTGCTGCTGGGCCCGGTCACCTTCCTGAAGTTGGCCAAGAGCCGTGATCCGGACTTCTCGCCCCTCACCCTGCTGTCGTCGCTGATCCCGGTCTATGTCGAGGTGCTGCAGCGCCTGACGGCGGCCGGCGCCGACTGGGTGCAGATCGACGAACCCTGCCTGGCCCTGGACCTGACCGAGTTCGAGCGCGGCGAGCTGCGCCGGGCCTACGGCCTGCTGACCCACGCCACGCCCGGCCTGCGGATCATGCTGACCAGCTATTTTGGGGCCTATGGCGACAACCTGTCGACCGCCGCCAACCTGCCGATCGACGGCCTGCACATCGACCTGGCCCGCGCGCCCGAGCAACTGGACGCGGTGCTGTCGGCGGCCCGCGAGGGGCTGGTGCTGTCGCTGGGCGTGATCGACGGGCGCAACGTCTGGCGGGCCGATCTGGAGGCCCTGCTGGACCGCCTGGACCCGATCGTCTCCAAGCGCGGCGGCGACCGCGTGATCCTGGCGCCGTCGTGCTCGCTGCTGCACACCCCGATCGACCTGGAACTGGAGACGGCCCTCGATCCGGAGGTCCGTCAATGGCTGGCCTTCGCCGTCCAGAAGATCGAGGAGTTGGCGATCCTGGCCAAGGCGCTGAACGAGGGCCGCGAGGCCGTCCGTCCGGCCCTGGAGGCCGCCTCCAAGGCCGCCGCGGCGCGTCGGGCCTCGCCGCGCATCCATGACCCGGCGGTCCAGGCCCGGCTGGCGGCCGTGACGCCGGACGACGCAGAACGCGCCTCGCCGTTCGCCCAGCGTATCGCCCTGCAGCAGGCCCGCCTCAACCTGCCGCCGCTGCCGACCACCACGATCGGCTCGTTCCCCCAGACCAGCGCCGTGCGCAAGGCCCGCGCCGCCCACGCCAAGGGCGCCCTGGCCGACGCCGACTACCAGGTCTTCCTGCGCGAGGAGACCGCCGCCGCCGTGGCCTGGCAGGAGGAAATCGACCTGGACGTGCTGGTGCACGGCGAGTTCGAACGCAACGACATGGTCCAGTACTTCGGCGAGCAACTGGCCGGCTTCGTGTTCACCAAGCACGCCTGGGTGCAGTCGTACGGCTCGCGCTGCGTGCGGCCGCCGATCATCTACGGCGACGTCTCGCGTCCGCGACCGATGACGGTGGAGTGGTGGCGCTACGCCCAGTCGCTGACCGACCGGCCGATGAAGGGCATGCTGACCGGCCCGGTCACCATCCTGCAGTGGTCGTTCGTCCGCGACGACATTCCCCGCAGCCGGACCTGCCGCCAGATCGCCCTGGCCATCCGTGACGAGGTGCTCGACCTGGAGGCGGCCGGGGCCAAGGTCATCCAGATCGACGAGGCGGCCCTGCGCGAGGGCTTGCCCCTGCGCCGCGCCGATCGCCAGGCCTATCTGGACTGGGCGGTGGAAGCCTTCCGCCTGGCCGCCTCCGGCGTACGCGACGAGACCCAGATCCACACCCACATGTGCTATTCGGAGTTCAACGACATCATCGCCGCGATCGGGGCGATGGACGCCGACGTCATCTCCATCGAGACCGCGCGCTCGAAGATGGAGCTGCTCGACGCCTTCGAAGCCTACGCCTATCCGGCCGAGATCGGGCCCGGCGTCTACGACATCCATGCCCCACGCGTGCCGGGCTCCGAGGAGATGGTCGCCCTGCTGGCCAGCGCCGGCGCGCGCCTGTCGCCCGGCCAGCTATGGGTCAATCCCGACTGCGGCCTGAAGACCCGCAAATGGGACGAGGTCCGCCCGGCCCTGGTCAACATGGTGGCGGCGGCCAAGGCCGCGCGGGCGGCGTTGTAGCCTGAAGAGGGGGACACACACTCACTCCACGGTCTTGCCGAACTGGCTAGGCCTTGCCGTGAGTGTGTGTCCCCACCTTAATCCCCTACTCCGCGTACAGCGCCAGGGCGTCCAGGCACATCTCCAGGCCCGTCAGGTCGTGCAGCGGGTCATCGGTGATGATCACGAACAGCCGCCGGGCCTCGGCCCACAGCATCAGGGTCTCGGGCAGGCCGAAGTCCTCGACCACGCAGCCGTCGCCGTCGCGCCAGACGCCGTGCTCGTCGCGCTGGGCGCCGACGTGCACCTCGACGCGGTCGACATATTCGGCCTCGCTCTCGTCGGCGATGTTGACATAGGCCATGATCGGCCGCCCCAGCCCGGCCAGCACGCCGGCCTCGAAGGCGGCGGCGCTGGCGCAGGACGGGCCGCGGAACGGGGTCAGGTTGATGATCCCGGCGTCCGCCTGCCGCAGCTTGGCCATCCTCTCGGCGTACAGTTCCCGGGCCTGGACCTCGACATTGTCGGCCTGGGTCTCGACGATGGCGGGAGCGGTCAGGCCGGTGAAGCCGTTATCAGCACAGAGGGCGCGTTGGCGCGAACCTTGCGCCTCGGCGTCGGGAAGCCAGGGTTCGGGTCCGGCCAGCCAGATGGAACGTACGGGTCTCATGGCCCTTAGAACTTGCCGAAACGGGACGCTGTCAACCGCCTTGAGGACCATGCTCGCCCCCAAAACCGTCCTGGACCGCCGCACCCTGATCGCCGCGACCGCCTCCGCCCTGGTCCTGCCCGGGCTCGTCCCCGCCCGCGCCGGGGCCGCCATGAGCGACCCGTGGCTGGCCTATGACCGCCGCCTGCGCCGCCAGCTGGCGGAAAACCGGGGCGACTTCGATCCCGATTTCGAGACCGACCTGCACGATCTGGGCGACATCTTCCGGCGCGCCCAGGGCCTGGCCGCCCTGGCGCCCGATCCCGGCCTGACCCTGGCCGCCCGCGCCCACGCCGCCGACATCGCCCGCACGGGCGTCTTCGACCACATGACCCGCGAAGGGTTCGGCCCGGCCGCCCGCGTGGGCCTGCTGGCCCGCGACCTTGTGGGGGCCCCGGGCGAGAACATCGCCGAGCGCCTGAACGCCAGCGGCGCCGTGCGCCCCGACCAGATCATGGGCCAGTGGAAGTCCAGCCCCGGCCACCGCGCCAACCTGCTGGCGCCCGGCTTCACCCACGTGGGCTACGGCGTGCTGCGCCAGGGCCGCGAGGTGATGGCGGTCGGGGCCTACGCCGAGGTCTCGGCCCGCCTCTCCGCCCCCGCCCCGCTGCGCGTGGCGTCGGTCGGCGTGATCGCCGCGGCCCTGTCCGGCGCCACGCCGCGCATCGACCAGTTCTCGGTGTCCGAACCGGGCGGCGAGGCCCTGGTCGAGACCTATGTCGAGAGCCCCAACGCCCAGACCCTGCCGCCCGGCGCCTGGCAGCTGCGCCCGCACCTGTCGACCGGGCCTCGGAAGTACCAGGTGGCCTGGGGGCCGGTGTTCGTGCTGGGGTGAGCGCCCAACGAAAAACGGCGGGCCCTTTCGAGCCCGCCGTTCGTCGTTTCAGCGATGAAGCCGGGGCCTAGTTCTTGGCCACGTCCACCAGCTTGTTCTTGGCGATCCAGGGCATCATGGCGCGCAGGCGGCCGCCGACTTCCTCGATCTGGTGCTCGGCCGAACGGCGACGGGTCGCCTTGAAGCTGGGCTGGCCCACCTGGTTCTCGAGCATGAAGTCGCGGACGAACTTGCCCGACTGGATGTCGTCCAGCACGCGCTTCATCTCGGCCTTGGTCTCCGGGGTGATGATGCGCGGGCCGGTGACGTACTCGCCGTACTCGGCCGTGTTGCTGATCGAGTAGTTCATGTTGGCGATGCCGCCTTCGTACATGAGGTCGACGATCAGCTTCAGCTCGTGCAGGCACTCGAAATAGGCCATTTCCGGCGCGTAGCCGGCTTCCACCAGCACTTCGAAGCCGGCGCGGACCAGCTCGACCGTGCCGCCGCAGAGGACGGCCTGCTCGCCGAACAGGTCGGTTTCGCATTCCTCGCGGAAGTTGGTCTCGATGATGCCCGAGCGGCCGCCGCCGATGGCGCTGGCGTAGGCCAGGCCGAGGTCGAGGGCGTTGCCGGTGGCGTTGTGGTGCACCGCGATCAGGCAGGGCACGCCGCCGCCCTTCTGGTACTCGCCGCGCACGGTGTGGCCAGGGCCCTTCGGGGCGACCATCAGCACGTCGATGGTGTCCTTGGGCTCGATCAGGCCGAAGTGCACGTTCAGGCCGTGGGCGAACAGCAGGGCCGCGCCGTCGCGGATGTTGGGCGCGATGTCGTTCTTGTAGATCGCGGCCTGATGCTCGTCGGGGGCCAGGATCATCAGCAGGTCGGCCCAGGCGGCGGCTTCGGCCACGGTCATGACCTTCAGGCCTTCGCCCTCGGCCTTCTTGGCGGTCGGCGAACCGGCGCGCAGGGCGACGGCCACGTTCTTGGCGCCGGAGTCCCGAAGGTTGAGCGCGTGGGCATGACCTTGCGAACCATAGCCTACGATCGCGATCTTCTTGTCCAAGATGCGAGCGAGGTCGGCGTCGCGATCATAATAGACGCGCATGTTTTTTCTCCAGGACTGGTCAAATACGGCCGCCCCGCGCAACGGCGAAGCGACAAAGGCCGGGCGTTTGAGCGTTTTTTTGCCGTTTCGTCAAGGCGATGACGACAGAACGTTGTGACCCGAAAGCCTCTGTGGCGACGTTTTAAGCCTTGAGGCGTTCCACCGCCATGGCCAGCCCGCGAGAAGCCCCCGAAGACGCCCCGATCGTTTCCCCTGAACCCGCCGAGGATCGCGCCCTTCGCGTGCTGCTGATCGCCGGCTCCCAGCGGCGGCACAACAGCTGCCCAGGCCTGGACTCCAAGGCTCGGGCGCTCATGCTGCGAATGGCCGCATGCCTGCCGGCCGCGTGGCAGATCGACACCGAGGACCTGGGCAACCAGCACGGCAAGCCCAAGATCCAGGCCTGCAACGCCTGCGTCTCGTCGTCGATGGCGCTGTGCGTCTGGCCCTGCAACTGCTACGGCCCGCGCAGCACCACCCAGCCCGATCTGATGTGGGACCTGGACCTCTACGGCCGCCTGGCCCGCGCCGACGCCTGGGCCTTCATCGGTCCGACCAACTGGTACGGGCCCACGACCAATTTCAAGCTGATGTTCGACCGGCTGGTCTGCGCGGCGGGCGGCAATCCGCGTCCCGACCTGATCGACAAGAAGGACACCCTGAAGGCCCAGGCCCTGGAGCGCTCGCCCCAGTGGCGGCGGCTGACCCGCAACCACCTGGAGGGGCGCACGGCCGCCTTCTTCACCTATTGCGACGGCGGGGCCAACGAGATGGCCGAGGACGGGCGGCCCAGGCTGGTCAAGGAGAAGGCCTGGTTCGATCCGAAGAAGGAGCCCTACGCCGACGAGCGGCTGGCCTATCAGGGCCTGGTCTGGCAGTGCCGCTACAGCGGGATCGAGGTCCCGGACGAGCTCTGGACCGCCGGGGTGTTCGGCGAGGGCAAGCCCTATGCCGACGACCAGGCCGACGACATGATGGCCGAGGCCGATCATGTCGCCCAGTTCGACGCCTGGGTCGAACGCTTCGTCGCCCATGTGGTCCCGAAGGGGATCGTGGCCACCAAGGACGACGAGCGGGCGGCGAAGTCGACGACGAACGTCTAGGCGCTCGCCGTTTCGCGCCACGGGAACAGCGCCCGCAGCGCCGGGGTCCGCAGCCACAGGCCGCCCCACATGAACAGGCCCAGATAGATCGAGAACAGCTCGTGGCTGAACAGCGGGTTCTCGACCCGCACCTGGGTGGCCATGGCCCCGCCCAGCAGGCCGGTCATCAGCACCGCGCCCAGCAGGGCAGTGCGCGGGAACAGGTACAGGGCGACGAAGGTCAGCTCCATGATCCCGATCATCAGGACATAGTCGGCCTTCCAGCCCAGGGCCGTCAGGGTGTCGGCCGCCACCGGCATGCCGGTCAGTTTCGGCAGGACGGACGCGCCCAGCATGAACAGGGCGAACAGGCCGGTCAGGACGCGTCCGGTCCAGACCATGGGCGAAGCTTTCAACATCGTCGTTCCTTTCGAGGCCGCGACACGGCGGGGAAGGCGTTGCGCCTGGGCCCCTAGGACGCGCGTTCAGTCCGCCGGCCGACACGCCGCCTCGAAAAACTTCACCGCCCTGGCCTTGGCCCGCGGGCGACCGCGAGAAACGACAAACCCCGGGCGGATGGGAATCCGCCCGGGGCTCGCTCAGGACAGGACCGGTCCTACCAGAACAGGCCGTAGTAGACGCTCAGCACCTGGCCGCTCCAGACGTCGACCAGCAGGGCGTCGTTGCCGACGCGGACCCACTCGCAGCCGACGGGCGGATACGGCAGGCCGTACTGCCAAGCGTCCAGGTAGTAGGACGACCCGTACCAGCCGCCCGGCAGATAGTCGCCGAACGACCAGTGGCGCACGTAGAAGCCGCGCGGATAGCGATAGGCCGGGGCGCGATAGCGCTGCACGGCGCGGTAGGACGGACGGTACTGGCGCTGGTCGTAGCGCGGGCGGTCGTGGTCGCGGTCGCGCCAGCGGCCGTCGCCCGGGCGCGGACCGGGACGGCCCTGGTCGCCGCGTCCGGGACCACGGTCCCAGCCGCCGTTCTGGGCGTTACGGTCCCAGCCGCCGCGACCGTCACGGCCGTCACGGCCGTCACGATCGCCTCGGTTCTGGTCGCCGCGATTCTGGTCGCCACGATTTTGGCCCTGGTCGGGTCGGCCTTGGTCGGGACGGCCCTGGTCGCCGCGGTTCCAGCCGCCGCCGCGTCCGCCTTGGCCGCGCCAGCCGCTGTCGCCGCCCTGTTGCGGCGCCTGAGCCTGGGGCGCGGGGGCGGGCTGCTGGGGCTGAGGCGCGGGCCGATCGCCGCGGTCGGGACGGCCGCCGCGGTCACCACGGTCGCCGCCGCCGGACTGACGCCAACCGCCGCGATCCCCGCCGCCCGACGGCGGCTGCGACTGTTGTTGAGGCTGCTGCTGCGGCGCGGCCTGGGGCTGCTGCTGGCGCCAGCCGCCGCCGTCGCCGCGCCCGCCGGCGCCCGGCCCGCGCTCGCGGCCCTGGCGATCGACGCGCTCGGCGCCATCTTGTCCCAGGCCCGCGCCGGCGGCGTGCGCCGAGACGCCGCCCAGCAAGGACAGAACCACAGCCGTCGTGATCAGACGTTTCATTGCTTTCCAAGTGCTCCAAGGGGCCTTGCATCGGCCCTGTCGCTCATCCCTTGTAAGCAGTGTCGTCCTTGCTCGATGAACCGCGTTTGAACGACGCGATCCGTCGAACGCCGCCGCCGGGAGAGACTTGATGACCGCCAAACCACAGGACGTGCTGGGCTTCTGGACCGCCGCCGGACCCGACAAGTGGTTCGCCAAGTCCGACGCCTTCGACGAGGCCATCCGGCTGAAGTTCGAACCCGTCCACCTGGCCGCCGCGCGGGGCAAGTACGATGCCTGGGCCGAGCAGGCCGAGGGCGCCCTGGCCCTGCTGATCCTGCTCGACCAGTTCCCCCGCAACCTCTACCGGGGCGGCGGCCACGCCTTCGCCACCGACGGCAAGGCCCGCGCCATCGCGGCCGCCGCCATCGCCGCCGGCCACGACAAGGCCGTCGAACCCACGCTGCGGCCGTTCTTCTACCTGCCCTACGAGCACTCCGAATCCCTGGCCGACCAGGAGACCAGCATCGGGCTGTTCGAAGGGCTGCTGAAGGACACCGGCGACGCCGACAGCCTGAAATGGGCCATCGCCCACCGCGACATCATCGCCCGCTTCGGCCGGTTCCCGCACCGGAACGCCGCCCTGGGCCGCACGACCACGGCGGCGGAACAGGCGTTCCTGGATGAGGGCGGCTTCGCGGGTTGAAGGAACACGCCTTCCCTCCCCCTTGTGGGGAGGGGGGGGACCAGCGAAGCTGGTGGGTGGGGTCTTCTGACTCATCAAACCCCACCCGACCCGCTACGCGGGCCACCCTCCCCACAAGGGGGAGGGACAAATCTCTATCGGATGTGGATGAGTGCTTGCGCCGCACTGGATGGGAATCGGTTTCTGCCCCACCCTGGCGGCCATGAACGCTGTCACGCCGATCCACGCCGAACAGGCTCCCGCCGACCATCCCGAGCGGCAGTACCTGAACCTGCTCGCCGACATCCTGGAGAACGGCGTCCAGCGCGGCGACCGCACGGGCACCGGCACGTTGGGCGTGTTCGGGCGGCAGATCCGCTTCGACCTGTCGCAAGGCTTCCCGGTGCTGACCACCAAGAAGCTGCACCTGCGCTCGATCATTGTCGAGCTGCTGTGGTTCCTGAAGGGCGACACCAACGTGCGCTACCTGCAGGACAACGGCTGCAAGATCTGGGACGAGTGGGCCGACGAGAACGGCGACCTGGGTCCGGTCTACGGCAAGCAGTGGCGCTCGTGGGCCGCGCCCAACGGTCAGTCGATCGACCAGATCGCCAATCTGGTCGAAGGCCTGAAGACCAATCCCAACAGCCGACGCCACATCGTCAGCGCCTGGAACCCGGCCGACGTCGAGGACATGGCCCTGCCGCCCTGCCACTGCCTGTTCCAGTTCTTCGTGGCCGACGGCAAGCTGAGCTGCCAGCTCTACCAACGCAGCGCCGACGTCTTCCTGGGCGTGCCGTTCAACATCGCCTCCTACGCCCTGCTGACGATCATGGTCGCCCAGGTCGTCGGCCTTGAGCCAGGCGAGTTCGTCCACACCTTCGGCGACGCGCATCTCTACCTGAACCACCTGGACCAGGCCCGCGAGCAGATCCAGCGCGAGCCCAAGCCCTTCCCCACCCTGAAGATGGCCGACAAGCGCGACCTGTTCGCCTTCGAATACGAGGACTTCCAGCTGGAAGGCTACGAGGCCCACCCGCACATCAAGGCGGCGGTCGCCGTTTGACCTGGGCCACCGACCGGCTCGACCAGATCAAGGGCGGCGACGTCGTCCTGCCGCCCGTGGTCCAGACCCTGAAGCTGGGCGGCCTGGACGACTGGGGCGACGGCTGGGTCCGCAAGACCTGGACCTCCGCTCCCGAGCTGCTGAACGTCGACGGCTCGCTGTTCGGCGGCTACATCGCCGCCCTGGCCGACCAGATCCTGGCCTTCGCGGCCATGACCGCCGCGCCGGCCGACGCCATGTTCCGCACCAGCAACCTGAAGGTCGACTTCATCCGCGTGGGCAAGGCCGAGGTCCTGACGATCGAAGGGCGCGTGGTCGCCCGGACCAAGGGCATGATCCATGTCGAGGCCGACTTCCGCCGCCCCGACGGCGAACTGATCGCCCGGGCCGCGGCCCAACAGATCGTGGTCCCGTTCGGCGCCTGACGGCGACCGCCGTCTTCCCGTGTCATGAACCTGTGGTAGAGCTTTCACCTCAAGTGGGGGGATGCTCATGCGGTTTCAGGTCTTTCGCGCACTGGCCGGCGCGCTTGTCGCGGCGCTGGCCGTCTCGTCGGCCCAGGCCGCCGCGCCGCCCCCGGTCAGCCTGCGCTCGACCATCATCGTCCCGGTCATCCCGCAGGGCTGGTTCGTCGGGACCTATTCGGCCGACGGCCGCTCGGAGCTGGGCGAGATCACGCCCAAGGATCAAGGCGGCGCCGCCTATGTCGATCTGATCGGCTTCAGCGTCACGCCCGTGCCGCCGGGCGCCACCTTGGCGCAGGTGATGGAGGGCGTCCGCCAGTCCAAGAACGCGCGCTGCGCCGAGCAGAGCAAGCGCGTGGTCGTCGATCCCGCCCTCCCGGGCTGGGGCCAGATCATGGTCTACTGCCTGTCGCCCAAGGACGGCGACACCGTGCTGGAAATCAGCGCCATGGCCTTCCAAGTCCGCGACGACTACCTGTTCTCGACCTGGCGCGCCCGGCGCGAACCCGTGGCCAAGATGGCCGCCTTCATCAAGGCGCGCCAAGCCTCGAGCGCACCGATCACGGTCCAGCGCGAAGGCGCCTGGCGCTTCGACGAGACCGGGCTGGACAAGGCCGACCCCGGCTTGGCCGCCAGCTTGTACGGCGAACTGGCCAAGACCGAGATCTGCAATCTTTCGGCCGGCGAGATCTGCCCCTCGCTGCGCGCGCCGCCGGAGATCGCCGCGCCCACGATCGCCATGCTGCACATCGACGGCACGAACGAACTGACCATGCGCCAGACCATGACGGGCGCTGACGGCAAGCCGGTCAGCGAGATCGCCAAACAGACCCTGGCCGCCGTCAAGGACGGCTCGGCGGACAAGCCGTTCGAGACCCTGCAGGCGATCTCCCTGACCGATCACGACTGGTCGAGCGGCGCCGGTCTCGCCGCCGCCCTGGCCCAGCCGCTGGCGGGCGCGCGGTCGGGCGGCGGGACCCTGTCGGCGGTCGATCACGGGGCGAAGGCCGATCTGGCCACCCGGGGGCGGATGCAGGCCTATGTGGTCATGCTTTCCCGACTCGTCTGGCGGGCCGGCGTGACGCCCGAACGCGAGCATTTGGTGCTGACCGCTCCCGCCCGCTAGCGTCGACTCATCGACATCCTGCGGGGTTGGGGGCTAAGACAGGCCCCATGTCCGTTATCCTTACCGTCGGCCCTGTAGCCCGTTCGCTCAACGGCGTCATCGGCCGCGACAACGACCTGCCCTGGCGGTTGAAGTCCGATCTCCAGATCTTCAAGGCCTGCACGATGAGCAAGCCGGTGATCATGGGCCGCAAGACCTGGGACAGCCTGCCCCGCAAGCCCCTGCCCGGCCGGATGAACATCGTGCTGTCGCGCGACGGCTCGTTCGACCCTAGCCAGGCCGTGGTCTGCGAGAGCTTCCTGGAGGCCGTGCAGATGGCCAAGGAACAGGCGGCCGAGGACGGCGTCGACGAGGTCTGCGTGATCGGCGGCCGGGCCCTGTTCGAGACCGCCCTGCCCAAGGCCAGGCGCCTCTACCTGACCGAGGTCCAGGCGAAGGTCGAGGGCGACGTCAGCTTCCCCGCCTTCGACGAAGCGGCCTGGACGGAAGTGCGCCGCGAGGCGCATCCTGCCGGTCCGGACGACGACCACGCCTTCGTCTTTCGTGTGCTGGAGCGCCGATGATGCGTCAGCTGACCGCCCTGCTCTGCGTGCTGGCCCTGGGCGCGGCCGGAGCCGCCTCCGCCGACGTCAGCCTGGGCCAGAGCGACAGCCTGGCGCGGGCCGCGGCCACCGACGTGGTGATCTTCAACGTGGTCAAGTTGCGGCCGATGGACGGCGGCGAGGTCGCCAGCTGCCGGGTGTTCGGCCGGGCGATCCGGGCCGAGCGCGGCAAGCGCTTCAAGCCCCGCCAGTCCGTCCGCCTGACCGTGCCCTGCGCCATGGAGGGCGCCGACGCCTCGGACGCCACGCCCAAGTGGGTGGACCGCGAGGCCCTGGTCCGCTCGGCCCACGGCCGCGCCTTCCTGGGCGGCGACGGCGGCCTGATCGCCTATGAGCTTTATGATCTGAACTAGAGCCGGGGACACGCCCTTGGGGCGTGTCCCCAAGTCTTGGCTCCGTGACTGCCGATGGGGACACGCCGCAAGGGCATGTCCCCGTCCCGGACGCTGCCCCACCGGAAACTTGCCGCCACCTTCAAACGCCCGTTTACTCCCTGGGCGCGCCCGTCAGAGGCGCCGTCCCAGGGAGAGACGCATGCAGCTGGAACTCGTCGCCGAGGGTCTGCGGTTTCCGGAAGGCCCGATCGCCATGGCCGACGGCTCGGTGATCCTCACCGAGATCCAGGGCCAGGTCCTGACCCGGGTGCATCCCGACGGCCGCAAGGAGACCGTCGCCGAGGTCCCCGGCGGCCCCAACGGCGCGGCCATCGGCCCGGACGGGGCGATCTACGTCACCAACAACGGCGGCGCCTTCCAGTTCTTCGAGGCCAACGGCCTGAACATCCCCGGCCCCACCCCGCCGACGCACACGGGCGGTTCGATCCAGCGGGTCGACATCGCCACCGGGGCGATCACCACCCTCTACACCGCGTGCGACGGCAAGACCCTGGTCGGGCCCAACGACCTTGTGTTCGACAAGCAGGGCGGCTTCTGGTTCACCGACCATGGCTGCTCGACGCCCGAGGGCCGCAAGTACGGGGCGCTGTACTACGCCCTGGCCGACGGCTCGAAGATCACCCGCTGGCGCGACCACTTCGTCTCGCCCAACGGCGTGGGCCTCTCGCCCGACGAGAAGACGGTCTACATGGCCGACACCATGCTGGGACGGCTGTGGTCGTTCGACGTGGCCTCGCCCGGCGTCCTGGCCGACCCCGCGCCCCTGCAGCCCGGCAACGTGGTCTGCAACCTGCCGGGCTACCAGCTGCTGGACAGTCTGGCGGTCGAGGCCGACGGCAAGGTTTGCGTGGCCACGATCATCAACGGCGGGATCACCGCCTTCTCGCCCGACGGGACCACCGAGCACTTCGCCTTCCCGGACGTGATCGTCACCAACATCTGCTTCGGCGGGGCCGACATGCGCGACGCCTGGATCACGGCGTCGGGCACGGGCAAGCTCTACAAGGCCCGTTGGCCCAGGCCGGGCCTGAAGCTGAATTTCAACGCGTGATCGTCCTGATCGTGACTTGAATTCACAAGTCCAGGTCGCCGCGGCGGCGTAGTTTGGCGTCGTCGCGGGACCATCTGAGGCCTCGTCAGACAACGGAGCCCAGCCATGGACCTCAAACTGCAAGACAAGACCGCCCTGGTGACCGGCTCGACCGCCGGCATCGGCCTGGAGATCGCCCGCACCCTGGCCGTGGAAGGCGCCAAGGTGTTCGTCACCGGCCGCAGCCAGGCCAAGCTGGACGAGGCGCTGGCCGACATCCGCGCCTCGGGCGGGGACAAGGTCGAGGGCGTGCTCGCCGACGCCGGCACGGCCGACGGCGCCGCCGCCATCCTGAAGGCCGTCCCCAGCATCGACATCCTGGTCAACAACCTGGGCATCTACGAGATGAAGGCCTTCGCCGACATCCCGGACGAGGACTGGCTGCACCTGTTCGAGGTCAACGTGATGAGCGGCGTGCGCCTGTCGCGCGGCTATTTCCCCGGCATGCTGGAGCGCGACTGGGGCCGGGTGATCTTCATCTCCAGCGAAAGCGGCCTCGCGATCCCGGGCGAGATGGTCCACTACGGCATGACCAAGAGCGCCCAGCTGGCCGTCGCCCGCGGCATGGCCCAGCAGACCAAGGGCACCGGCGTGACGGTCAATTCCGTCCTGCCCGGCCCGACCCGCGCGGCGGCCATCGCCGACTTCCTGAAAAGCGTGTCCAGCAACCCGGACGCCTCGACGGCGGAGCACGAGGCCGAGTTCTTCTCCAAGCACCGCTCGTCGTCGCTGCTGCAGCGGATGATCGAGCCGCAGGAGATCGCCAGCCTGGTGGCCTATGTCGCCAGCCCCCTGTCGGCGGCGACCAACGGCGCGTCGCTGAAGGCGGAAGGCGGGCTGGTGACGACGATCGCGTGACGATTGCTCCCTCCCCTTCATGGGGAGGGTGGACGCGAAGCGGACGGGTGGGGCCTGCTGACTCATCAAGCCCCACCCGACCCTGGCTCCGCCAGGGCCACCCTCCCCGCGAGGGGGAGGGAAAGCTCAGATCAGTACAGCACCCCCAGCGCCGAGCGCTCGAAGTTCTTCAGTTCGTCCGTCCGGCCCTCGCGGACCTTCACCACCCACTCCGGGTCCTGCAGGATCGCGCGGCCGACGCCCACGAGGTCGAACTCGTCGCGCTCCAGGCGTTCCAGCAGGCCGTCCAGCGAGGCCGGCTGGCTGCCCTCGCCGCCGAAGGCCGCGATGAATTCGCCCGACAGGCCCACCGAGCCCACCGTGATGGTCGGGGCGCCGGTCAGCTTCTTGGCCCAGCCGGCGAAGTTCAGGTCGCTGCCCTCGAATTCCGGCTCCCAGAAACGGCGCTGCGAGCAGTGGAAGATGTCGGCGCCGGCGTCGGCCAGGGGCTGCAGCCAGGCCTCCAGCAGCTGCGGCGTCTCGGCGTTCTTGACCGCGTAGTCCTGCTGCTTCCACTGCGACAGGCGGATGATCACCGGATAGTCCGGGCCGACGGCGGCGCGAACGGCCTTCAGGATCTCGGCGGCGAACGTGCTGCGCTCGCCGATGGTGGGGCCGCCGAACACGTCGTCGCGGACGTTGGTGCCGTTCCAGAAGAACTGGTCGATCAAATAGCCGTGGGCGCCGTGCAGCTCGACGGCGTCGAAGCCCAGCGCCTTGGCGTTCTTGGCCGCGTCGGCGAAGGCGGCGATGGTGTCGGCCACCTCCTCGTCGGTCATCGGTTCGGTGAACTGCGAGCCGCCGGGCTTGGAGATGCCCGAGGGGCTGTCGATCTTGCCCAGCACGTCCTTGCCCTTGGCCGAGCCCACGTGCCACAGCTGCGGGGCGATCAGGCCGCCGGCCGCGTGCACCTCGTCGACCACCTTCTTCCAGGCCGCCAGCTCCTTCTCGCCGTGGAAGCGCGGGATGTTGGCGTCGTTCAGCGAGGCCGGCCGGGCCACGCCCGTGCCCTCGGTGACGATCAGCCCGACCTGGTTCTCGGCGCGCCGGCGGTAGTAGGCGGCCACGTCGTCGGTGGCCACGCCGCCGGGCGAGAACGACCGCGTCATCGGGGCCATCACCACCCGGTTGGGCAGCTTCAGCGACTTGAATTCGAACGGCTTGAACAGGGCGTCGAGGGCCATGGGCGGCTCCGGAGAAAACAGTTGTTTGAAAGCTTATGCGGTGGGTTTCGTTTCAAGACCATGCAGAAAAACTGAAACCAAGTTTGGACCGGCAAGACGCCCCCTCCGTCGGCTTCGCCGCCACCTCCCGCAGCGTCAGATCCCCAGCACCAGCTTGGTGATGATGTTCTTCTGGATCTCGCTGGAGCCCGCATAGATCGTGGTCTTGCGGTAGCTGAAATAGGCCGGGGCGACGGGGCCGGCGTAGTCGGGACCCGCGCGGCCGTCGTTGGTCGGGGCCCAGGTGTCGCGGACGAACGGCGCGGCGTAGCTTCCCACCGCCTCCAGGGCCAGTTCGGTGATCGCCTGCTGGGTTTCCGAACCGGCCAGCTTCAGCATCGACGAGGCCGAGCCCACCGTCTTGCCCGCCCCGCGCCCGGAGAAGATCCGCAGCTCGGTGGCGTTCAGCGACTCCACCGCGATCTCCAGCTCGGCGACCTTGCGGCGGAACTCCGGATCGTCGATCAGCGCCCCGCCGTCGTCGGCGCGCTCCAGGGCGGCCATCTTCTTGACCTTGCGCAGCATGTGCATCAGGCCCGGTGCGTAGGCGTTGCCGCGCTCGAACTCCAGCAGGTACTTGGCGTAGGTCCAGCCCTTGTTCTCCTCGCCGATCCGGTTGGCGACCGGCACGCGGACATTGTCGAAGAAGACCTGGTTGATCTCCTGCTCGCCCTCGGCCGGGCCGTCCAGGGTGGGCAACGGCTTGATCTGGATGCCGGGCAGGGTCATCGGCAGCAGCAGGAAGCTGATCCCCTCCTGCGGCTTGCCCTCGGTCGAGGTGCGCACCAGGCAGAACATCCAGTCGGCCCACTGGGCGTGGGTGGTCCAGATCTTCGAGCCGTTCAGCACGTAGTCGTCGCCGTCTCGCTCGGCCTTCATCTGCAGGCTGGCCAGGTCCGAGCCCGAGCCAGGTTCGGAATAGCCCTGGCACCACCAGATGTCGGACGACAGGATCGGCGGCAGGTGCTGGGCCTTCTGTTCGGGCGTGCCGAACGCCATGATCACCGGCGCGCACATCTTCAGCCCCATCGGCGAGGGGTTGGGCGTGCCGGCCAGCGACAGCTCCATGTTGAAGATGTAGCGCTGCGACGGCGTGAAGCCCGCCCCGCCCAGCTCGACCGGCCAGTCGGGCGCGGCCCAGCCCCGTTCGTACAGCTTCTTCTGCCACTTCACCTGGCCGGCCTTGTCGAGATAGCCGTTCTTCGACTGCGCCACCTTGCGGCGCAGGTCGTCGTCGAAGGCGGTGGCGATCCAGTCGCGGACCTCCTGCTGGAAGGCCAGGTCCTCGGGCGAGAAGGCGAGATCCAAGGTCCCTACTCCACCGCGTCCAGATATTCGATCTCGGGAGCGCCGGCCATGAACGGCCCCATGGCCGCGCCGGCGGCCTTGAAATAGTCGGTCCCGCCGTGATGCTTGAGCGCGTCCTTCGAGGCGTAGAGCTCCAGCACCTTGTAGACGCCGGCCTCGGCCCGGCTGCGGGTCAGCTGATAGACGAGGCAGCCCGGCTCGTTGGCCTTCACCTTGCTCTGCAGGTCCAGGAACACCTTCTCGAAGTCCGCCGCCTTGTCCGGTTGCACCTTCAGCACCGCCACCACGCCGATCATGTCGTCCTCCCGCGAACAGTTGTTTGAACCACTGTCCAGCAAGACGCCGCCGAGGGCAAGGGGCGCTCCCCGCGCGGCGCCGCTTGACAACCCAAGGTCGCGCCTATCGAAAATGGAGAAACCAGGGGGCCCCATGACATCGACGCGCCGAGACCACCTCCGCGGAGCCTTGGCGCTGGCCGCCGCGACGGCCATTCCGGTCGCCGCGTTCGCGGCCGACGCCCCGCCGATCGGCGTCTGGTCCGGGACGATGATCGCCGAAGGCCGCCCCTATCGTTCGAAGGTGACGGTGGCCGGCGGGCGGGCGAGCCTGACCATCATCGACATGGGCGAGCTCACGATCGAGGCCAGCCGGTTCCAGTGGTCCGCCCCGACCCTGTCCCTCGAATGGAAGACCAACGACATCGCCTTCGAGGGCCGCCTTTCGGGTCCTGACGCGCTCGAGGGCGTCGTCACCCAGGACGGCCAATCCTATCCGATCACGTTCAGGCGCGGCGACCTGTTCAAGGTGGACCGGACGGTGCTGGCGCCGGGGCCGCTCACGGCGGCCCGGCTGACGCAACTGCACGCGATCTCCGGCGCCCCGGCCTTCGGAGCGGGCTGGGCGTTCAAGGGCGGCCCGGACAACGTGCTGGTCGAAGGCCGACGCTCGACGGAAGCGGCGATCCCGGTCGCCGCCTCGGACCAGTGGCATATCGGCTCGGACACCAAATCGATGACCGCCACCCTGGCCGCGCGGCTGGTCGAGGCGGGACAGATCGACTGGACCGCCACCATCGCCCAGGTCCTGGGTCCCCGCATCGGTTTCGACCCGGCCTACGGCCAGGCCAACCTGCTGCACCTGCTGTCGCACCGTTCCGGCCTGGCGCACGACGCGCCCGAACCCGACGGCCGGTTCAGCCGGCTGCCGCTGGCCGATCCACGCGCTGAACGGCTGGCCTATGCGCAGGCGGCCCTGAAGCAACCGCCCCTGGCGGCGGTCGGCCAGGTCGAGAGCTACAGCAACGCCGGGTTCGTGGTCGCGGCGACCATGCTCGAGACGGTGACGGGCCGATCCTGGGAGCAGTTGATGCGCGAGCGGGTCTTCTCGCCCCTGGGCATGAAGAGCGCCGGCTTCGGCCCGCCCCAGGCCGGCCGCCCGCCTCGGCAGCCCCTGGGTCACGCCCGGGGCCTGGACGGCGCCCTGCATCCCGAGACCCGGCGCGACAAGGCCGACCTGCCCGTCGTCCTCGGCCCGGCCGGGCTGGCGCACGTCGGTCTCGGCGACCTGCTGACCTATCTGAAGGCCCATCGTGATCGCCCCGAGGCATTCCTGAGCCGGGCGTCGTGGGAACGCCTGCAGACCCCGCCCTTCGGCGGCTACTCCGCCCTGGGCTGGGGCGTCGACGCCAACGGCAGCCTGGGTCACGTGGGGTCGAACGGCCTGTGGTGGGCGCACGTCTTCATCGACCGGCCGGCGGGCATGGTGTTCGCGGGCGTCCAGAACGCCGTCACGCCGGAGGCGCAGTCGGTGATGCAGCAGGCGTTGGAGGCGGCTCGGCTGAGCCGGGCCTAGGCGGGTCTCAGCGCCGCTCGTTCCAGCCGTAGGCCACCCAGGAGTGGCCGCCCATGTGGCGAGCTTCGATCAGGCCGGGATCGCCGCTGGGGGCGGCGGCGCGGGCGGAGGAGCGGCCGCGGAAGGCGAAGGCGGCCAGGCCCAGGAGCGCGGTGGCCATGAAGCCGATGACCACCAGGGTGGCGGCGAACACCACCGCGATCACGGCCGCGACGGCGACGGCGACCGAGGTGGCCACGGCGCCGGCCACAGTGGCCAGGCTGCGCCAAGCGATACCGGTAGCCTTGCCTGAAGAAGTGCCAACCGTCTCCATCGTCGTCCTCGCAGGCGTGCCCCGCCCTCGCAAATCAAGATGGGGCGACACTCGTGAACGTCAACTGAACACCCAGCGGATCGTTCCGCAAAATGAATTCCGCTCTAACCACGGCGAAATGACGGCTTAGTTCGCGGCCAACTAGTTCGCGGGGAGCCCGGCCAGTTCGCGGCGCTCGCGCATCACCGTCGAGAAGGCGGCGTTGATCGCGGCCGACTTGGCCTCGGCCACCTCGATGAACTCCAGCGGCAGGCCGCGGGCCCGGGCCCGGTCGGGGTGGGCTTCCGACATGGCCGAGCGCCAGGCCTGGTGCACCACCGCGTCGTCGGCGTCGGCCGGCACGTCGAGGATCCGATACGGGTCGTCCGGCTCGGTCCCCACGTGGGTGGCGGTCAGGCGGCGGAAGGACAGGGGCGACATGCCGAACAGGTCGGCCACCCGCTCCAGGTAGGCCAGCTCCTCCTGGGTCACCGCCCCGTCGGCCTTGGCGATGTGGAACAGGCCGTCCAGCACGTCCTCGAGGATCTGCGGACACGTGCGGTAGCGCTTGGCCAACCGCTTGGCGTAGCTCTCGAAGCCGTGCGTCGTCTGTCGCGCCAGGTCGTACAGGCGATGGATGTTGTTCTCCGACTCGGGGTCGGGGTGGAACACCTCGGCGAAGGCGGCGTACTCGTCGCCGTCGGCCGAGCCGTCGGCCTTGGCCAGCTTGGCCCCCAGGGCCGTGACCGCCGTCGAGAAGGCTGGGTCCTGGCCCGGCAGGCCGGGCGGACATTCCTGGCACTCGGCCAGGTCCAGCCGCCGCGCGGCGAGGGTTGCGATGTTACGCCAGAAGGTCATGACCGTGACGAAAATCCAGAAGCATGGCGGAGTGATGACGGCGGAGATACGCCCCCCGCCTCTCAACGGATCACGCTCCCGTCTTGCCTTCTAGCACAAAAACGTCATGCCCCCACCCGGTGCTTGCTGCGGCGCACATTGAAACTTTGTAACGTGCGGAGGCGACGACGACTCGCGCAACGGCTGGCTGCACACAGGAATCTTTGCCGGGAGCGGGAGCGTTTTGGCCGATCCAGCCGTTATGGCGACGCTTGGCCGACGGCGGTGCAAAACAGCCGGCGCCATGCTCCGGTCCCAATGCGGCCGGAAATGCTCTATTCGAACGCGACCGACTCTCTGAGCGACGCCCCACCAAGAGGACCTCCGCCCGCATGGCGACCGCCTTCCTTTTCGCCCTGGCCCTGATCGCCCAGGACGCTCCCGTCTCCACCGCGCCGGCTCCGACCGCTCCTCCGCCCCGCACCACCCCGGCCGCCACGCCGCCGACGGACGACTACGGCTATGTCGGCTGGTGCTACGGCGCGCTGGGCGGCTATGTCGAGCTGTACGACAAGGTGATGCCGGAAGTGACCCGCATCGAGAAGACCTTCCCCGGCCCGGACGGCTTCGCCGCGGCCATGAAGGAATATCCGGCCATGCGCGACCAGGCCAAGAAGGACCTGGTGGTCTACCGCTCGGCCATCGTCGCGGCCGAGAAGGCCAGTCCTCGTCCGATCTCGGAATACGGCGCGGCGGCGATCAAGAAGGGCCATTCGGTCTGGGCCGGCGCCGACCAGGTCGAGAAGGCCCGCCTGGCCCAGGTGTGGATGAGCTGGAGCCCGCCCGGCGACTGCGAGACCCGCGCCAAGGCCCTGGAGACCAAGTCCAACCTGTTCGGCCAGGCCCTGAACTACAACGTCAAGAAGGGAGCGCCCGCGCCCGTCGAAGCGGCCCCCGCTCCGGAAGCCACGCCCGAGACCGCGCCCGAAGCCACTCAGGCGGCCGAGCCCGAGGCCCCGGCGCCGGTCGCCGAGACCCCCGCGCCCGTGGCCGAAGCCCCGGCCAAGCCCGCCGCGACCAAGGCTTCGACGGCCAAGCCCGCCCCGAAACCGGCCACGACCAAGCCCGTCGCCAAGAAGCCGGCCGCGGACCTGCCGCCGATCGGCGCCAAGCCCGCCGCCATGCCGATCGCCGCCAAGGGCGAGATCATCATCGACCCCGCCGATCCCAAGCCCTGCGCCGGCACGCTGACCCCCGCCAAGCGCGGCGGCAAGAACGTGCTGATCTGCAAGGCGGACTGAACGATCGGGGACATGCGCCTGCGCATGTCCCCAGCCGCCTCTACGCCGTCGGCAACGTCCCCGTCGTCGCAACCTGCCTGAACCAGGCGTAAGACGCCTTGGGCGTGCGCACGCCCGTGGTCCGGTCCATCGCCACCAGGCCGAATTTCGACGTGTAGCCGATGTCCCACTCCCAGTTGTCGATCAGGGTCCAGGTGAAGTAGCCGCCGATCCGCGAGCCGGCCTCCATGGCG
>Ga0102590_1001973_pt1 | contig 26745 bp, 25 predicted proteins | sample AraplaMF_Col_mMF_FD_76859 | JGI IMG/M metagenome (GOLD analysis project Ga0102590, IMG submission 76859) | Arabidopsis root microbial communities from the University of North Carolina, USA - plate scrape MF_Col_mMF | ecosystem: Host-associated > Plants > Roots > Endosphere | place: USA... | reverse complement strand
CGCGCCAGCAGATCCGGCTGCATCGCCAATGCGGCGACAGAGGCGCGCGTCATCGTAATCGGGCAGAGATGGCCGGTCTCGACCTGCGCGGCCATGTAGAATTTTGCGGCACGAACGACCTCGGCCGCATCGCCCGCGGGCTTTCCATCCGCTGTCCAGGTTGAATTGTGCACCCCTGCATGCGCACTATGCGCCATCAACTCGTGATAGGCGGGGTGAAACTCGACCTGGTCGCGGCGATTGCCCTTGGCATCGAAAGTGCGAAGCTTTGGCGTGTTCTCGTTCGCCACGCGGCCGCGATCAGCCATCGCCGACGAGCCCCAATGCTTCCCGAACGCGGACAGCTCCTGTTCCGCCGCTGCGCCGCCATTGGCCTTCACCGCTTCGACTAGCGGGCGATCCACCGCGAACAGATCGACGTCCTCGAACGGCGGCGATTGGTTGAAGACCTCGTGGGTCGCAAAGCTGGGCTGGGTCATCTGGTTTCCTTGGCGGACTCAGTTCCGCCGCGGCAGGATTGGGAAATCATAGGCCGCCCCGCCTGCCCCCGGCAGGGAAAAATGCCACCACTCCTTCGAATAGTTCACAAAGCCTTGCCTCGCCATCGCGGCCACCAGCCGCTTGCGCCAGGCGCGCTGTTCCCTTGTGATCGACGGTGCTGCGGTATGCCCCATTGCATCGGTGCAATCATAGCCGGTGCCCATGTCCACACTGCCCTCCGGCAACCGTGCCGCGACCGGTGCGGTACAATCCGCGTAGGATCTTGAAGGATCGATCTTGGCGGAATTGTCGGCCTTGAGATCGACCAAAGTGAGGTCGAGCGCGGCACCGGTGGAATGCTGCGAGTGGCTTGCGATATAGCCGAGACGAAACAGCTCGGTTTTCGGGATCTGCGGATTGTAGCGCCGCTCGGCGGCTGTCTCTCGGCCGTTCTGCGACCACTTCACCATGTCGAGGGAGGCGCGCGCCGGCCGGTAGCAATCGAACATCTTCAGCGACAGGCTCTGTGCCGCCAGCTCCTGCTGAACCGCCTTCAGCCGCAGGCCCACCTCCTGTTTCACCACGCATTCTCCGGCGAGGTAACCGGCCAGCGGACGACCGACGAAATTGTTGGATGTCGCGTAGCGGATGTCCTGGATGATGGAGGGATCAATATCGCGCAAATAGACGAAGCCGCCGGGAAGCGATTGGGCGTGGGCGGATGAGGTGAATGCGAGAAATGAAAACAAAATTGGTCTAACGACGCACATTCGCTTTCCCCTGTCATTCCGGGGCGGCTCGAAGAGCCGAACCCGGAATCTCGAGATTCCGGGTTCGATGCTTCGCATCGCCCCGGAATGACGGCAAGACAGATCAGGGGATAACTCACCGCCCCGGCTTTGGCCCTTGCTCCCCCAGCCATCCACGCCTATAGCTCTCGCTTTAATGACATCGAAATCGACCTTCGTCCTCGGCCACCGGCACTTGCTGGGCATCGAGGGCCTTTCCGCGGCCGACATCACCGGCCTCCTCGACCTGTCCGAAGAATATGTCGAGCTCAACCGCCAGGTTGACAAGAAGCGCACCGTCCTGCGTGGACGGACGCAAGTAAACCTTTTCTTCGAAGCCTCCACCCGGACCCAGTCCTCGTTCGAGCTCGCGGGAAAGCGCCTGGGTGCCGACGTCATGAACATGTCGGTGTCCTCCTCGTCCATCAAGAAGGGCGAGACGCTGGTCGACACCGCGATGACCCTGAACGCCATGCACCCCGACATCCTGGTGGTGCGCCATCATGCCTCCGGCGCGGTGGAACTGCTGGCCCGCAAGGTCGACGGTTCCGTGATCAATGCCGGCGACGGCGCCCATGAGCACCCGACCCAGGCGCTGCTCGACGCGCTCACCATCCGCCGCAACAAGGGCCGGATCGAGGGCCTCGTGGTCGCGATCTGCGGCGACGTGCTGCATTCGCGTGTCGCCCGCTCCAACATCATCCTGCTCAACACCATGGGCGCCCGCGTCCGCGTCGTCGGCCCTTCCACGCTTCTGCCGCCCGGCATCGAGCGGATGGGCGTCGAGGTCGCGCGCGACATGCGCGAGGGGCTCAACGGCGCCGATATCGTGATGATGCTCAGGCTCCAGCGCGAGCGCATGAACGGCTCGTTCGTGCCGTCGACCTCTGAATATTTCCACTATTTCGGGCTCGACCAGAAGAAGCTCGGCTATGCCAAGCCCGACGCGCTCGTGATGCATCCCGGCCCGATGAACCGCGGCGTCGAGATCGACACCGCAGTCGCCGACGGCGCCCAGTCCCTGATCCGCGAACAGGTGGAGATGGGCGTGGCCGTGCGCATGGCGGTGCTGGAAGCGCTCGCCCGTAACCTGCCGAACGCGTGATGCCCATGCTGATCGATCGCCGCCCAATCCTGCTTGCCAACGCCCGCGTCGTCGATCCCTCCAGGGATTTCGACGGCCCCGGCGACGTCCTGATCGCCGATGGCATCATCCGCGAGACCCGCCGCGGCATCGGTGCGGCCGGCATCCCCGAAGGCACCGACGTTGTCAATTGCTCCGGCAAGATCGTGGCGCCCGGCCTGATCGACATGCGCGCCTTCGTCGGCGAGCCCGGCTTCAGCCATCGCGAGACCTTTGCCTCGGCGAGCCAGGCGGCCGCGACCGGTGGCATCACCACCATCATCTGCCAGCCCGACACTTTGCCGGTGATCGATAATTCGGCGACCGTCGACTTCGTGATGCGCCGTGCCCGCGACACTGCGATCGTCAACATCCAGCCGATGGCCGCGCTCACCAAGGGCATGCGCGGCGAGGAGATGACCGAGTTCGGCCTGCTGAAGGCGGCAGGCGCCGTTGCCTTCAGCGACGGCGACCGCAGCGTCACCAATTCGCAGGTGATGCGGCGCGCGCTGACCTACGCGCGGGATTTCGACGCGCTGATCGTGCATCACACCGAGGATCCTGATCTGGTCGGCGAAGGCGTGATGAACGAGGGCGAGTTCGCTTCGCGCCTCGGCCTGATGGGCATCCCGAAGGCCGCCGAGGCCGTGATCCTCGAACGCGACATGCGCCTGGTCGCGCTGACCGGTGGTCGCTATCACGCCGCCGCGCTGTCCTGCATCGAGTCGCTCGAGGTCTTGAAACGCGCCCGCGACGCCGGCCTTGCCGTCAGCGCCTCGGTCTCGATCAACCATCTCGCGCTGAACGAAAACGACATCGGCCCGTATCGCTCGTTCCTGAAGGTGTCGCCGCCACTGCGCGCCGAGGACGATCGGCGCGCGATGGTCGCCGCCGTCGCCTCCGGCCTCGTCGATGTCATCATGTCCGACCACAATCCGCAGGACGTCGAGGTCAAGCGCCTGCCCTTCGCGGAAGCCGCTCCCGGCGCGATCGGCCTCGAGACCATGCTGCCGGCGGGCCTGCGCCTGGTCCATAATGAAGAGATGGACCTCAAGACGCTGATCCGGGCGATGTCGACCCGGCCGGCGGAACTGCTTGGCCTGCCGGGCGGAACCCTGCGCGCCGGCAGTCCGGCCGATGTCGTCGTGATCGACCCCGACGTGCCCTGGGTGGTTGATCCCGCCGACCTCAAATCCCCCTGCAAGAACACCCCGTTCGACGAAGCCCGCTTTACGGGTCGCGCAATCAGGACCATCGTTGGTGGGAGAACGGTGTACGAGCATGTCTAATGGGCGCTGGCTATGTCGGCCATGGAGATCCCGCCATGGGGCTTGATGCATTCCTGCCGGTGGCCTTCGTCATCGGCTATCTCTTAGGCTCGATTCCGTTCGGGCTGATCCTGACCAGGCTCGCCGGCACGCAGGATCTGCGCTCGATCGGCTCGGGCAATATTGGCGCCACCAACGTGCTGCGAACGGGCCGCAAGGGCCTTGCGGCGGCCACCCTGTTGCTCGATGCGCTCAAGGGCACCGCGGCCGTGGTAATTTCAGGCTACATCGCCGGCCCCAATGCCGCGATGGTGGCCGGTCTCGGCGCCTTCCTCGGCCACCTCTTCCCAGTCTGGCTCAAATTTCGGGGCGGCAAAGGTGTCGCCGTCTATATCGGCATCCTGCTTGGTCTGTTCTGGCCGGCGGCGCTGGTGTTCTGCCTGATCTGGCTCGCGACCGCCTTCACCACCCGCTATTCATCGCTCTCGGCGTTGGTGGCGGCTTTCATCACGCCGCTGTTCCTGTGGTGGTTCGGCCACCTCGCGCTGGCCTCGCTGTCCGTCGTGCTGACGCTGCTGCTGTTCTACATGCATCGCGAGAACATCAAGCGGTTGCAATCAGGAAAAGAAGGCCGCATCGGCGAGAAGGCTTAAGTCGCGTTTCTTGCGTCAAAGACAACGCCTCGAAACAAGAAGCCGGAAAAAGTACGGATACCGCCGCACCCCTTCCGCATTATATTCCGAATCCTGTTCGCAACTTCCGTCCGCCTCAGGAACGGGAGTGGCGAACCGGTTCCATGCCTGTCATCCTGACAAACAACAAATGGCGTTACGCGGTTGCTCAGAATGAGCGAGAAGATTGTCGGCGCGCATGATGACGGTGGCTCGCAGGGCACTGCGGCAAGCCGCCTGCTCCTGAGCACCAACATCTGGTCCGACGCTCCCGCGCCGAAACCCGCTCCTGTTCTGCCGCCAGCGCCGACGCCCGCTCCCGCCGTGCAAGCGCCCGCGCCGGCCGTAAGGACGGTCGCGCCAGTCGAGCAGCCTCGTCTCAATCAATGGCCGCCGCGGAAGCTCTCGCTGGCGCTGCAGGGCGGCGGCACCTTTGCCGCCTTCACCTGGGGCGTGCTGGAGCGGCTGCTGGAAGAACCTCATATCGAATTCGACACCATCAGCGGCGCCAGCGCCGGCGCCATCAACGCGCTGCTCCTCGCGAGCGGCCTCGCCGAAGGCGGCCCGGAAGCGGCGCGCGCGCGGCTGAACCGGTTCTGGCTTCGGCTGATGCACGAGGCCTCGTTTCGTTCGCTGATGCTGCTTGGCGGCTTCTCGCCGGCGGGAAGCTCGGTCGCGTTCGGGCCGACGCTGCGCTCGGGCCAGTTCGATCCGTTCGATCTCGATCCGCTGCGCCGGGCGCTGTCGCGCGACATAAATTTCGAGGTCCTGCGCGGCGCAAGATGCCCGAAGCTGCTGATCGCCGCGACGCGGATCCGCGACGGGCAGCAGCAGATTTTCGGCAGCGACGCGATCACCGCCGACGTCGCGCTGGCGTCAACCTGCCCGCCCCTGGTTCACTGCGCCGTCGAGATCGACGGCGAGGCCTATTGGGACGGCGGCTTCGGCGGCAATCCGCCGCTGATCAAGCTGGCACAGCAATCGACGACCGCCGATTTGCTGCTGGTCCAGGTCACACCGACGCGCGACAGCTACGTGCCGATCACACTCGCCGCGATCGATCGCCGCCTCGACCAGATCGCCGCGAACGCTGCGCTCAATGCCGAGATCGCGGCGATCGCATGGGCACAGGGTTCCGCCGCGCCTGCGCTGCGCCTCTCGAGGATCGCTGCAGAAGATCATGTTGACGGACTTGCGCAGCGCTCATCGACCGATCTCGGCCGCGGCTTCATCCGCCTGTTGCACCGAAGCGGCCGCGAGGCCGCCGCGCGCTGGCTCGGCCAAGGCATCGTCAGCGCGAAAGCGCAACATCCCGTGCCCGTGCCCGAGCTAGCCTGATTTCGCCAGCGCATTCTCCAAAAACCACGCCGCCGAAAGCGCGCCGGGATCGTTGCCGAAACGCGCGATCACCTGCACGCCAACAGGCAGGCCGCCGACCTTCATCACGGGCACGTTGACGCAAGGATTGCCCATCAGCGTCCACAGCCTGTTGTAGCGAGGCGAACCGGTCGAGGCGAGCTCCTTGGCCGGCGCGGTCCCGGGCGCGGAATAGGTCAGCAGCACGTCAAGACCTTCGAACAGTTCGCCGATCTCCCGGCGGCCGCGGCGGGCAATTCGGCGGGCTTCGTCGTATTCCTTCGGCGTCAGCCCGACCGTTTCATCGAGGCTGGCGCGCAGCATCGGCGCGATCTCGTCGTGATGCTGGTCGAACTCCCAGGCGAGCGCGCGATGGGCTTCAAAATCCTGGATGATAGGGTGGATGCGCCAGGCTTCCTGCACCGCCTCGGGCAGATCGATGATCTGCACGCTGGCGCCGGCCTTCTCGGCCGCCTTGATCGCAGCCAGCAAGCCCTCCTCCGCCGCCGGCTCCGCGGCCTCGGCAAACTCCTGCCTCACCACGCCGATGCGCGGCGCCTTCGCCGCGACGATGCCGCCGAACTCGGTGCGGCCGGTCATCGCCAGCAGCCCGCGCGCGAGATCCTCCGCGCGTGACCCGAACAGGCCGACCGTATCGAGCGCCCACGAATAGCATTTCACGCCGACCGTCGGCAGCATCCGGAACGACGGCTTGATCGCAGCCGCCCCGCAATAGGCCGCGGGCCGGATCACCGAGCCACCGGTCTGGGTGCCCAGCGCCAGCGGGATCATGCCGGCGCCGACGGCTGCCGCCGAGCCCGAGGACGAACCTCCAGGCGTATGGCCGGGATCGTGCGGATTGAGTGTCTGCGTCGGATCACGCGAAGCGAAGGCCGTGGTCGTGGTCTTGCCGATGATAGTGGCGCCCGCCCGCTTCAGCATCATCACCACCGGCGCATCGCTGCGCGGCTGCCAGCCGCGATAGATCTCCGAGCCCATCTCGGTCGGCATATCGGCGGTGTCGATGATGTCCTTGATGCCAACAGCGATGCCGCGCAATGGACCGGCGCCTTGCGCCTTCGCCGACTTGTCGTAACGGACGAAGGCACGAACGTCCTTCTCCTTGGCCTCGATCGCCGCGTGCGACTGGGCGATGGCGGCTTCGGGCGAAAGCTCCCCCGCTTCGATGCGGCGCTGGAGGTCGGCAAGTGAGATCATGGCAAAATCCTTCTTATTGGCATCGCTTTTAGCATCGGGGCGAGACCGCGCAAGCGCACGTCCCTGTTGCGCAACGCCCTCAGGTTGTTCCATGCTGCCTCCACAAGGAGCCGACGTGGACGCCATCAATCCAAATGTAGAGCTGACCGAGCAAGACCGGATCGACCGCCTGCGGCTGATCCGCTCCGACAATGTCGGGCCGCGCACCTTCCGTTCGCTGGTCGATCATTTCGGCACGGCGCGCGCCGCGCTGGAGCGGTTGCCCGATCTGGCGCGCCGCGGCGGCGCGGCACGATCGGGACGGATCTGCAGCGTGGACGAAGCGAAAGCCGAGCTCGCTGCGAGCCGCCAATTCGGCATGGCCTGGCTCGCGCCCGGCGAGAACGGCTATCCGGCACGGCTGGCGACGCTCGACGATGCCCCACCGCTGCTCGCCGTGCGCGGTGACAACGCAACCCTGATGCGGCCGATGATCGCGATCGTCGGCTCGCGCAATGCCTCCGGCGCCGGCTTGAAGCTAGCCGGCCTGCTCGCTCGCGAACTCGGCGAAGCCGGCTTCATCGTCATCTCGGGGCTCGCCCGCGGCGTCGACCAGGCCGCGCATCGCGCGAGCGTCGAGACCGGCACGATCGCGGTGCTCGCTGGCGGGCACGACTGCATCTATCCGCCCGAGCATGGCGATCTGCTCGCCGCGATCCTCGATCATCAGGGCGCTGCGATCTCCGAAATGCCGCTCGGCCACGAGCCGCGCGCCCGCGACTTTCCTCGCCGCAACCGGCTGATATCAGGCGCCGCGCTCGGTGTGGTCGTGGTGGAGGCGGCGCACCGCTCGGGTTCGCTGATCACCGCGCGCATGGCCGCCGAACAGGGCCGCGAGGTGTTTGCAGTCCCGGGTTCGCCGCTCGATCCGCGCGCGGCCGGCACCAACGATCTGATCAAGCAGGGCGCAACGCTGGTCACGGAAGCGTCCGACATCATCAACGCAGTCCAGCCGATCATGGAGCGGCCGCTGGTGCATCCGATCAGCGAGCCCGACGGCGAACCGTTCGAGAGCGATCCGCAAAGCCACGATCGCGACCAGATCACTGACCTGCTCGGCCCCGCTCCCATCTCGATCGACGACCTCGTGCGGATGTCGGGCGCCTCGCCCGCGATCGTGCGCACCGTGCTGCTGGAGCTCGAGCTTGCCGGAAAGCTCGAGCGGCACGGCGGCGGATTGGTGTCTCTGATCTAGCCGCCGTTGCGCTCGTCGAAGCGTGTGCGCGCGGAGGCGATCTGCTCCTGATGCGTGATCGCCCACTCGCCAAGCGCCTTCACCGGCTGCTGCAATCCGCGGCCGAGGTCGGTTAGCTCGTAATCCACGCGCGGCGGAATGGTCGGGAAGATCGTGCGCGTGACGAGGCCGTCGCGCTCGAGGCCACGCAGGGTCAGGGTCAGCATCCGCTGCGAGATGCCGTTGATCATGCGCTTCAGCTCGTTGAAGCGCTTCGGCCCGTCGCTGAGCATCATGATCACGAACACGCTCCATTTGTCGCCGACGCGGGACAGCACCGAGGCAACCCCGCGGCAGTCCGCGTGGTTTGGATCGGGTCTTTGATGAGGCCTTGGCGCGACAGGCAAATCGCTGTGCTTCGGTTTCAATGATGTGCCCATGGCTCAAAAAAGTGCGTTCTTGCGGGGAATTTGACAGTCACTCATGTAGTGCGGGTTACAAATCTATACCATAGGTGCCCTCCATGAAACTCCTCCATATCGACTCCAGCGTGCTCGGCCACCACTCCGTTTCCAGGCAGGTCTCCGCCGCCATCGTCGACCGGCTGAAACAGGCGACGCCCTCGCTTCAAGTCGTCTATCGCGACCTGACGCAGACACCACTCGCTCATCTCTCCGGATCGCATCTCGCGGTGGCCCAGGGCGCGCCCGCGCCGGCGGAACTCGGACCCGACCTCGCCGCGAGCGCAGCGGTGCTCGACGAGTTCCTCGCGGCCGGCATCGTCGTGATCGGCGCGCCCATGTACAACTTCACCATCCCAAGCCAGCTCAAGGCCTGGATCGATCGCATCCTGGTGGCCGGGAAGACCTTCAAATACGGCGCGACCGGGCCCGAGGGCCTCGCCGGCGGCAAGCGTGTGATCGTGGCGATTTCACGCGGCGGTCATTATGGCGCGGACACGCCCTACGCGGCCGGAGAACATCTCGAAACCTATTTGCGCTGGGTGTTCGGCTTCATCGGCATCACGAGCGTCGAATTCATCCCTGCCGACGGAATCCAGCTCGGCCCCGAGCATCGCGAGAAAGCGATCACTGGCGCGCTTCAGGCGGCAACGGGCCTCCGCGCCGCTTGATCCACGCCGACATCATCAGCCGCCAAAGTATCTGCGGCGGCTGATGCCCGGCCGATGGCCGACGAAGTTAAAACCAGAAGCCTTGAACGCCCAGGATGACGACAACGAGCGACATGAGCAGGCCGATACCCGAAAAAATGGCAACCCCGATGAACTCTGATGCCTCGGAGTGTTTGGCCGGAACCGCGGAGTGTTCGGTGTAAATACGCGGTGCTGAAATCGGCGAAGCAATGGGGGCTGCTTTCGGCATAACGGACTCCTTTTTAAAAATGAGTCTTTTGATCCCCGGCTCGTAGAAGGGTCTTTGCGTTGGGCGCGAAGGTTCAATACATCACGCAAACTTCCGAAAATACATCTCGCCAGACGAGGGAACCGGCCGGCGCAACCGTTTGCGGAAGTGCGCCAGCCGATCAGTTTTCAGATCACCTGATCAACCGCGATAGATCGGCGCGCCGCTCGGCGAGGCCACCGCGCCGCCATCGACGAAGATCTCCTGGCCCTGAATGTGCGCGGCATCGTCCGAGGCCAGGAACAGCACTGTCTTCGAGATGTGGTCCGGCTCGCCAATGCGGCCAAGCGGCGTCATCAGCCCAATCCGCGTCTCGAACGCCTTCTCGGCTTCGGGCGTTGCGATGGCCGCGCCCCAGATCGGCGTGCGGATCGCGCCGGGCGCGACCACGTTGACGCGGATGCCGCGCGGCGACAGTTCCGAAGCCATGATCCGCGCCATCGCCCGCACGCCCGCCTTCGCCGCGCCGTAGGCCGAGTAGCCGGGAATGCCGAGCACTGAGATCACCGAGCCGTTGAGGATGATCGAGGCGTTGTCGTTGAGATAAGGCAGCGCCGATTGCACCGTGAAGAACACGCCGGTCAGGTTGGTGCTGATCACATTCTCGAACGTCTCCAGCGTCGCCGAGCCGAGCGGCGTGCTGCCGGGGATGCCGGCATTGGCGAACACGATATCGAGCTTGCCGAATTTTTCGGCGCCCTGCTTGATCGCAGCCTCGGTCGCGGCGATGTCAGTGGCATCAGCCACAACGGCCAGCGCATGCGGCCCCAACTCCTTCGCAGCCGCATCCAGCGTTGCCTTGTTGCGTCCGGTGATGATCACCTTTGCCCCCTCGGCCACGAACAACTTTGCCGTCGCCAATCCAATGCCGCCATTGCCGCCGGTAATCAGGGCCGTCTTGCCTTTTAGTCTCACGCTCGCCTCCGAGTAGTTGCATGATTAAACCAGATTGCCATCTAGACTTCATGGTTTTATAATGCAACCACACAAGCGCGTGATCGGCCCTGAAGCCGTGCGAACGCGACAGGATGAAGGCGATGGTGAAACGAACGAGCTTCGAAGGCGATTCATGCCCGATCGCGCGCTCGCTTGAGGCGCTCGGCGACTGGTGGTCGCTCCTGATCATTCGCGAGGCGCTGTTCGGGCTGCGCCGCTTCGGCGAATTCCAGAACAAGCTCGGCATGGCCAAGAACATCTTGGCCGCGCGGCTGCGCTCTCTCGTCGACCACGGCATTCTCGCGACCGCACCCGCCTCTGACGGCAGCGCCTACCAGGAATACGTGCTGACGCCGAAGGGCCGCGGCACCTTCCCGATCCTGGTCGCGCTCCGGCAATGGAGCGAGGAATTCGACGATCACCCCGAGGAGATCGCAACCATTCTCGTCGATCGGACCAAAGGTCGCCCGGTGAAGAAGCTCGAAATGCGCGCGGAAGACGGGCGATTGCTCAGCCCGGCCGAGACCACGCTGAAGCCGCGCCCTGCGCCTCGACGGCGGTCGGCGTGATCAGCGAGTGCTAGTCACTCTGGAGCAGGCCGCCACTCCACACCCGGTGTCATCGCCCGCAAAGGCGGGCGATCCAGTATTCCAGAGACGGCCCTGATTCCTCGATAGGCCGCGGCGTACTGGATTCCCAGCTTTCGCGGGGATTGCGGAGCAATAGCCAACCCTCAGGACAGCTTGCGCCTGCTCCGGAGCCGCAGGTGCTCGTCGGCTTCGAGCTTGGTCATGCCCAGGAGATAATGCAGCACATCGAGCTTGTGCCGCTCGGTGAGCTTGCGCAAAGCGCCGACCTGCTCGGCGATGAAGGCCACGGCTTCATCGACGCCGCCCTCTCCTGGTTCCTCGCTGCGGGAGCCTCCCCGCGCGCCTGAAGCGGCGCGAGCCCGTCTCTTTCCCGGCTTTGTCACCAGCCCCACCCGAATCCATGCCCCCACGGGACACTACGCCGACATCGGCCACAACTCCAAGGTGGTATTTCGCAACTTTCTCGATATGAAACTTTTCTCGATTCGCCGGGTTTCAACACCCCTCGATTTGACAGCGGCGGCCTCACCACCCATGTTCGGGGCGAAACGGCCGACCCGAATCTTGTCGATTTCGGCCTCAGATTTTCCCGTAAGTTACTGGAACTACATGAATATCGTTATTGTGGAGTCGCCGGCGAAAGCCAAGACGATCAACAAATATTTGGGCTCGTCCTATGAGGTTCTGGCCTCGTTCGGCCATGTCCGCGACCTCCCCGCGAAGAACGGTTCCGTCGATCCCGAGGCCAATTTCAAGATGATCTGGGAGGTCGACCCCAAGGCGGCCGGCCGGCTCAACGACATCGCCAAATCCCTGAAGGGCGCCGACCGCCTGATTCTGGCCACCGACCCTGATCGCGAGGGCGAAGCCATCTCATGGCATGTGCTGGAGGTGATGAAGGAGAAGCGCGCGCTGAAGGATCAGAAGATCGAGCGCGTGGTGTTCAACGCCATCACCAAGCAGGCCGTCACGGACGCGATGAAGCATCCGCGCCAGATCGACGGCGCGCTGGTCGACGCCTACATGGCGCGCCGCGCGCTGGACTACCTGGTTGGCTTCACCCTCTCCCCCGTGCTCTGGCGCAAGCTGCCGGGTGCCCGCTCGGCCGGCCGCGTGCAGTCGGTGGCGCTGCGCCTCGTCTGCGACCGCGAGCTCGAGATCGAAAAGTTCGTGCCGCGTGAGTACTGGTCGCTGATCGCGACGCTGCTGACGCCGCGGGGCGAGGCCTTCGAGGCGCGCCTGGTCGGCGCCGACGGCAAGAAGATCCAGCGTCTCGACATCGGCACCGGTGCGGAAGCCGAAGACTTCAAGAAGGCGTTGGAACTGGCGACCTATGCGGTCACGGCGGTCGATGCCAAGCCGGCGCGGCGCAATCCGCAGGCACCCTTCACCACCTCGACGCTGCAGCAGGAAGCCAGCCGCAAATACGGCTTTGCGCCCGCGCATACGATGCGCATCGCGCAACGCCTCTATGAAGGCATCGACATCGGCGGCGAGACCACCGGACTCATTACTTATATGCGTACCGACGGCGTGCAGATCGCCCCCGAGGCGATTACCCAGGCGCGCAAGGTGATCGGCGAGGATTACGGCAAGGCCTATGTCCCTGACGCCCCGCGCCAGTACCAGGCCAAGGCCAAGAACGCCCAGGAAGCGCACGAGGCGATCCGCCCGACCGACCTCTCCCGTCGTCCTGATAGCATGAACCGCAAGCTCGATGCCGATCAGGCGCGGCTGTATGAATTGATCTGGAAGCGCACCATCGCGAGCCAGATGGAATCCGCCGAGCTTGAGCGCACCACCGTCGACATCACGGCGAAGGCCGGCGGGCGCACCCTGGAGCTGCGCGCCACCGGCCAGGTCGTCAAGTTCGACGGCTTCCTGACGCTCTACCAGGAAGGCCGCGACGACGAGGAGGACGAAGACTCCCGCCGCCTGCCCGCGATGAGCCAGGGCGAGGCGATCAAGCGCGACTCGCTGTCCGTTACCCAGCATTTCACCGAGCCGCCGCCGCGCTTCTCGGAGGCTTCGCTGGTCAAGCGGATGGAAGAGCTCGGCATCGGCCGACCCTCGACCTATGCCTCGATCCTCCAGGTGCTCAAGGACCGCGGCTACGTCAAGCTGGAGAAGAAGCGCTTGCACGGCGAGGACAAGGGCCGCGTCGTGGTCGCGTTCCTCGAAAGCTTCTTCAACCGCTACGTCGAATACGATTTTACGGCCAATCTGGAGGAGCAGCTCGACCGCATCTCCAACAACGAGATCTCCTGGCAGGAGGTGCTGAAGGATTTCTGGACCGGCTTCATCGGCGCGGTCGACGAGATCAAGGATCTGCGCGTCGCACAAGTACTCGACGTGCTCGACGAGATGCTCGGCCAGCACATCTATCCGCCGCGTGCCGATGGCGGCGACATCAGGCAGTGCCCGAGCTGCGGCACTGGGCGGCTCAATTTGAAGGCCGGCAAGTTCGGCGCCTTCGTCGGCTGCTCCAACTATCCGGAGTGCCGCTACACGCGGCAGCTCGCCGCCGACAGCGAGCAGACTGCCGACCGTTCGCTCGGCCAGGATCCTGACACGGGCCGCGATGTCTGGGTGAAGGCCGGCCGCTTCGGCCCCTACATCCAGCTCGGCGAGCAGAAGGATTATGAGGAAGGCGAGAAGCCGAAGCGCGCCGGCATCCCCAAGGGCACCTCGCCCAGCGATGTCGACCTCGAGCTTGCGCTGAAGCTGTTGTCGCTGCCGCGCGAGATTGGCAAGCATCCGGAGACCGGCCAGCCGATCACGGCGGGCCTCGGCCGATTCGGGCCATTCGTGAAGCACGAGAAGACCTATGCCAGCCTCGAGGCCGGCGACGAAGTCTTCGACATCGGCCTCAACCGCGCCGTGACGCTGATCGCGGAGAAGGTCGCCAAGGGGCCGAGCCGTCGCTTCGGCGCCGATCCCGGCAAGGCGCTCGGCGATCATCCGACGCTCGGCACCGTCACCGTGAAGAGTGGCCGCTATGGCGCCTACGTCACCGCGGGCGGCGTCAACGCGACGATCCCGGCCGAGTTCGAAAAGGACACCGTCACGCTGGCACAGGCGATCGCGTTGATCGACGAGCGCGCGGCCAAGGGTGGCGGCAAGACCAAGGCAAAGAAGGCAGCGAAGCCGGCCAAGACCAGGAAGGCTGCAGAGAAAGCTGCGGACGGCGAGGACGCCGCGCCGAAGCCAAAGAAAGCGGCCGCGAAGAAAGCGGCCAAACCGAAAACCGAATCCACCAGCAAGGCGCGCGCAGGCGTGGCGCCGACGGCCAAGACTTCAGCAGTCAAGACCTCGGTGACCAAGTCGGCTGGCGCAGCCAAAGCTCCGGCCAAGAAGAGTGCCGGCACCAATTAGAGGTTAAGTGAAACGCAAGAATGACCGTGGCTTTCCCGACAGGCAGGCCATCGTCGCCTTCATCAAGGCACATCCAGGAAAGGTCGGAACCCGCGACATCGCGCGCGAGTTCGGCCTGAAGAACGCCGATCGCATCGAGCTCAAGCGCATTTTGCGCGAGCTTGCCGATGACGGCACCATCAAGAAAAAACGCCACACGGTCTCCGAGCCGGACAGCCTGCCGCCGACCTTGGTCGCCGACATCATCGGCCGTGACCGCGACGGCGAGCTGATTGCCTCTCCCACAGAGTGGGACGAAGTCGAGAGCGGCGAGCCGCCGAAGATCCTCATCGAGATGCCGCGCCGGCCCAAGCCCGGCACCGCCGCCGGCGTCGGCGATCGCGCTCTGCTGCGGGTCGAACGCACGGACGAGACCGAAGGACCAGCCTATCGCGGCCGCGTCATCAAGGTGTTCGACAAGGCCAAGAGCCGCATCCTCGGCGTGTTCCGCGAGCTCCCCGAGGGCGGCGGACGGCTCGTGCCCGTCGACAAGAAGATGGCGGACCGCGAGCTGAACATCGCCGCCGCCGACACCAAGGGCGCGCAGGACGGCGACCTCGTCAGCGTCGATATCGTCCGCACCCGCAGCTTTGGCCTCGCCTCCGGCCGGGTGAAAGAGAAGCTCGGCTCGGTCAAGAGCGAGAAGGCGATCAGCCTGATCGCGATCTACGCCCATGACATCCCCTTGCAATTCTCTTCCGCCGCGATGCGCGACGCGGAAGCGGCAGAGCCTGCCAATCTGAAGGGGCGCGAGGACTGGCGCGACGTCCCGCTCGTCACCATCGATCCGCCTGACGCCAAGGATCACGACGACGCGGTGCATGCGCAACCCGATCCCGATCCGAACAACAAGGGCGGCTTCATTGTCGACGTTGCCATCGCCGATGTGAGTTTTTACGTGCGGCCGGGCACCGCGCTCGACCGCGACGCACTCGACCGCGGCAATTCGGTCTATTTCCCCGACCGCGTCGTGCCGATGCTGCCCGAGCGCATCTCCAACAATCTGTGCTCGCTGGTGCCGGGCGAGCCGCGCGGCGCGCTCGCGGTGCGCATGATCATCGCCCCTGACGGCCGCAAGCGCTCGCACAGCTTTCATCGTATCCTGATGCGTTCGGCCGCCAAGCTGAACTACGCGCAGGCGCAGGCCGCAATCGATGGTCGGCCTGATGACACCACCGGTCCCCTGCTCGATCCGATCCTGAAACCGCTCTATGCAGCTTACGCGTGCGTCAAGCGTGCACGCGACGAGCGCGATCCGCTCAATCTCGATCTGCCCGAACGCAAGATTCTCCTCAAGAGCGACGGCACGGTCGACCGCGTCGTCGTCCCTGAACGGCTCGACGCGCACAAGCTGATCGAGGAGTTCATGATCCTCGCCAACGTCGCCGCGGCCGAGATGCTGGAGAAGAAGTCGCTCCCGCTGATCTATCGCGTGCATGACGAGCCGACGCTGGAGAAGGTCCACGCGCTCTCCGAATTCCTGGAGACGCTCGACGTTCCCTTCGCCAAATCAGGCGCGCTGCGTCCGACCTTGTTCAACCGCGTCCTGGCCCAGCTCGAAGGCCACGACTACTACCCTCTCGTCAGCGAGGTGGTCTTGCGCGCCCAGGCGCAAGCCGAATACTCCTCCGAGAACTACGGGCATTTCGGCCTGAACTTGCGACGTTACGCGCATTTCACCTCGCCGATCCGCCGCTATGCCGACCTCGTCGTGCACCGCGCGCTGGTGCGCGCGCTCGACCTCGGTGAAGGCGCCCTGCCCGACAGCGAGACGCCGGAATCGCTCGGCGAGGTCGCCGCGCATATTTCGCTCACAGAACGGCGCGCGATGAAGGCGGAGCGCGAGACCGTCGACCGCCTGATCGCCCATCACCTTGCCGACCGCATCGGCGCGAGCTTCCAGGGCCGCGTCTCCGGCGTCACCCGCGCAGGGCTGTTCGTGAAGCTGAGCGAGACCGGTGCCGACGGGCTTATCCCGATCAGATCCCTCGGCACGGAATATTTCAACTACGACGAGAGCCGCCACGCGCTGATCGGCACACGCAGCGGCACCATGTACCAGCTCGGCGACGTCGTCGACGTCCGCCTGATCGAAGCTGCTCCCGTCGCCGGCGCGCTGCGTTTCGAGCTGCTGTCATCCTCCAGCGAGACCAGCCCGCGCGAGCGCAGGCGTCCCGGCGGGCAACGCCGCCCCTCGTTCAAGGCGCATCCTGGACGCAGCCCGGATAAGAAACGCAAGCCGCCTAAGCCAAAATCCGGCAAAGCGAAGCGCAAGGGAAAGAGCAAGGGCAAGAGCAAAGGCAAGAAGGGCAAGGCATGGTGACGATGAGCACAGCTCCAAAGATCTGGACGCGCGAGACCGGCCTCGTCGAGAAGCGCGACGTCTTTGTCGCGATGAAGCGCGGCTTTCGCGGTCGCTGCCCGCGCTGCGGCGAGGGAAAGCTGTTTCGTGCTTTCCTGAAGACCGCCGACAATTGCGCGGCCTGCGGCCTCGACTTCACGCCGCATCGCGCCGACGACCTGCCCGCCTATCTCGTGATCGTCATCGTCGGGCATATCGTGGTGCCCACGATCCTCTGGATCGAGACCAACTACACCACTCCGGTTTGGCTCAGCTTTGCCGCCTATTTGCCCTTCACCTTCTTCGCTTCCCTAGGGCTGTTGCAGCCCGTGAAGGGAGCTGTGGTCGGCTTGCAATGGGCTCTGCGCATGCACGGGTTTGACGACAATCCGCCGGATGGTATTCCGCCCGTGTAGACTGAATAAGCAAGAACAGTTCTGGTGAGGATATGACGGATACGGCGCAGGCAGCTGACAAGGCCAAGGTCCACGAGGAGAAGGAAGCCGATCACCATCCCTATTTTCGTCCTCGGGACGCGGCAACACTCATCCTGGTCGATCGCAGCAGCTCGGTGCCAAAGGTGCTGGTCGGCAAGCGCCACGACAAGGTGGTGTTCATGCCCGGCAAGTTCGTCTTCCCGGGCGGACGCGTCGACAAGGACGATCATCGTGTGCCGGTTGCCGCGCCCATCACCGCGGAGCTGGAAGCCAATCTCGCCAAGGGCAGCCCGAAGACCCCGGCCTCGCGCGCAAAATCGTTGGCAATTGCCGCGATCCGCGAAGCCTGCGAGGAGACCGGCCTCTGCCTCGGACGCAAAGCTGAGGGCAAGGCCAGGCTCGAAGGCCCCTGGAAGCCTTTCGCGGATGCGGGCCTCTTGCCCGATCCCTCCAGCCTGTTCCTGATCGCGCGCGCGATCACCCCGCCCGGCCGCGTCAAACGCTTCGACACGCGCTTCTTCACGGCGGATGCCTCCGCGATCACCCATCGCGTCGAGGGCGTGATCCATGCCGATGCCGAGCTGGTGGAGCTGGTCTGGGTCGAGCTCGGCTCAAAACCGCTCGCCGATCTGCATCCGATGACGCGCAACGTGCTGAACGAGCTCGACACGCGCCTTGCCACCGGTCCGCTCCGACACGATGCGCCGGTGCCGTTCTTCCATTTCTACGGCGGCAAGATGCAGAAGGACATTTTGAGCTGATCAGCTCTCTGGTCATTCCGAGGCGCGCATAGCGCGAACCCGGAATCCATCGGGCCACAGAGACTGACGTTGGATGGATTCCGGGCTCGCGCCAAGAGGCACGCCCCGGAATGACGGCACGGCGCTATTCGTCCACATCCGGCTCGGTGCCGACATAGTCCCGCGCCGGCAGTTTCAAGATGCGGCCGATCTCGCTGGCGAGCTTGTCCGCCTCCTCGCGCCTGGTAAAACTCTGAAGCATGATCGGCTCGGTGCCCTTGCTGCCGCAGAGGTTGACATCGTAGGTCGTCAGCTCAGGATCATAGTCGTCGGTAATGCTGATGAAGTGATACTCGGCGAGATCGCGCTGCTTGCGGATATTCAAAGGCCCGAACTGCCTGGTGATGACGATCTGGCGGAGCGCCTTGTTGAGCACGACAAAGTAGCGGAACGTCAGCAGGATCACGCCGGGAATGCCGATCAGCAGCCCAAGGCCCGTGAACACCAGCACCGGCACGAGATCGTCCGCCAGCCTGCCGAAGCCGGTAAAATCCTGGCGCAGGCCGAGCGCGACGTTCCAGAGCAGATAGGCGCTCGCCGCGAGCAGCGGCAGCGACAACAGCCGGCCGAACCAGGGCATCGGACGATCGATCCGGACAACGCCGCCGTCTACGCTCATTGCGCTGGCCATGAACAATCTCCCTGGGAATGAAGGTCATGGCTTGGTCGGTGCGAACTATGGATTGGTTCGATGCCCCTCCCGTCATTCCGAGCCCGGAATGACGCGATTGTGCTCAGCATGTCGCCAAAAACAAAAAATTCTTCCCGCCTCTCCCAATGGCGGAGTTCCCAGGCGTGCCTATGTCTTTCCGCAACAACACCAGACGGGATTGGGCGTGATGGCACAACGGCAACTCAAGCTTGGCGCGTTCATGCGCCCGATCAGCATCCACACCGGCGCCTGGCGCTATCCCGGGGCCTGGCCCGACGCCAATTTCAATTTTGCACATATCAAGCAGCTGATCCAAAAGCTCGAAGCCGGCAAGTTCGATGCCTTCTTCATGGCCGATCACCTCGCCGTGTTGAACATGCCGATCAACGCCCTCAAACGCAGCCACACCGTGACCTCGTTCGAGCCGTTCACGCTGCTGTCGGCGCTCTCGGCCGTCACAGAGCGCATCGGCCTGATCGCGACGGGCTCGACCACGTTCGACGAGCCCTATCACGTCGCCCGCCGCTTCGCCTCGCTCGACCATCTCAGCGGCGGCCGCGCCGGCTGGAACATCGTCACCACCTCGAACCCGGACGCGGCGCTGAACTTCGGTCTCGACGATCACATGGAGCACGCCGAGCGCTACAAGCGCGCCCGCGAGTTCTACGACGTCGTCACGGGCTTATGGGATTCCTTCGCCGATGACGCCTTCGTGCGCGATGTCGAGAGCGGGTTGTTCTTCGATCCCGCGAAGATGCACGTGCTCGATCATGTCGGCAAATATCTGAAGGTGCGCGGCCCGCTCAATATCGCCCGCCCCGTGCAGGGCTGGCCCGTGATCGTGCAGGCGGGCGCCTCGGAAGACGGCAAGCAGCTCGCGGCCGAGACGGCGGAAGCCGTCTTCACCGGCGGCGGCAGCCTCGCCGACGGACAGAAGCTCTACGCCGACATCAAGGGGCGGATGGAGAAGATCGGCCGCGACCCCGAGCATCTGAAGATCCTGCCCGGCGCTTTCGTCGTGGTCGGCGACAGCGTCGACGAGGCCAAGGAGAAGCGCGCGCTGCTCGACAGCCGCGTGCACTACGACAGCGCGATCGCCTCGCTCTCGGTCATCCTCGGCACCGACGCCTCCGGCTTCGATCCGGATGGCCAATTGCCTGATGTCCCGGAGACCAATGCCAGCAAGAGCGGCCGTCAGCGGATGGTCGACCTTGCGAGGCGCGACAAGCTCACCGTGCGCCAGCTCGCCCAGCGCGTCGGCGGATATGGCGGACTGTCCTTCGTCGGCACGGCAAAGACCATCGCCGACCAGATGGAGGAATGGCTGGTCGGGCGCGGTTCTGATGGATTCAACATCATGTTCCCGTTCCTGCCCGCCGGTCTTGACGATTTCGTCGACAAGGTCGTCCCGGAGCTGCAGCGCCGCGGGATTTTCCGGAAAGAGTATGAAGGGACCACTTTGAGGGACAATCTGGGCCTTCCGCGGCCGAAAAACCGCTTCTTCGAGGCCTGATCGGGCCGATTTGAGTGGTTTTCCAACCCTAAACCTTGACATCAGGCGGTTTCTGGCTAGGTTGCCGGCCAACGCGGGCCGTTTGGCCGGCTCCAGATTCCCTTCATTTCTGAGGTTCAGAACATGGCCAAAGCGGTCACCATCAAGGTCAAGCTCGTGTCCTCGGCCGACACCGGCTTCTACTACGTCGCCAAGAAGAACTCGCGCACCATGACCGACAAGCTGGTCAAGAAGAAGTATGACCCGGTCGCGCGCAAGCACGTCGAATTCAAGGAAGCCAAGATCAAGTAAGATCGGCGGAAACGTCGAAGCGTTTTGCGGGGCCCTGTCGGGCCCCGTTTTCGTTTTCGCTCTCGTGTCCGAGACGCGCGGCGAGCCAGACGATCAGCGACCGGTGGGATCCTGGCGCCGACCCGGACGAACATTCTGGGGCCCGCCCTGGCCGCTATTGGTGCCGGCGTTGGATCCGGAACCAGCATTGCTACCGTTGCCCATACCGGTCGTGCCGTTGCTCGATCCGCCGCCGGTCGTGCCGGCTCCCCCCACACTGGCGCCTGTTCCAGCGCCGGCGCTTGCACCGGCTCCGCCCGTTCCACCGCCGCCCGTCTGGGCATGGGCGAAACCGATCGACGCGCCGGCAAGCAACGCGCACATGGCCACCGAGAAAATGGTCTTTCGCATGTTCAACTCCCTTGAGGTTGTGCGCGTCAACTGAAGTTGCGCGCGGACGTTCCTAAGCGCTGATGACAAGCTGTCGCGATTCGTCAGGAACGATGTCGCACTAGTCCGAATTGACGCGTGCCCCTGCCGAACAATCGTTGAGCCATCATCATCGAGTGGGTATGTTCTGAGGGTTCACCTCTTCCGGCGCCGTTCGGCCGACAGAGATGGAGGATCGGCCATGCGCTTCGCCCTACTGATTGCCTGCATGATCATCGGCTTTTCTCCCGCCGCCCACGCCGAGCGTGACTATCCCTGGTGCGTCTTCGGCGGAGAGCTCGGCCGTCCCCCCGAATGCATGTATTCGACGCGAGAGCAGTGCCTGGCCTCGGCATCCGGCCGGTGGAACACCTATTGCGATGTGAATCCGCGCGTGAGGTTCAAGCGACCGGCACCATACCGGACGCGCTGACCATGATGCGTATCCTTCCCTGTCTCCTCATTGCCTGGTTCACCATGTCCGCGCCGACTCCGGCTGCCGCACAGCGGTTCGGCGGCAACTCTCCGGTGTGCCTTCAGAGATGGGAATGGGGTGGCAGCACCTGGATTTCGTGCCAGTACAGTTCATGGGACGAGTGTAGAGCCAGCGCTGCAGGAATTCCGGCCATGTGCCTGCTGAATCCTTATGCGCAACGGCCACCTCATCCGGACCGCAGCCCCCGTCCCCGATAGCGCGCCCCAGTGAACGGGATCAACCGGACTCGCCACGAAGCCGGGATGAGTTGTCGAAACCGGGCTGACTTTCTCTTGAGCCACAGGGCGCGGCGACGGAAGGACGTGCGCGTTTGCATTGGCGCGGCGACTATTCGCCTTCCGCTGTCCGTCTCGATCAAGGCGAACGCCGCCCGTCCTAGCTAGAGCGGCCTGACAACGAACGCTTGGCGTGTGTGGCAGCACGAAGTCCGCTACACGAGTAGATCGTGCGTCAGATGGTGTGCAGCGCCTGTTGCGTGGTTCAGGACGCTTTGCTCTGCGTCTGAAGGGCCAATCAGGTCGAAAGCCGGCACTGGCGGCGGTCCGTCATGTGCGGCTGTGTGCAGACCATAGCCAATGAAATCCTGTCCGTGGCCTCCATGCATCTCAGCAATCGTTGAAGTTCCGGAAGGCGCAATTTCATTCCTGAAATGAAAGGAATCTTCAGGCTGCGGGGTAGCTCCCTTTTGTGCTGGACCCGCGCCGTCGCTCGCTTTTTCATTGGCTCCAGCGTGCGCGCTCAATCCCGCGTGCGGATTTCCCTGAGCGTTCTCGTGCAAGTCTCGCGCGGACTGGCCGGACTTGCCACCCTCTGTCGGGCTCGCATCATCCCTCGCATGGTGTCCGGCAGCGGCCGGATCGTGATCGGACTTTTGTAAATCGCGCTGCGATTGCGCATCATTGAACTCGTCCCCCGACGACGCGTACTTGGAATGCCCCTTGGCGAGCCCGGTTTCGTCTTTCGACTCCTGCGCATCACGCTGCGATTGCCCGTGACTGGGACTGGACTCCGGTGAGCCCTGCTCGTCATGCTGCTTGGAGGCTGGGCCGCCGTCCTCGCCGTCGTGCAAACCACGTTGCGGCTGGCCGGGTTTCGACTCGTCTCCTCCGGTCGCCTGCGTTCTGTCATGCTCGCCATTTCCCGACACGTCGGTCGCGGCCGTCTGCGCGAAGCCGTCATGATCGATCGAGGCGTCGACGGCTCCGGATCCGACATGCGCGGCGGCGATGCTGCTTGCGCTGACTTCACCGGCGTCCGCACCGATGATCTGAGTGGCATCGCCATGTCCGGCGATGGCATCGCTTCGGGGAGCTTCGAACGCAAACGATTGATCAATGTCGGGACGCAACCAAGCGAGATTGTCGAGGCTGCCGAGATTCGCATCGGCGTTGCCGCTAAGACCGAGCGCTGCCGACTCGCCTGCACTGCCTCCGGAAGCCGGCGCAAAAACGGCATCGGCAAAATTGGCCGCGTGCGCAACGCTGTTCAGCAGCTCGCAAATCCAGATCCCCACCGCCGTCATTACGAAAGGACCGTAGCTGCCCAAGGCGGCTCTTGCAGCGTTGGATGCCTGCGACGCGATCGTCGGCGGGGCTATATCGGCGCTGGATTGCACGAGTTTGCTGGCTCGCACCGGCGTCTCGGTGATGGGAGTTTCTCCGCGGCCGGCTTTGAGCGCGGATTTAGCCGTCTTGCCCGAAGCAGGCGTCGCCTTCTTGTTGTCGATCTTGATGGTGATGACCTCGGTGGATCCATCTGCGGTCACCACCGGAACAGTGTCGGTCGACGCCTCGCCGAATGCAGATGCGTTGGCGGCCTTGAGGTCGTTCAGCACGGCGTAGATCAGAGCTGCAAGCGCGCCGATCCCACCGTAAAGGCGAGACAGAGCGAACGCTGCCACCTCGGTGCGGCTTTTGATCTCGAGCTGTGTAGATAGTTGATTGAGCCGCGCCTTGATGGTGCCTGTCGAGACCTTGAGTTGGCGCGCGATCTGTTTGTTCGACATGCCGCAAGCGACCAGACGCATGATCTTGCGTTCCTGATCCGTCAGCGCCGCCAATCCAGTTTCGCCCAACACACCATTTTCTTCCCTGCCGGCCGTCGCCCGCTCCGGGATCGGTGCAACCAGCCTCAGGGACTGCAACAACGCTTTGGGTTCCTCGCGCATCGAGATCGCACAGCAAGCCCCCGCCGCGATGGCGGCGGCGAGATCGCCCTGTGCGAGGGACGCAGTGTAGAACACCAGCCGTGTCGGAATATTTTCGGCCTTGACGAGGGCGAGCATCTCAGCAGCCGTCACGTCTGAAAATCCGTCCTCGACAAGCACGAGGTCCGGCGCCAATTTCCGAATTGCTTTCAGGCAATCGGCTCCGTCAGAACACGAAGCGACGATCGCGAAGTCACGCTCTGCCGCAAACAGCGACGCAAATCCCTGCAGAACGATCGGGCGACGATCTGCTATCACGAGCCGGATGGGGCGCATGCGCGCTTTCGTCACCAGCATTATGCGCTCATTGACGGTTTGCGGTTCGACGGCGTGCCTCTCTCAAGAGCAGCGCGGCAACGCATAATATCCCTCTAGGTTCCCGGAGCAAACACTTGTGGGACGCGATCGAAAGGCGTCCACTTGCCCTTGTGGACAGCGTCCGCCCTGGATTTCCAAACGGGCGCTTGTCGACCACACACCCCCTATGCCGTCCGCAGCACCGGCGCCGGCGGCTGTGAGGGGCGGATCAGCGCGAACGCGACCTGGATGATGCCGGCGGCAAGGCCGAGCGCGACACCGATGCGCCAGGCCAGGGCGTAGGAGCCGAGGGCGTCATAGATCAGCCCTCCTCCGTAGGCGCCGAGGAAGCTGCCGATCTGGTGGCTCATGAAGGCGAGGCCCTGGATCATGGCCTGCCAGCGCAGGCCGAACATTTCGGCGACGGCGCCTGCGACCAGCGGGCCGACCCCCATCCAGAGGAAGCCCATGATGGCGCCGAACAGCAGCGTCGAGAACGGTGTCGCCGGCAGCGTGAAGTACCAGGCGAGCGCGAGCGAGCGCAGGATGTAGATCGCGCCCAGGAGCGCCAGCTTGTTCCAGCGCTGGCCGGCCCAGCCGAAGAACAGGGAGCCGAGCACGTTGAAGCCGCCGATCATGCCGAGCGTCTGCGCGCTCAGCATCGGATCGAGGCCGCAGATCGCCAGATATGACGGCAGATGCGTGGTGAGAAATACGAGCTGCATGCCGCAGACGAGATAGGCGCACGTCATCACCACGAAGGAAGCATTGCCGAACGCCGCCCTGGTCACGGAGGCAGCCGTAGCATCGCCGATGTCGTCGACCGCCGGCTTCGGCAGCGGAATGGCGTCGACGCGGCCGGCGTACCACGCGGCGGGGATCATCAGCACGGACATGACGACGAAGCCGGCGAGCCCGATGCGCCAGCCAAAGCCCTCGTTGAGCATCTGCCCGATCGGCGCCGACAGCAGCGCGCCGAGCGAGCCCGCGCCTGAGACGATGCCAAGCACGGTCGAGCGCACCGTCGCAGGCACCGCGCGCGCCGCCACCGACATCGCGATCGCAGCGGCGGTGCAGGCGAGCGAGGTGCCGATCAACACGCCGGCGCCGATCATGATGCTGACGAGCCCGCCCGCGGTCGCCATCAAGGCAAGACCCGCGATGTACATCAGCGCGCCCGCGATCATGATGGGACGGAAGCCGAAGCGCACCGTCATCGCGCCGGCAAGCGGCTGGAGAAAGCCCCAAGCGAGGTTCTGCACGGCCAGCGCCAGCGTGAAGTCCGACACCGAAAGGTGGATGTCGTGCGTCAGCGGCTGCATGAAGATGCCGAGCGACTGCCGCAGCCCCATGCTCAGCGTCAGCATGATCGAAGCGCCGATCAGGATCGGCAATGTCGGACGCAGGACCTGCAACAGGGGCATTTTTCTTCTCCCTTTTGGGCGCGGCACGCGTGCCGCGTCTGCTTTTGCCGTCGATTTTGATTACACAGACCTGTGTACTTAGGCTATAGATGGCCGGTACTGTCAAGCGAACAGGACGCGCGCGACCGCATGGCTCCCCCGCCCGCCCCACAGACGATGAAAGAGCGGATCCTTCAGACCGCCGACAAGCTGTTCTATCTGCAAGGCATTCGTGCCATCGGCGTCGACACCATCGCGGCCGAGGTCGGGATCAGCAAGCGCACGCTCTACAACCACTTCCCTTCCAAGGACGCGCTGATCGCGGCCTATCTGGAGCGCCGCTTCGTCCACGCCCGTCCCTCGGACAAGCCGCCGGTCGAGCAGATCCTCGCCACATTCGATTCGCTGGAGCGGCGTTTTGCGGCGAAAGATTTTCGTGGCTGCCCGTTCGTGAATGCGGTGGCCGAGCTCGGCCCCGCCGACCGCGCCGTGAAGAAGATCGCCATCGCCTTCAAGGAAAGCCGCCGCCTCTGGTTTCGCGAGCAGTTGACCGAGCTCGGCGTTGCGGACGCCGATGCGCTCGCCACCCAGCTCGTGCTGCTGGTCGACGGCTCGATTGCGCAGGATTTAGTGCGTGACGATCCCGCCATGGCGCGCGCGGCGAAGGAAGCCGCGAAGATACTGCTGCGAAATGCGGGCGTGGATGTGGGTGGTGATGTGAAGCCGGTGTCTGTGAAGAGCAAGCGCTCACCCCAATAACCGCTGTCATCCGGACAAGCGCAGCGAAGCGGAGCGCAGATCCGGGATCCATAACCACAGGCGTTTGTTTGGCGCTCGGAGTGATCAGTTCGCTCCACAACCCCTCCCTGGGGTTATGGGTCCCTTCCTTCGCAGGGACGACAGCTGAGTGTTAGGCGCGCACCACGCCCCTCTCCTCACGCCGCGTGCGACACTACGCGATTGCGTCCATCGTGCTTGGCACGGTACAGCGCCGTGTCGGCGCGCTTGAGGACATCGGCAACCGCCTCGCCCTTCTGCTCCAGCGTGGTGAGGCCGATCGAGATCGTGACCTCGATGCGCTTGGTGCCCTTGTGGACCGCGAACAGCTCGCCCGCGATCGAGCGGCGCAGGCGCTCGGCAACCATGCCGGCGACGTGAAGATCGGTCTCGGGCATCACGATGACGAATTCCTCGCCGCCATAGCGGCAGGCGAGATCGATACCGCGGATCGATTTCCGGACGCGCACCGCGAATTCCCGCAGCACGTCGTCGCCGGCGTCGTGGCCATAGGTGTCGTTGATCGACTTGAAATAGTCGATGTCGAGGATCATCAGCGCCAGGGGCTTGCCGCGCGTCGCGGCCTGCTCGGCGAGCGTTGCCAGATGGCTCTCCATGTAGCGGCGATTGTGCAGGCCGGTGAGCG
>Ga0102590_1001970_pt1 | contig 26795 bp, 28 predicted proteins | sample AraplaMF_Col_mMF_FD_76859 | JGI IMG/M metagenome (GOLD analysis project Ga0102590, IMG submission 76859) | Arabidopsis root microbial communities from the University of North Carolina, USA - plate scrape MF_Col_mMF | ecosystem: Host-associated > Plants > Roots > Endosphere | place: USA... | reverse complement strand
CCATTGCGCAGGGAAGGCCGGGATGCTTCCGCCGAACCTGTATGCTCGTGTGCGTGCTTTTTTTGCGCATAATTGCACACGAGACCGCGGGTGCGGCACGCACCCGGTCTTCCCTGCGCCCTCTGATTTGTGAGGGCAGGCAAAGAAGATGCAAACCTCGGGCAACACATGTCGCGAGATCGCGAAGCTGTATCCCCGTCATTGCGAGCGGAGCGAAGCAATCCACGCCTCAGCTCGGGGATTGATGGATTGCTTCGCTGCGCTCGCAATGACGCTGAAAGGCTGCGGCGTGCTGGCCGCCGTAGGATGGGTAGAGCGACTTGTCCGCCGTAGCTCAACGAGCGGAGGCGGAAGCGAAACCCATCATCTCTGTCCGGCGTAGCTGGCATTGATGGGTATCGCGGAGCCTGTCATCGGGCGCGCATTCGCGCGACCCGGTGGCTCCACCCATCCCACGCGACCACGGCGCCGGGACGGATTGCTTCATCTCGCCCCCAATGACACTCTCCACGCAGCGCCGGCCAACAACAAGCAAAGAGGAAACCCCATGCTCACGCTTCATCATCTCAACGACTCCCGCTCGCAGCGAATTCTGTGGCTGCTGGAGGAGCTCGGCACGCCCTATGAGATGAAGCGCTACCAGCGCAATGCCGAGACCCGGCTGGCGCCGCTGGAATTGAGGGCGGTGCATCCGCTCGGCAAGTCGCCGGTCATCACCGACGGCGACAGGACGATCGCGGAATCCGGCGCGGTCGTCGATTACATCATCCGCCGCTACGGCAAGGGTGCGATGATGCCGGAGGCGGGGAGCACCGACTACGAGGCCTACAACGAATGGCTGCATTATTCGGAAGGCTCGGCGATGCTGCCGCTGATGCTCAACCTCTATGTCGGCCGGCTGAAGGAGGCGGGTGCGCCGCTGCATCCGCGCATCGACAGCGAGATGGCCAACCATCTCGGCTATGTCGACGCCGCGCTCAAGGGGCGCGACTTCTTCGTCGGCCCGTCGCTATCAGGCGCCGACATCCAGATGAGCTTTGTCGGCGAGATGGCAAAGGTATTCGGCAAGCTGGCGCCGTACCCGAACCTCGAAGCCTGGCTGGAGCGCATGCATGCCCGGCCGGCGTTCCAGCGGAGCGTGGAGAAGGGCGGGGCGTACAGGTTCGCGTGAGCAGGCTGGCTGTTCCTGGTGCGTTGCAGCATCCATTTACCGTCATGGCGGACTTGTCCCGGCCATCCATGTTCCTCACGCGGAGGCCAGACGTGGATGCCCGGGACAAGCCGGGCATGAACGAAGGAAAGGAGGTCCAAGTGGCCGGGTTAAGGATCATCACCCTTCCGCCCCACCATATCTTGCATAAATATCAGCCCGGTACCGCAAGTGCTTGGCCAATTCCGGCCAATGTGGTATCTCGCAGGCACTTCTTTCGACCGCCACACCAGACCCGCCCGCTTCGCCCCTAAGGGCCTGCGGCGGTGGAGATATTTCGCCCGATGACCTCCTCATCCAACAGCGCCAAGACCGCCTCCGCGCCCGACTCGTTCTTCACGGCCACGCTTGCCGAGGCCGACCCGGAAATCGCCGCCGCGATCAAGGGCGAGCTCGGCCGCCAGCGGCATGAGATCGAGCTGATTGCCTCGGAAAACATCGTCAGCCGGGCCGTGCTGGAAGCGCAGGGTTCGGTGATGACCAACAAGTATGCGGAGGGCTATCCGGGCGCCCGCTACTATGGCGGCTGCGAATGGGTCGATGTTGCCGAGACGCTGGCGATCGAGCGCGCCAAGAAGCTGTTCGGCGCCGGGTTCGCCAACGTCCAGCCGAACTCCGGCAGCCAGATGAACCAGGCGGTGTTTCTGGCGCTGCTGCAGCCCGGCGACACCTTCATGGGCCTCGACCTCGCCGCCGGCGGCCATCTCACCCACGGCTCGCCGGTCAACATGTCCGGCAAGTGGTTCAAGGCGGCGCACTACACGGTGCGGCGCGAGGACCAGATCATCGACATGGATGAGGTCGCAAAGCAGGCCGAGCAGGTGAAGCCGAAGCTGATCATCGCCGGCGGCTCCGCCTATTCGCGCGCCTGGGACTTCAAGCGCTTCCGCGAGATCGCTGACAGCGTCGGCGCCTATCTCCTGGTCGACATGGCGCATTTCGCCGGCCTCGTGGCGGGCGGCGTCCATGCCTCGCCGGTGCCGCATGCCCACGTCACCACGACCACGACGCACAAGTCGCTGCGCGGTCCGCGCGGCGGCCTGATCCTCACCAACGACGAAGCGCTTGCCAAGAAGCTGAATTCGGCGATCTTCCCGGGCCTGCAGGGCGGCCCGCTGATGCATGTCATCGCCGCCAAGGCGGTGGCGTTCGCCGAGGCGCTGCGGCCGGACTTCAAGGTCTACGCCAGGAACGTCGTCGAGAACGCCAAGGCGCTGGCGGAAACGCTGCGCGGCCACGGCCTCGACATCGTCTCCGGCGGCACCGACAACCATCTGATGCTGGTCGACCTCAGGCCGAAAGGGCTGAAAGGCAACGTGTCGGAGAAGGCGCTGGTGCGCGCCGGCATCACCTGCAACAAGAACGGCATTCCGTTCGATCCCGAAAAGCCGTTCGTCACCTCCGGCCTGCGTCTCGGCACGCCGGCGGCGACCACGCGCGGCTTCGGCGTTGCTGAATTCAAGCAGGTCGGCGGCATGATCGCCGAGGTGCTCAATGCGCTGGCGCAGTCGGAGGACGGCAAGGCCCCGCTGGTGGAAGCCGCGATCAAGGAACGCGTGAAGGCGCTGACCGACCGCTTCCCGATCTACCAGTAAAGGACGCGAGTGGATGCGCTGTCCGAGTTGCAACAGTCTCGATACGCAGGTGAAGGATTCGCGGCCGACCGAGGATTCGGCCGTGATCCGGCGGCGGCGGGTGTGCATCGCCTGCAACTTCCGCTTCACCACCTTCGAGCGGGTGCAGCTCCGCGAACTGACGGTCATCAAGCGCAACAGCCGCCGCGTGCCGTTCGACCGCGACAAGCTGATGCGCTCGGTGCAGATCTCCTTGCGCAAGCGGCCGGTCGATCCTGAGCGGGTCGAGAAAATGGTCTCCGCCATCGTGCGCGAGCTCGAAAGCGGCGGCGAGGCGGAAGTCTCCTCCGAGGCGATCGGCGAGATCGTGATGGAGCACCTGCGCCAGCTCGACGACGTCGCTTACGTCCGTTTTGCCTCCGTCTACCGCAACTTCCGCGAAGCCAAGGACTTCGAGGCCGTGCTCGGCGAGCTCTCGGGCGAGGACGAAGCGCGGGTCGCCACGTTGCGCAAATGATCTTCCGCATCCTGGAAGACCAGTACGGCCAGAAACTCAAGGAAGCCAAGGAAGCGGCCCGGGCGGCGGACCAGCGCTTCATGCAGCTTGCGCTCGCGCTCGGCCGGCGTGGGCTGGGACGCACCTGGCCGAATCCGGCCGTTGGCGCGGTCGTGGTCAAGGACGGTGTCATCGTCGGCCGCGGCTGGACCCAGCCAGGCGGCCGGCCGCATGCCGAGCCCGAGGCGCTGAAGCGGGCCGGCGAGGCCGCGCGCGGCGCCACGCTCTATGTGACGCTCGAGCCGTGCTCGCATTTCGGCAAGTCGCCGCCCTGCGTCGATGCCGTGATCGCATCCGGCATTGCGCGCGTGGTGTCGGCGATCGAGGACCCCAATCCGGAAGTTGCCGGGCAAGGGCATACAAAGCTCCGCGCCGCCGGGATCGCGGTCGATGTCGGGCTCGGCGCCGAGCAGGCCGCGCGCGATCACGCCGGCCACTTCCGCCGCATCCGCGACAGGCGCCCGCACGTGATCCTCAAGCTGGCGGTATCGGCCGACGACAAGATCGCCGCCGAAGGTGGCAAGCCGGTCGCGATCACGGGCGAGGCGGCGCGAACGCGGGTGCACCTATTGCGCGCGCAATGCGACGCCATCCTGGTCGGCATCGGCACCGTGCTGGCCGACGATCCGCTGCTGACCTGCCGCCTGCCGGGCATGGAAGCGCGCTCGCCGGTGCGGGTGGTGCTGGACCGGGCGTTGCGCCTGCCGGGCGCGAGCAGGCTGGTCCATTCGGCGCGTCAGACGCCGCTCTGGGTCATGACCTCCGACTTCGCCGAGGCGCCGGCGGCCATGAAACTCGGCGCAGCCGGTGCGCAGGTCATGCGCGTTGCGGCGACCGCGAACCCGCCCGGACTCGATCTGCCGGCCGTGCTGCGCGCGCTGTCCGACAAGGGCATCTCAAGGCTGATGGTGGAGGGCGGCTCGCGGGTGGCGGCGTCCTTCGTTGCGAGCGGGCTCGTCGACGAAATCTGGCTGCTGCGCGGGCCTGGCGCCATTGGCGCCGACGGTATTCCCGCGCTGGACGCATTGCCGCTCTCGTCAATCACCGGCTCGCCCGCGTTCAAGGCGCGTGCTAGCGAAAGCCTGGATAAGGACACTCTGACCGTCTACGAGCGCGCGTAATGTTTACCGGAATTGTCACCGATATCGGCGAGATCGCCAGCCTGACGCCAACCGCGCAGGGGCAGTTGCATCGCATGCGGATCGCCTGCCGCTACGACCAGACGACGATTGCCGACGGCGCCTCGATCGCCTGCAACGGCGTCTGCCTGACGGTGGTGGCCTCTGGCGTGGAAAGCGGCAAGACCTGGTTCGATGTCGATGCCGCCGCCGAAACGCTCGGCATGACCACGGCCAGGCACTGGATCAAGGGCACCCGGCTCAACCTCGAGCGCGCGCTGAAGATCGGCGACGAACTCGGCGGCCATATCGTCGCGGGGCATGCCGACGGCATTGCGACCATCGTCAAGCGCGACGATCTGCCCGACATGGCGCGGTTCGAGCTGCGCACGACCCGTGAACTCGCCCGCTTCATCGCCGCCAAGGGCTCGGTGACGCTGGATGGCGTGTCGTTGACCGTGAATACGGTCGAGGATGTCACATTTTCGGTGCTGATCATTCCGCATACGCTCAGCGTCACCACGCTTGGCGGGTGGGCCGCAGGCAGCGAAGTCAATATCGAGGTCGATCTGATGGCCCGCTATGCGGCGCGGCTGTCGGAAATGAAGTGACGGGCGAAAGCCCGTCATCCCGGGGCGCGCCTTAGCGCGAACCCGGAATCTCGAGATTCCCCGGTGCGCAATTGCGCACCTGAGGTCTGGTCCTTCGGACCATTCCGGAATGACGATGGCTATTCGTGCTTGGCTAAGCCACCCGCGGCGACTACATAACGCGCGTACCAGAGTGAACGGATTGAAGAATGGCAGACGCACGGCGCGCACCGCTGAAGGACCAGACCGACATTTCGGGCGCGCGCGCCCTGATCGTCGAGGCACGATTCTATGACGACATCCAGGACGCGCTGCTGGAGGGCGCGGTCGCCGAGCTGAAGGCCGCCGGCGTGACGCATGACGTCATCACCGTACCCGGCGCGCTGGAAATTCCGGCGGCGATCGCGATCGCGCTCGATGCTGCCGCAGAGAACGGCAAGCCCTATGATGCCGCCATCGCGCTCGGCTGCGTGGTGCGCGGCGACACCATCCATTTCGAAATCGTCTCGATCGAATCCTCGCGCGCGCTGATGGATCTTTCGGTGACGCGAAAGGTTCCACTCGGCAACGGCATCATTACCGTCAATACCGACGCGCAGGCCTGGGCGAGGGCGCGCGCCAGCGAACTCAACAAGGGCGGTGACGCCGCGCGGGCCGCGCTGGCGATGCTGCGCATCAAACGGCGGCTGACGAAGGCTTAAGAGGATGGCAGACCAGAAGAAGCCGGCCAAAGGTCCTGAACGGAAGGCCAACCGCCGTGGCGCAGCGCGGCTTGCGGCCGTGCAGGCGCTCTATCAGATGGATATCGCGGGTGCCGGCATCAACGACATCTTTGCCGAGTTCGAGAGCCACTGGCTTGGCAACGAGGTCGAGGGCGATAAATATCTGCCGGCTGAAGCCGCGTTTTTCCGCGATGTGGTGTCGGGCGTGGTCCGCGACCAGGCAAGGCTCGATCCCCTGATCGACGATGCGCTCTCGAAGGGCTGGCCGCTGAAGCGGATCGATGCGATCCTGCGGGCGGTGCTGCGTGCGGGCTCCTATGAGCTGGAGCACCGCAAGGACGTGCCGGGCCGCGTCGTCGTGTCGGAATATGTCGATGTCGCGCATGCCTTTGTCGAAAAGGACGAGACCGGCATGGTGAACGCCGTGCTCGACCAGATCGCGCGCCAGTTCCGCGCCGACGAGTTCGCGCGTGGCTAGCGGCAAGCCCGCGTCCGGCGAGGATTCGCTGATCGCGCGCTATTTCCGGCCGCTTGCGACCGACCCCGGCGCTTACAGCCTCGATGACGACGCCGGGGCATTAAAACCCTCGGGCGACGACATCGTGGTGACCACGGACGCCATCGTCGAGGGCGTGCATTTCTTGCCCGACGATCCCCCCGACACCGTCGCGCGCAAGGCGCTGCGGGTGAACCTGAGCGATCTTGCGGCAAAGGGGGCTACCCCTGCCGGCTTTGTGCTGACGCTGGCATTGCGCAGCGCCGATGAGGCCTGGCTAACGCCGTTCGCATCGGCGCTCGGCGAGGACGCGACGCAATTCGGCTGTCCGCTGTTGGGCGGCGATACGGTGTCGACGCCGGGCCCGCTGATGGTCTCGGTCACCGCGTTCGGACGGGTGCCGCCGGGCAGGATGGTCCATCGCAGCGGCGCCAGGATAGGCGAGCGCGTGATGGTCACGGGCACGATCGGCGACGCCGCGCTCGGGCTTGCTGTCCTCAAGGGCGGCAAGGTGCATGCCGCCGTATCCGACAAGGCCGCGCGCGAGGCGCTGGTCGGGCGTTATCGCGTGCCGCAGCCGCGCGTGGCGCTGGCCGAGATCATCCGGGACCATGCCAGCGCATCGATGGACGTGTCGGACGGACTTGCCGGCGACCTCGCCAAGCTCTGCAGCGTCTCCGGCGTCTCGGCCGTGATTGAACTGGAGCAGGTTCCGCTGTCCGCGGCGGCGCGGGATCTGGTGTCGCGCGGAATTGTCGGGCGGCAGACGCTGATCGCCGGCGGCGACGATTACGAGATCCTGTGCACGGTGGCGGAAGACAAAGTCGGGCCGTTCACGCTGGCGGCGCGGCGCATGGGCATTGCCGTCAGTTCCATCGGAACGGTGGTTGCGGGAAGCGCGGGGCCGAAGTTCGTCGACGGGCAAGGCAGGGAGATCGCGCTGGAGCGGCTGTCCTACAGCCACTTCTGACCGCGGGCAGGTTCGGCCTTCCGTCGCCGTCCCGCCGAGCGGCAAATTATTTGGACCGATTAGCGGTGATTCCTTTCAAAAATCGACGGTTTTGGGTCCGCGTGGCGTTGCGCCGGGAAAGCGATTTTGGCAAGGTCCCCGCCGATTTGAGGCCTCCCTTTTTGGGGAGGGAGGACCTCCTTCAATAAATGCGCCGGCCGCGCTCGCGGGATGGCGTGGGGCGGAAACGAGCATCTGAGGCAACTTCAATGACAGCATTATGGGTGATTGTGCTCTGCGGAGCGCTTTCGATTGTTTACGCCATCTGGGCGACGTCGTCGGTTCTAAAAGCGGACGCCGGCAACCCGCGCATGCAGGAGATCGCGGCTGCGGTGGCCGAAGGCGCGCAGGCCTATCTGCGCCGCCAGTATATGACGATCGGCATGGTCGGCGTGGTGATCTTCGTGCTGCTGGCCTACTTCCTCGGCATGCTGGTTGCGATCGGCTTCCTGATCGGCGCCGTGCTGTCCGGCGCCGCCGGCTTCATCGGCATGAACGTCTCGGTCCGCGCCAACGTGCGCACCGCGCAGGCGGCGACGACCTCGCTGGCCGGCGGTCTGGAGCTCGCCTTCAAGGCGGGTGCCATCACCGGTCTTCTGGTGGCCGGTCTCGCGCTGCTCGGCGTCACCATCTATTTCGCCTATCTCACGCAGATGATGGGGCTGAAGGCCAATGACCGCGTCGTGGTCGACGCGCTGGTGGCGCTCGGCTTCGGCGCCTCGCTGATCTCGATCTTCGCCCGTCTCGGCGGCGGCATCTTCACCAAGGGTGCGGACGTCGGCGGCGACCTCGTCGGCAAGGTCGAGGCCGGCATTCCCGAGGACGATCCGCGCAACCCGGCGACCATCGCCGACAACGTCGGCGACAATGTCGGCGACTGCGCCGGCATGGCGGCCGACCTGTTCGAGACCTATGCGGTGACCGCGGTCGCCACCATGGTGCTGGCCGCGATCTTCTTCGCGACCTCGCCGCTGCTGGTGCCGATGATGACCCTGCCGCTCGCCATCGGCGGCGTCTGCATCATCACCTCGATCATCGGTACCTTCTTCGTCAAGCTCGGCGCCAGTCAGTCCATCATGGGCGCGCTGTACAAGGGCCTGATCGCGACCGGCGTGCTGTCGCTGTTCGGCGTTGCGGCTGTCATCAACTGGCTGATCGGCTTCGGTCCGCTCGCGGGCGCGCAATACACCGGCCTGGCGCTGTTCGAATGCGGCGTCGTCGGCCTCGCGGTCACCGGCTTGATCATCTGGATCACCGAATACTACACCGGCACCGACTATCGCCCGGTGAAGTCGATCGCTTCGTCCTCGGTCACCGGCCACGGCACCAACGTGATCCAGGGTCTGGCGATCTCGATGGAATCGACCGCGATGCCTGCGATCGTCATCATCGCCGGCATCCTCATCACCTACAGCCTTGCCGGCCTGTTCGGCATCGCGATTGCGACCACCACCATGCTGGCGCTGGCCGGCATGATCGTGGCCCTCGACGCCTTCGGCCCCGTGACGGACAACGCCGGCGGCATTGCCGAAATGGCCGGCCTGCCGAAGGAAGTCCGCAAGTCGACCGACGCGCTCGACGCGGTCGGCAACACCACCAAGGCGGTCACCAAGGGCTATGCGATCGGCTCCGCCGGCCTCGGCGCGCTGGTGCTGTTCGCGGCCTACAATGAAGACCTCAAGTTCTTCATCGCCAACTCGGCCAAGCATCCGTACTTCCAGGGCGTGCTGCCCGACTTCTCGCTCAACAACCCCTACGTCGTGGTTGGCCTCCTGTTCGGCGGCCTGCTGCCGTATCTGTTCGGCGCGATGGGCATGACCGCGGTCGGCCGTGCGGCCGGCGCGATCGTCGAGGAAGTGCGGCGCCAGTTCCGCGAGAAGCCCGGCATCATGCAGGGCACCGACAAGCCGGATTACGGCAAGGCGGTCGACCTGCTGACCAAGGCGGCGATCAAGGAAATGATCATTCCGTCGCTGCTGCCGGTGCTGTCGCCGATCTTCGTCTACTTCGCGATCTACGCGATCGCGGGCGGCGGTGCGGTCGGCAAGTCGGCGGCGTTCTCGGCCGTCGGCGCGATGCTGCTCGGCGTGATCGTTACCGGCCTGTTCGTCGCGATCTCGATGACCTCGGGCGGTGGCGCCTGGGACAACGCCAAGAAGTACATCGAGGACGGTCACTACGGCGGCAAGGGCTCCGACGCCCACAAGGCGGCCGTCACCGGCGACACCGTCGGCGATCCCTACAAGGATACGGCCGGCCCCGCGGTCAACCCGATGATCAAGATCACCAACATCGTGGCGCTCCTGCTGCTGGCGATCCTGGCGCACTGAGCGGCGCGCAAGGTCGATCGAAAAGAAAACCCCGCGGTGCGAGCCGCGGGGTTTTTGATTCGAGATGCGGGGAGTTCTCACCCCGTCATTGCGAGGAGCGGAGCGACGAAGCAATCCATGTTTCGCAAGGGGGAGAGATGGATTGCTTCGCTTCGCTCGCAATGACGCCAGCGTTTAATTCACGTCCATCTGCAGGCCTTCGCGCTTGATGATCTCGGCGAACTTTGCGGTTTCCGCCTGCACGAAGTCGGAGAACTGCTGCGGCGTGCCCCAGTCGGCGGTGGCGCCCATGTTGCCGAGGGTCTTCTTGACGTCATCGCGCACCAGCATCGCCTTGATCTCCTTGTTCAGCGCCTCGACGGCGGGAGCGGGCGTTGCCTTCGGCTGGAAGACGCCGAACCAGGAGGAGACGTCGAAACTCGCCAGCTCCGGCACGCCCTCGCGCATGGTCGGAATGTTGGGCGCGGCCGGGGTGCGCTCGGGCGTGGTGACGCAGAGCGCGGTGAGCTTGCCGTCCTGCGCCTGCGGCAGCGACGGGTAGAGATTGTCGAACAGGATCTGGATATCGCCCGCGAGCGCCGCCTGCAGCGCCGGCCCCGCGCCGCGGAACGGCACGTGCACCATCTTCAGCCCGGTGAGCTGCAGGAACCAGGCACCGGTAAGGTGAGGGCTCTGCCCGACGCCGGAGGAGGCGTAGGTCAGCTTGTCGGGATTGGCCTTGATGTAGGCGATCAATTCGGGGATCGACTTGATGCCGGTCGACGGATGCGCCGACACGATGTTCGGAATCCGGATCATGTTGCTGACCGGCTGCAACTGGTCGGCCTTGTAGGTCATGTTGCGGAAGATGCTGTAGGCAATCGCATTCGGGCCGGGATTGCCGACGAGGATGACATGACCGTCAGCCTTGCTGCGCACGACTTCGGCGGTGCCGATCGTGCCGCCGCCGCCGGAGCGGTTTTCCACGACCGCCGACTGGCCCCACGTGGCCTGCAGATGCGCGGCCAGCAGCCGCCCCATCACGTCGGTGCTGCCGCCGGCCGCCGCGGGCACGATGATCCGCACGGTTTCGGTTGGCCGCCAGTCCGAGCCGTAGCTCGAGCGCGGCAAAATCGCCGCCGCTGAAACGGCTGCAGCTCCGGTCAAAACGCGGCGTCGAGAAAAAGCTCTAATCGTCACAAGTTCACTCCCTGCTTTGATTCTTGTTGGCAAGGACCGTATGCAGCGCGCGCGCGGAGAGCAAGCGGGCGACTTGGCGCAGGATTTCCGCGTCACGGAACAGAGTGAATCAGAAGTGACCGGGCGCTAGTTAAAGCTGAGCAGCTTGAAGAGCGGCGTGAGGTAGCTGAGCTCCTGGCCGGACGTTGGCGTGGTGCGGCTGATGAAGTCGAAGATCTTGCCGTCCTGCAATCCGTAATTGGCGAGCCGCGTCACCTGACGGTTCTTGTCGAAATAGATCGCGATCACGCGCTGGTCGACGACCTGCTGATTCATGAACGCGACTTTGCGTTCGGAGCGCTGCGAGATGTAATAGAACACCTCGCCGTTCAAGGTCGCGACCGTGGAGGGCGTTCCCATCACGATCAGCACCTGATCCTGGCTGGACCCGATCGGAATCTGCTCCAGCGCGTTGGGCGGCAGGATGTAGCCCTTCTGGAACTGCTCGCCGGTGCACCCCGTGAGCGCCGCGCAGACCAATGCCACGGCCACCGCCACGCGAAGGCCGCGCCTGGGTGCGGTCGTGCGGTTTTGCGAGGGCACGCAGGTGCTCAGCTGGCTCATTTCGGTCATATCAGGAATTAGCCCGTCCTCTTGCATCGCGCGGTGCGTTGACGTACCGGGCACCACACTGGATTGCAACACGCGTGGCCTCAGGACAAAAGATCTGGAGGGCTCGCTTGCGGAACCCACAATGCTTTGGCCGTTCAATCACTTCAGGAAACCCCGGACGCCGTTGCGCGGCACCATCGAGGCCATCTATGGCATGATCGTGACGCAGGCGCGAGAACCGTCGTTTTACCGGGACTTAGCGGTTCCGGACACGGTTAACGGCCGTTTTGACCTGCTTCTGCTGCATTTATGGATGGTCCTGCGGCGCCTGAAGGCGGTGGAGGGCGGCGCCGCCCTGTCGCAAGGGCTGTTCGACCATTTTTGCAACGATATGGACGACAATCTGCGTGAAATGGGGGTCAGCGACCTCAAGGTGCCGAAGCGCATGCAGGCCTTCGGCGAAGCCTTTTATGGCCGGACCGCCGCCTATGACATGGCGCTGACGGAGGGCCAGGAGGCGCTGGCGCAGGCGATCTGCAAGAATATCCTGAACGGCGAGAACATCGAAATGGCCCGCCTCCTGGCGGCCTATGCCGAGGCGACGATGGCTACACTGGACGGTATCGACGAGGCCACGCTGATGAGCGGTTCGGCCAGGTTTCCCTTGCCCGAGAAGGTGCAGCCATGAGCAAGACCGGCACGACAGAGAAGCCAGACGACCCATGGCGCGTGCTTGTCGCGGTCGCGCAGATCCCCGAGACCGGCCTGCATCGCGATATCGAGGCCGACCAGGCCGTTCGGCATGCGGTGGCCGAAACGGGCGGCCTGCGCGAGGTGCTATCGGTGCAGGCGTCGTTCGACGTGACACCCGGCAGCGGCGGCCGCTTCCACGTCACCGGGCGCGTCCGGGCACGGATCGGACAGACCTGCGTGGTGACGCTGGAGGAGATCGAAAACGACATCGAGGAGCCGATCGACCTGATCTTCGCGCCGCCCGAACAGGTCCCGCAGCTGGCCGCGCTGGTGGATGAGGCCGCCGACAGCGACGAGGCCACGCCCGATCCGCTGGAGCCGATCGACAACGGCATGATCGATCTCGGCAAGGTCGCCACCGACGCCCTGTATCTTGCGGTCGATCCATATCCGCGCAAGCCGGGCGCCGTATTTGAGCCGCTGGTCCAAGCCGCTGACCCCGAGGATCACCCGTTCGCGGCGCTGAGGGCGTTGAAGGCAGAACCGAAAAAGCCGCGGGCCAGGAAGCCCAAGGGCAAGTAGATGGCGCGTAATGCGGCCGGACAGGCTGCCTGCGGCTTGGAACTGTTGCCGGGCCTCGTCAAAAGCGTCGTCCAAACTATTGAATATAAATGGGATATTTCATATCCTTGATTTCGGGCCACAGCGCTTCGCTTTCGCCAAAAGACCGTGGTCAAGAGGTTGTGTCGGGACGGGGACACGGTATTGTCCCGGCCCGGCGGGGGCGCAGAGTTGCGTTTCGCCAGGTACCGCTTATCGGTGCCGCTCCAATCTGCGGCCGGGCCTCATGAAGGCCGCAAGAGATCAGGTTTCCGGGACGTTCATGCCGCAAAAGGTTCGAATCGCGCTTGACGCCATGGGCGGCGATGTCGGCGCATCGGTCGTTATTCCCGGCGCCGCCATTTCTTTGAAGCGGCATCCCGACAGCGAATATCTGCTCTATGGCGACAGCAAGGTGATCGACGAACAACTCGCCGCGCACCCGGCGCTGAAGAAGGCGTCGCGCGTCATCCACACCGATGTCACCGTGAGCATGCACGACAAGCCGAGCCAGGCGTTGCGTCGCGGCCGCAAGACGTCGTCGATGTGGCTTGCGATCGACGCGGTGAAAAAGGGCGAGGCCGATGTCGCCGTTTCCGCGGGCAACACCGGTGCATTGATGGCGATGGCGCGCTTCCATCTGCACACCATGCCCGGCATCGATCGTCCGGCCATCGCCGCGGTCTGGCCAACGGCGCGCGGCGAATCCGTGGTGCTCGATCTCGGCGCCAGCATCGGCGGCGATGCGCAACACCTGGTAAATATGGCGGTCATGGGCAGCGCGATGGCTAGCGTGCTGTTCGACATTGAGCGGCCGACGGTCGGTCTGCTCAATATCGGGGTTGAGGAAGTCAAGGGCCACGAGGAAATCCGCGAGGCAGCCGAAAGGCTGCGCGCCATGAACCTGCCCCAGCTCAGCTACATCGGGTTCGTCGAGGGCGATGGCATCGGCCAGGGTGCGGCTGACGTCATCGTGTCGGAAGGCTTCAGCGGCAACATCGCGCTCAAGGCCGCAGAAGGCACGGCGCGCCAGATGGCGGATTTTCTGCGCACGGCGATGGCCGGCAGCTGGCAATCCAAGATCGGCTATCTGTTCGCCCGCACAGCCTTCAAGGCGCTTCGGGACAAGCTCGACCCGAATAAATCCAATTGTGGTGTGCTGCTCGGCTTGAAAGGTGTGGTTGTCAAAAGTCACGGCGGTATTAATGCCGAAGGCTTTGCCTACGCCGTGGATGGTGGCTATGAGATGGTCCGCTGCGATCTCCTCGCCAAGATCGATCAGATGCTTAATCGCGACGGAAGTGCGCTGGCTCGAGCGCAGGCCGCGCCGGAGGATGTCTCGTGACTGCTAAACGTTCGGTCGTGCTGGGCTGTGGCTCTTACCTGCCGCAGAAGGTGCTGACCAATGCGGAACTTGCCGCCCGGATCGATACGTCGGACGAGTGGATCGTTCAGCGGACCGGAATCCGGGAACGCCATATCGCGGCCGAAGGCGAGTTCACGTCGCATCTCGCAATCAACGCTGCGCGTGCGGCGCTGGAACATGCCGGCCTCGACGCGCAGGCGATCGACCTGATCGTGCTGGCGACCTCGACGCCCGACAACACCTTTCCGGCCACCGCCGTCGCCGTCCAGAACGGGCTCGGCATTCATCACGGCGCCGCGTTCGATCTGCAGGCGGTGTGCTCGGGCTTTGTCTTCGCGCTCGCCACTGCCGACAATTTCCTGCGCTCCGGCGCCTACAAGCGCGCGCTGGTGATCGGCGCCGAAACGTTCTCGCGCATTCTCGACTGGAACGACCGCGGTACCTGCGTGCTGTTCGGCGACGGCGCAGGCGCGATCGTGCTCGAGGCGCAGGACCAGCCGGGCAAGCCGTCCGACCGTGGCGTGCTCACGACCCATCTGCGCTCCGATGGCCGGCACAAGGCAAAGCTCTTCGTTGATGGCGGTCCTTCCAGCACCCAGACCGTCGGGCACCTGCGAATGGAAGGCCGAGAGGTATTCAAGCACGCGGTCGGCATGATCACGGACGTGATCGTGGATGCCTTCAATGCGACCGGCATCACGGCTGAGGACATCGACTGGTTCATCCCGCACCAGGCCAACAAGCGAATCATCGATGCTTCGGCGCACAAGCTGCATATTGCACCGCAGAAAGTGGTGCTGACCGTCGATCAGCACGGCAACACCTCGGCGGCCTCGATCCCGCTGGCGCTCAATGTGGCGGTCAGGGACGGGCGGGTGAAGAAGGGCGATCTGGTGCTGCTCGAGGCCATGGGCGGTGGCTTCACCTGGGGTTCCGCGCTCGTGCGCTGGTGAACGTCACACAGATAGATCGATTAAAATTGCCTCCGTGTTTCATGCTTCTGCATGATGCTCGCTGTTGACCATTGCGAGCTAACCTCATAATTTCAGGCAATAAATTTTGTTCGCCGAGAGTGCGGGGCAGGCGATGACCGGGACCGGAAAAACAGTTACACGCGTCGATTTGTGCGAGGCCGTCTACCAGAAGGTGGGCCTGTCGCGAACGGAATCTTCAGCGTTTGTCGAGCTCGTTCTGAAAGAGATCACCGATTGCCTGGAGAAAGGCGAGACGGTCAAATTGTCGTCGTTCGGCTCGTTCATGGTACGCAAGAAGGGTCAGCGTATCGGACGTAACCCGAAGACTGGTACTGAAGTGCCGATCTCGCCGCGCCGTGTGATGGTGTTCAAGCCGTCGGCGATTCTCAAGCAGCGGATCAACGGGCACGCGCCCGGCAATGGCGAGAGCAAGACGGACATCGAGTAACGAGACGGCTGCGTAGCAAGGCGAGTACCGCGTCTTCCCCAACGAGATGAGTTGAGAGGAGCTGGCCTTTGGACAAGGCGCCGGATGCGTTCCGCACCATCAGCGAAGTCGCTGAAGAACTCGATATCCCCCAGCACGTGCTGCGGTTCTGGGAGACACGCTTCGCGCAGATCAAGCCGATGAAGCGAAGCGGCGGGCGGCGCTATTACCGCCCCGACGACGTCGACCTGCTCAAGGGCATCCGCCGCCTTCTGTACGGCGAGGGCTACACCATCCGCGGCGTGCAGCGGATCCTGAAAGAGCACGGCATCAAATCGGTTCAGGGACTTGCCGACCAGACGTCGGCCGTCACGTTCGGCGCGGTCGAGGAGGCGATCGGTCTCAGCCTGCAGGAGCCCGATGACGGCGAGATTCCGGTTGTTACCGAGGCTGGGGAAGAGGACGAGGATTACGAGAGCGAAGAAAAGGAAATCGACTACCGCTTTGTCGATACCGATGACGACGGCATTTTGCTGCCCTTCGTCAAAGGCAAGCCGGGACCGTCGGATGCCGACCGCGAGCGCCTCGAGCGGGTCCTGCAGGACCTCGTCACCTGCCGGCAATTGCTGGATACCGCGCTGAAGGATGGCTGAGCAGCCGGGGCGGAACCGGCCGTCTGCCGGCCCCTCAATGAGGCCGCTCTCGTGCCTTGCGCCGGGCCCTGATCGCAGCTAATGGAACGGCATCGGAGCGTGGCGCAGCCCGGTTAGCGCACTAGTCTGGGAGACTAGGGGTCGGAGGTTCAAATCCTCTCGCTCCGACCATTTGATCCATAAAATCAAGAAGAAGTCGGAAGGGCGCCGGAGGTGCCTGTTCCCCGGCGGTCGCGGATTACCGCAATGGCCCTAAGGCCCGACCCGAGTAAACCAGCTCTTAACCATAAGATTGTTACTATTTGCTATATCCGGGTGGTGACCGCCTGGCCAAGCGGAGCGAATCTTATGCCCGTCGAGATGCTGTCGTACGCCGAGTTGGGCGAAAGGCTCAAAATTTCCCCGGAGGCCGCGCGCGCCCTGGTGAAACGACATCGCTGGCCGCGCTCCCGCGCCAACGACGGGAAGACGCTCGTCCAGGTCGATCTCAGCGAAATCAACCATTCCCCGATCACCCGTCAGCCGCAAGCGCAGGCCGGTCAACAGCTGGTCACCGCCCTGAAGCAGCAAATCGAGACCTTGCAGACCGAACTGGCGGAGATGAAGGTCATTGCCAGCGGCTATCGGGCGGACTTCGAGCGAGAATGCGAGCGGACCAACAAGCTGTTGGCCGAGCTGCTCAAGGCGACCACCGACACCATGGGAGCCCGGGAAAAGGCCGCGCTGCTCGAAGGAAAGCTGTCCATGCTGACGCAGCCCTGGCGGCGTCGGCTGGTCGATGCGTTCACCCTTGCCCTGCCGCAAGCCGCATCGAGCCCGCGCGAGAGCGCCGCGCCGTCGCCTAATTGAGCCGGCTTCCGCAACGGGGGCCGGTTTCCCCTTGCTAGATGCCGAGCGCCCAGACGGCGAGGATGGTGCCGAGCACCGCCAGTCCGCTCACCGTCCATCCGGTCAGATAAGTCGCATCATCCGTTTCCGGTTGATCGACCATGGTATCGCGCCATTGGGTCATCGCGGTCTCCTCCACGCGGGTAGTGCCGCCTGAAGGTTAAGTCGCTGCCGCCGGTTCAAGGTTCAACGGCCCGGCGCGGCGAAGGTGGCGCTCCGACGGGTCCGGCCGGTGAGGCCGCATTTCCGTGGCGCAGCCGTGCCAATTCCGCAACTGGATCGTCGTGCCGTGCTTCGCTAGGCTGGACGGCGAGTGGGGGAAACACCTCACCGGCAGCGGATGGAACAAGCGAGGCAGGCCCATGAAAGTGCGCCCCACAGGCGTGATACCGCCGATGACGACGCCGTTCCGGAAAGACGGCGAGATCGATTTCAAGCTGGTTGCCCCACAGGTCGAGTGGCTGATCGGCGCTGGCAGCCACGGCATGGCGGCGGGCGGCTCGACCGGCGAGGGGCATACGCTCGACCACGAGGAATATCGCGACCTGGTGGCGGCGACGGTGGAAGCCGCGAAAGGGCGCGCGCCCGTCATCGCCGGCATCATCGTCGATTCGACGCGCGATGCGATCCGGCGCGGCAGGCTGGTGCGCGACATGAACGTTGCGGCATTGCAGGTGACGCCGGTGCACTATTTGTTCAAGCCGGACGAGCAGGCGATGGTCGATCACTTCCGCCGCATGGCCGATGAAACCGGCATGCCTGTTATCATCTACAACGTCGTGCCGTGGTCGTACCTGTCGCCGGCGCTGCTGACGCGGATCATGAACGAGGTGCCGCTGGTCGTCGGCGTCAAGCAGAGCGCGGGCGACCTGAAGCTGTTTGCCGATCTGATGATGATGGCGCCGGACAGGCTGATCTACAGCGCGGTCGATGCGCTGATGTATCCGTCCTACGTGCTGGGCGCGCATGGTTCGATTGCCGCGATCCTGAGCGCCGCGCCGCATGCTTCCGTCGAGCTCTGGAATGCGGTCAAGGCAGGCGACCACGCCCGCGGGCTCGAGCTGCACAAGAAGCTGCTGACATTGTGGAACGCGATCGTGTCGGACAACCTGCCGGCATGCACGCGCTATGCGCAGTCGCTGCAGGGGCTGCCGGCGACGTTCTCGCGCGCGCCGATGCCGGAAGCGTCACCCGCGCAACAGGCCGCCATCCGAAAGGCGCTCGATGGATTGGGCGCGCTCGGCGGCTCTCGCGAGGCAGCCGAATAGTTCCGGCCCGCGAAAGCGTGCGTTCCGGCGTGTGGCCATGTCATGTGCCGCGGTCGCCTCAGCCCGTTGCGGCTTGCACGCGCCAGATCCGCGTCCACGTTCGCGCCAGAAGGGCGGCGACCGACTTGCCTGCCCTGATCGATGGCGCTTCGATGAAGCGATACGACAGGGCGGCGATGCCTACCGCGCCGAGTACGGATGTCACGGTTACGAACAAGTTGCCCCAGGTCGGCGTCGATATGATCGGGCGGCAAGCGACCGCCAGCAAGGCGCACAGGTAGAAGATCGGCCAGTGCACCAGATAGAGACTATAGGAGATCCGCCCGAGGAATCGCAGCGGTGCGATGGCGGTCCACTGCAGCAATTCGCGCGATGATACCACAGCGCCGATCATCAGCGCTGCTGCGACGGCCGAAGGGACAATGATTCGGACCGCATAGAAATCGTCACAATGGGGCAAGATCCCGAGGCCGATCAGACCGGCAATGAACGCCGTCAAGCCAAGCCGCCGTCGGCCCGCCAGCAGCGTCGCGACCTCCTTGGCGAGAAAACAGCCAAAATAGAACCACAGGAGTGCATGAAAAGGGCTGGTTGCAAGCAGCGTCGTGATCACGACAAACAGCGCCCAGCGCCACCGCGGCGAGATGCTGGCATGTGCCGCGACCACAAACGGCAGCATCAGCGAGCCCAATAGCTCCGGCAGCAGCGTCCAGGTCGGACCGTTCACCGTAAACGAGCCAAGCAGCAGGTTATCCCGCAGCGCGTCCCAGGCAGGCTCCGGCCAGAACATGCGCCCGAAGCCCCGCGTCAGGCCCGGGGGCATCGGATCGATACGCAAAAGCCGCAGGCAGGCAAAGGCAAACAGCACCGATGCGGCGAACGGTGGGATCATCCGGAACAGCCGCCGTGCCAAATAGCCGCCGAATGCGCCGTCGCGCTCCAGTGCTCTGCCGAGCACGTAGCCGCTCAACACGAAAAAGAAGATAACCGCCGCCGCGGAATTAAATGCTTTCAGCAGCGCATCCACGACGGCGAAAGGCGCATCGTCTGCGAAGACGGACATCGCGTGGTGCACGCACACCACCAGCGCCGCAAGTCCGCGCAGGCTTTCCAGGCGCGGATCAAACGGGACGGCCGCTGTTCCGTGCGCCGGTGCGTCCGGCAGATCGCGGCTCGATTGGGTGCATTGTCGCTGGCCTGCGCGGGCCCTCGTTCCAGGCCGGCGTGCCAGGTTGCGGGCGTCAAAGCGAGAAGTCACAAAAGGAGCCCCCAACCGGCAAAATCGCGGCTTCATGGATATCCCCCGAATAATGGAGAGCCGTGTAAGGAGTATTGATATGAGAATACAACTTTAGGGAAATTGCCCCGTATTCGCTCTCTTATGGTTATCGATCTGTAATATCAATTAAGAGTTGTGGGCGGGCGTGCGGCTAAAGTCGATCCGCAGCGCCGTCGGCTGGCGAATTCGCAGCGCAAATGCAGGCCGGGCGGGATGGCATAAGCCAAATGCGGACCGCACGAGGCCAGAGTTCTGCCGTTCACCTGAGCAATGTCGGCCTCGGCAATGCGATTGTTCGAGAGCACTGAGGTCGAGAGCGGTCTGGCAATTCCGCTGCGCGAAAACACCTCCGAGACAATCGAGCCGCCGGAATCAAGGGGCGGCTTTACCGGCAATTCCCACCTGTTACTGTCCTGTCCGCACGGGCTCCATTGTCATGAAGGCCCCAATTCAAGAAACTGAAAATCGAGGTAACGATCTCAATGAAGGATTTTGCCGGAAAGTTTGCCGTGATCACCGGAGGCGGCACGGGCATGGGCCGCGAGCTCGCGCGCCAGCTCGTTGCCGAAGGCTGCAACGTCGCGATGTGCGACGTCTCGGTGGAGGCGATGGCCGAAACCAAGCGGCTGTGCGAGGCCGAACAGCTTCCGCAGGGCCTGCGCGTCACCACCCATGTCGCCGACGTCTCGATCGAAGCGCATCTGCAGCGTTTTCGCGACGAACTGATCGAGCAGCAGGCGACGGACAAGATCCACCTCTTGTTCAACAACGCCGGCATCGGCGGCGGTGGCAGCCTGTTCACCAACACGCGCGAGCAATGGGAGCGCACTTTCAACATCTGCTGGGGCGGCGTCTATCTCGGCGTCCGCACCTTCCTGCCGCTGATGATGAAGGCCGACGAGGCCCACATCATCAATACATCGAGCATCAACGGCTTCTGGGCCGCGATCGGCCTCGGCGTGCCGCACACCGCCTACAGCGCCGCCAAGTTTGCGGTGAAGGGTTTTACCGAAGCGCTGATCAACGATCTGCGGCTCAACGCGCCCCATATCAAATGCTCGGTCGTGATGCCCGGGCATATCGGCACCTCGATCGTTTCCAATTCGCGCAAGATCCAGAGCGGCACGGATTCCGACGAGCTCAGCCCGAATGAAATCGCGGCGACGCGGCAGCGCCTGAAGGGCATGGGCATCGACACTGCGCCGATGTCGGACGACGATATCCAGAAGATCGCGATCGATCGTGCGCGCTCTTTCCGTGAGGAGGCGCCGACCACCGCGGCGGCTGCGGCAAAGATCATCCTCGATGGCGTCAAGGCCGAGCGCTGGCGGATTCTGGTCGGTGACGATGCGCATCATCTCGACGAGCGGGTGCGGCAAGCCCCAGAAAAGGCCTATACGGCGGAGTTCTACGAGAGTTTTGCGAAAGAGGTCGGCTGGCGGCTCGGTTAGCGGACGATCGGTTCTGATCGAAATCAGAACCGACGCCCTCGCTTCATCCTGTCGCGTTCTCCAGGATTCAAAGATTAAAAAGGCCTTGCATCGTTACGCGCGCGACACGCGGTGGCGGGTGCCGGGACGATAGGCGAGGCGGGTGTGCCCGGAGCAATAGGGCATGCCGTCCACCGGCGTGTTGCCGCAGAAGCAGAAATCCTCCGCGCCTGGCGTGCTGATCGGCCAGCGGCACCGTTCGTTGCTGAGCTCGAGCAGCGAGCAGCGGCGTTCGCTGACGATCGGCTCCTCCTGCGGCGGTGGCGCGTTTTCGTAGACGGCCTGCAGGATTTGATACTGCAGCCTTGGAATGGATTTCCGGGAGCGCTCTCGCGCAGCCTTGGTGGGGCGCGGTTCGGCTCGCGCCGGGCCGCGTGTCAATTGCAGGCGCGCGAGTTTGCCGATCACCGCGTTGCGGCTGACGCCGATGCTGGCCGCGATCTCGCGACAGGTGAGGCCGGCTTCAAAATGACTCTTCAGCAGTTCGACGCGATCGGTGGTCCAGGTCGGCAGATTCGTAAGCATTTTCTCGGTTCCACGTTCTGTGAAAACCGCCGCGGGCTCCCGTCAGGACGGCCGGCCGTTGTCGCGGATTGCAAGCAGCCCGTCCTTGATGGCGAGCCGAATGCCTTCCTCGATCAGGGTCCTTGCAACGCCTGGAACGCTAGTGCCGTGGGTGCCCTGTCTCACCAATCTTTCCATGTACGCGATGGTCGAGAGCGCCAAGGTCACGGGAACGCGGTCGGTTTCGGCTTTTTCTGTAGCCATGTGGAACGCTAACTTTTAAACGCTGTACTGAAAAGTTACTATTTCGACTCTATTTAGTTTTGCACACAAGAGTCAAACAGCCTGTGGATAGAGCTCTATCCATTTGAAAATGCTCCTGAAAGTTTTGGGATGGGTTTGTGGATCGGCGCCGCCGGTGTTACACGGCCCGCGCGGCGGGACTCCGCGGCACTTTTAGCCGCGGCGAAACGATCCAGCCGGATGCCGATTTCTTGATTGCCTCGCGTCGCGTGCGATGCCGATATGCCCCGGGAGGCGGCAGCGGGCGCGATGACGGTAACGAACGGGCTCTACACGATCCAGATCGAGATGACGGACGGCGGGCACGGCCGCGCCCACGGCATCATCGTGCTGCGCGACGGCAAGATCGCCGGCGGCGATTCGTATTTCTACTACACCGGCTCCTACACCGCCGACCGCGGCAAATGGCGCGGCGAACTCGTTACCCATGAGCACACGAAATCAGCAGGAAGCCGGCCGCTGTTCGGCGGCCGCGAGGTGACCTGCGGTTTCAGCGGTTCATATTCGGTCGATGGCGCGCAGGTGCAGGGAACCGCGCTGGTCGGAAAAACCAGCGTGATGTTTCATGCCAGGCTGCAGCTTCAGTCGGAGTTCTGAAGCCGGCCTCAGCCGTGCACGACCTTCTTCGCAATCATGCAGTGGATGCCCTTGGAGCCGTTGACGGTCTGCGTCACCCGCAGGTCGGCGGCGAGGCTGCATAGCGTGTAGGCGTCCTCGCGCGACAGATTGCGCTTCTCGCCGAGCAGCACGATCATATCGCGGAGCGCGCGCACCGCGCATTGATCGAGGTCGGGATCCATCGCCATGGTCACGTAATGATAAGGCGTTTCCGCGCGCGGATAGGTGAACCGCAGATCCTTGCGCAGCGTCAGGCGGAAGCGGCCCTGCAGCGCGGTCTCGATCGCGGTGACGCAGACTTCGCCATCGCCCTGCACGCCGTGTCCGTCGCCGCAGGAGAACAGCGCGCCCGGCACGAACACCGGCAGATACAGTTTTGCGCCGGCGCCCAATTCCTTGTTGTCGAGATTGCCGCCCATCGCGCGCGGGATCAGCGAGGTGATGCGGCCCCAGGCCGGCGGCGGCGCCACGCCCATCACGCCGAAAAACGGCGCCAGTGGCAGGTCGAGCCCCCACGGCAGCCGGCCCACCATCCGCTCGCGGTCGAGTGGAATGTTCAAAATCCGCGTCTCATGGAAATCGTCGGGCAGGGTGCCCGCCAGCGGACGGATCAAATTCCAGCCCCAGTCCTGCCGGAGTTTGACGTCGAGGATGTCGACTTCCAGCACGTCGCCGGGCTCGGCGCCCTCGACCGCCACCGGGCCGGTCAGGATATGGCCCTGCAGCTGCCGCTCGCACCGTGCATGTACCTCGTCGAGTTCGGGCGGAACGTGAAACCGGCCGCGGTCCGGCACCACTTCGGGGCCGCCGCTGATGGTATCGATCGTGACTTCATCGCCGCTGGCGATGGTCAGGGCCGGCTTCAGTGCCGCATCGAAATAGCCCCAATGGCAGGTTTCGGGGCTGGAATGCAGGTGATGATGGGCCATTGCGAGACTTTCATGCGGGAATTGCCTGACGCAATCTGTCATTGCCGGGCCCGATCCGGCAATCGATCATTTTCGAATGAGGCCTCTGCGAAGAAGGATGGATACGGGCCGCAAGCCCGCGTATGACGAAGGGGGCTTATCCGCGAGGCTCCCGTTGTTTTTCGTCCTCTCCAAGACGCTCGGCGCGCTGCTACTGCCGACAAATTTTCTGATCGGCATCGGCTTCGTCGGCGCCATCCTGATGTTCACGCGTTTTGCGGCGCTCGGCCGCAAGCTGGTGATGGCAGCGGTCCTGCTGCTCGTGATCTGCGGGCTGTCGCCGCTCGGGAACTTGCTGCTTTATCCGCTGGAGCAGCGCTTTCCGCCGTGGGACGCCTCGCGCGGCGCGCCTGACGGCATCATCGTGCTCGGCGCGTCGATCGAGGCCGATCTCTCCACGGCGCACGCCACGCCGGTGGTCCGCAGCTCGCCCGATCGTCTGATCGCGGCTGCGGCGCTGGCGCACCGCTATCCCAAGGCGCGTGTCGTATTCTCCGGCGGCAGCGCGAACCTGATTTCGAATGATGCCAGGGAAGCCGATTTCGCCGGGGCCATCTTCGAGAGCCTCGGCATCGACAAGTCGCGGCTGACCATGGAACGGGCGTCGCGCAACACGCAGGAGAACGCGGAGTTCTCCAAGGCCTTGCTCGCGCCCAAGCAAGGCGAACGCTGGCTCCTGGTGACCTCGGCGTTCCATATGCCGCGCTCGGTCGGCCTGTTCCGGAAGGCGGGATTTGCGGTCGAGCCCTATCCCGTCGACTGGCGGGTCGGCGGTCGCAGCGACATGTTCAATTTCACCAACGTCGCGATCGACGGGCTCGGCCGGACCGATCTTGCCGTGCGCGAATGGATGGGCCTGATTGCCTACCGCGCCACCGGCAGAATCGAAGAATTGCTGCCCGGCCCGGCGAAGTAGCCGCGAGCGACTGGCCGGGCTACACTCAAGAGCACAGGCGCCATTCAACGCGCGCCGATTGGGAGTTTACGCCATGCAACAACAGACGCCGCCGGAAGCGTTCGATTTGGCCGGCATGGTGGCCGACCTGAACACCTTGCTGAGGCTGAAGACGACCGTCGTCGGCATCAAGATGTTCGCGCGCACTGAGGACATGATGGCGATCCCGAAAATCCGGCGTCCCTCGGCGGTGCATACCACCGACCAGATCGTCAGCATGGCCTCGCGGCTCGGATGGACGGTCGGCATCACCGGCGAGGATCTGGTCGGCGCGCAATGCCGCGCCGTGATCGGCCTGGCGCCGCAGGATGAAAAATGGCTCGCCGGCGAAAACTATGTCGGCGTCTGGCATGGCACCGCCGAGGACGCCCGCAAGCGCCAGGAGGCGCTGGACGTCGTCCCGTTCGGCCAATTTCAGGCGATGGCGGTGAGCCCGCTCACCAGCGGCCGGCTCAATCCGCCGGACATCTGCCTCGTCTATGCCACGCCCGGGCAGATGATCATCCTGATCAACGGCCTGCAATATACCGGCTACAAGAAGTTCGAATGGGGCGTGGTCGGCGAGACCGCCTGCGCGGATTCCTGGGGCAGGGCGCTCAAGACCGGCGAGCCGTCGCTGTCGCTGCCGTGCTTTGCCGAGCGGCGCTACGGCGGCGTGCCGGACGAGGAAATGCTGATGGCGCTGAAGCCCGAGCACCTTGCCAAGGCCATTGCCGGCATGAAGCAACTGGCGAAGAACGGCCTGCGCTATCCGATCGCGCCCTACGGCATCCAGGCCGACGTTCGCGCCGGGATGGGTGTTTCGTACGCGAAGAAATAGCCGCAGCCGTCATTGCGAGGAGCTCGCGACGAAGCAACCATGTTTCTACGCAGAGATTATGGATTGCTTCGCTTTGCTCGCAATGACAAAAGGGGCCAAATTCGTTTCTGCAGGAAACCTCGCTTATGCCTTCGTCGAAATTCGACATCGTCGTCTACGGCGCCACCGGCTTCACCGGCCAGCTCGTGGCCGAGTATCTCGCCGAGCACTACAAGGGCGACGCCAGCCTGAAATGGGCGATGGCCGGGCGCAGCAAGGACAAGCTCGCGGCGGTCCGTGACGCGGTCGGCGCGCCGAAGGATACGCCATTGATCGTGGCCGATGCGTCCGATCCTGCGTCGCTCAAGGCGATGGTTGGCCAGGCCAAGTGCGTGATCAGCACGGTCGGCCCTTACCAGCTCTACGGCAATGAGCTGATCGCGGCCTGCGTGGAGACCGGCACCGACTATATCGATCTCTGCGGCGAGCCGATCTGGATGCGGCAGATGATCGACAAGCACGAGGCGGCGGCGAAAGCGAGCGGGGCCCGCATCGTATTTTCCTGCGGCTTCGACTCCGTGCCGTTCGAACTCGGCGCCTTCTTCGTGCAGGAGGAAGCCAGGCGCGTGTTCGGCGCGCCCGCCACCCGCGTCAAGGGTCGCGTGCGCGACATGCGCGGCACGCTTTCCGGCGGCACGGCGGCGAGCGCCAAGGCGACCTTTGATGCGGTCGCAAAGGATTTGAGCCTTGTCGCCATTCTCAACGATCCCTTTGCGCTGACGCCGGAGTTCAAGGGGCCGAAGCAGCCGCGGGGCAACAAGCCCACCTATGAGGAGGACATGCAGTCCTGGGCTGCGCCGTTCATGATGGCCTTGATCAATACGCGCAACGTCCATCGCTCGAACATGCTGATGGGATTCCCCTACGGCCGCGAATTCATCTATGACGAGATGGTGCTGACCGGCGCCGGCGAGAAGGGCGAGTCCAACGCCAAGCTGGTGATGGCCGCGAACGCCGAAAAGACCGGACCCAATGCGCCGAAGCCCGGCGAGGGCCCGTCAAAGGAAGAGCGCGAGAACGGGCTCTATGATCTCCTCTATGTCGCGATCGCGCCCGATGGCCGCCAGGTCCGCGCCGCGGTGAAGGGCGATCGCGATCCCGGCTACGGCTCGACGTCGAAGATGATCTCCGAATGCGCGATCTGCCTGTTGCGCGATACGCCTGACGTTCCGCCCGGCTTCTGGACGCCGGGCGCGGCGATGCAGCACAAGCTGATCAAGCGTTTGGTCGATCATGCCGGATTGACGTTCACGGTGGAGTAGCTTCGTAGGGTGGGCAAAGCGTAGCGTGCCCACCATTCCGTCGTCATCGGGATAGATGGTGGGCACGTCGCTCACGCTCCTTTGCCCATCCTGTACCCTTCTGGCGTTCGGCACCAGTCGCTGATGTAGACTGGCTGCACGGGCCGATCTGCCGGGAGCCGCCTGACCCATCCGTGCCATCAGCAGCTGCGTAGGACCCGCGCCCCGGCGGAACGGCTGCGATCAAGATCCACTAGGAGGTTTGCGCCAAGAGCGCCAGTACAGGGATCGATCAGGATCGCAGTGGGCCCGCTTTGAGAAGCATGGAGGTCCA
>Ga0102590_1001967_pt1 | contig 26849 bp, 18 predicted proteins | sample AraplaMF_Col_mMF_FD_76859 | JGI IMG/M metagenome (GOLD analysis project Ga0102590, IMG submission 76859) | Arabidopsis root microbial communities from the University of North Carolina, USA - plate scrape MF_Col_mMF | ecosystem: Host-associated > Plants > Roots > Endosphere | place: USA... | reverse complement strand
CTGATCGAGGTCGGCAGCCGCCGCTATACGGTCGGCGAGATCGGTATTTCCCATTCCCGCCGCATGTTCGGCGGCATCTGGGTGTTCGATGCCAGCTACGACAAGGGGCTCGGTCTCTTCGATGCCGTGGAACCAGGCGATCCCGGCGCCGGCAACGCTGATCCGCGATTTTCGAAATTCAACGCCACGATCAGCGTGACGCAGCCGTTCACGCTGGCCGGCCGGCAGTTTGAGCTGACCTCGCTGCTCAGCGGTCAATATTCCCCCGACAATCTCCTTGGCGCGGAGCAGATCTCGCTTGGCAGCTACAGCAATGTCCGCGGCACGCGCGAAAGCGTGCTCTTCGGCAATAACGGCATGTTCAGCCACAACGAGATCGTCTGGAGAACGAAATCCAACGAAAGCGGCGATGCAGTCGCGAAGGTCCTCGGCGAGCTGCGTCCTTACCTCGGCCTGGACTACGGCCATGTCTATTCGCAAAAACGCTTCGACATGACGGGGGGCGATCTCGCCAGCTGGACGGCCGGTATCCGCGCTGTCGGCGGCAATATCAGCGCCGACCTCGGCTATTCCGACATCGTTGCAAGCAGCCTCGACCACGTCGACGGTGGGCTCTTTTATTTCAGCGCATCCACTCATTGGTAACGGAAGCAAAAATGACCACCGGCAATATTTCGAAGAATAAACTCACTCAGACCTTTTCGACATCGACAGCGCTGATCCTTGCCCTTTCCATCTCGCTTGCCGGCTGCGCCGGCCGGGAGGCCCGGCCGGTCGCTTCGACCAACCCGACCGACAGCGCGTTCGATTGCGCCGGCATCGCGCGTGAATTCGAGGCGAACGAACGGCAGATCACGTCGACAGTGAAGGAGCGGACGGACGCGCAAGGCAAGAACATCGTCCTCGGCGCGACCGGCGTCCTCCTGTTTCTGCCTGCGCTGTTTTTCATGGATCCGAAATCGCCCGAAAAGGTCGAGATCGATGCGTTGCGCAACAGAAACAATGTCCTGACCAGCATTGCCAAATCGAAAGGGTGCCCCGCGCCCAAGTCCCAGTTGACCGAACTCTACAAGCATCTCGACGCCAAGGCCAAGCCTGCATCGTCGTCGGACAACAGGAACTGAATTTCGCTGACACTCGAACCCTATGCCTGAATCCCGGAGTTTCTCTATGCGTATCGTGCGTTTTCTAACCCTTCTCCTTCTGGCGGCGACACTTGCGTCCTGCGTCACGACGACCGATCCCCGGCTAATTGCGGCCCTTCAACGAACCTCGGTGCGCGAAATCCGGATTGAGTTGGCCCCCGACGTCAAGACATTCGGTTTCGGCGACAAGCCGGACCAGCAGGTCCAGGAGGCGGTTCGCACGCTTCAGGCGACGATGGCCAAGGAGTTGATCGGCGTGCCCGGCGGACCCACGCGCGGCAGGCTGGTCGTGACGCTGCACGTCTTCGATGTCACCACCAAGCAGGCGCGGATCATCGGCGGGCATGACAGCATGATCGATGGGACGGTCCGGCTGGAAGACGCCAAGACCGGGCAACTGATCGCCGAAGCGCAAAACATCCATGGCGAAGATCTCTCCATGCGCGGGAGCGGCTACGGCGTGATCGTCGCGGTTGCGATCAACGCGGCGACGACGTCAGGGGCGCCTGACATCATGGCGCAGCGGTTGTCGAAATCCTTCACACGCAATGTGAAGACGTGGCTCACCCAGAAATAGTCCTGCGATGCAGCAGTCATATTGTCGAACCCGAAAGAGGATGGCGACGGGGCCTCGGCAGGGTTTGAATCCCCTGTCCCAATCGAAATGGAGAAATTTCGTATGAACAAAAGGCTTTTTGCGGCTGCGGGATTGAGCGTCATAGCGGTGCTGCTGGCTTCATGCGGCGGGGCAAAAGATCCCGCGATGGTCGCCAGCGAAAGAGTGGCAAAATCCACTGAGATTCTGAACGAAAGAAAACAAAAAGGCGCGTTGATCCTGGCGCGCTTTATCTATCCCGGCTTGTTCGGCCCCATGCAATGTGCCGGCCAAATTCGTCTCCGCAAGCTCGTCGACGGCGAACCTGACAAGGTGGCTGCTCCTGAAGATGTCTGGAGCGGTTTCAAATGGCTACTGCCCGAGCAAAGCAAGCCGGCGGATATAAACGGCAATCTCCTGAACCCTGTCGGCAACGCGAAGGAGTACGAACGCGTTTTGCATCCGATCGCGCCCGGTACTTATGTCGTGACCTACGCCTCCTGTCAGATGTCTTCGCCGAACGGAACGATGACGCTCGAGGCTGGCGGCGATCATGGCGGACTGTTCAGCTACATCAGCGCCTTGGAAGGTGCGAGCAAGATTACGATTGGCGAGGGCCAGATCGTCGATGCCGGATACTTCCGTGTGCAGGGGACGAAGACCCACCCCGTCGTGGTTGGGCAGGAAGCAAGCCAGGCCGAGCGCGAGGTCATGAGGGAAGTTCTTCCGGGAGCCTATTCCTCCATCACGTTCAAGAAGTTCGGGGACTAGGCACGCCGGACGCCCACGGGGACGCGCCAAATCGCGTCCATTTTGTTCGGATTGCATTTACCTCAAGCACAGGCAGAAGTTGACCGTCATCAACGGCTATGGTTTCGGTCAACTAAGAAATTGCAACTAATGCGGGATTTATCCGCCGCATGGATTTAGGTCGCGGAAGGCAGTGATGAGCGAAGAGCGGTGCAAGTCGACGACAGCAACATGTGGCGTCGCCGGAGCAAATGGAAGACCTGGTCGCAGGCTGGCACGTCTCGCCCGGCAATCGCTCGCGCTCCTGCTGAGCAGTTTGCTCGTGTTTCAGCCGATGCTTGCCAATGCCCAATCTGTGTCGGCAAGCGGCGCCGCGCCCGCCGCCAACCAGCCGGGCGTCGGCGCCGCCCCGAACGGCGTGCCGCTGATCGACATCGTCACCCCGAATGCAGCCGGCCTGTCGCATAACAAATACGACAATTTCAACGTCGGCACGCCGGGCCTCATCCTCAACAACTACAAGGGCGAGATCGGCAATTCCAATCTCGGCGGCGTCACGCCGGGCAATCCTAATCTGAATAATTCTGCTCCGGCATCGGTCATCCTCAACGAGGTCACCAGCGGCAATCGCTCGGCTTTGAACGGCCCGACCGAGGTGTTCGGCGGCCGGGCGGACGTCGTCATCGCCAATCCGAACGGTATCACCTGCGATGGCTGCGGCTTCATCAACACGCCGCATGCAACGCTGACCACAGGCGCGCCCCAGATTGGGGCCGATGGCAAGCTCAACGGCTTTATCGTCAATGGCGGGGATGTCACCATTGGACCGAACGGCGGCAACTTCGCTGCCGGGCCCGGCGCGGTCGATCTCTTCGACATCGTCTCGCGCGCCGTCCACGTCAACGGCCCGGTCTATGGCAAGGACCTGCGCGTGACGGCGGGTGCATCCAACTTCGACTACGCGACGGGCAATTCCCAGGCGCTCGCTCCGATCTCCGGCACACCGGAATATGCGATCGACGGCACAGCACTTGGCGCCATGCAGGCCGACCGCATCAAGATCGTCGTCACCGAAAAGGGCGCCGGCGTGCGCATGAGCGGCAATCTTGCGGCCAACACCAACGAATTGTCGCTGTCGGCCGACGGCAAGATCTCGCTCGGCAACGTCTCCGGCCAGCAGGGCGTTTCGATCTCCTCGAAGGCGAAGGTGACGGCCGCCAAAGTAGCCTCGAAAGCAAAGCTCGCCGTTCAGGCGGATCACGGAATTACCCTCGATACGGTAGCCGCCGACGGCGACATCCTGCTTTCGAGCGGCAGCGGGTTGTTGAGTGTCGGCGCCGAGGTGAACAGCGCCGCCAACGTCCTGATGTCGTCGGATGCCGGGATCGCTGCCGGCAGCGTCGTGGCCGGCAATGCGCTTACCTTGTCCAGCACGTCGGGCGACATCCAGGTCGGTGGCGCCGCAAAGGGCGGCGGTGCGCTGACAATCACCGCGACATCAGGCTCGATCGCCGCAGCCTCGCTTGTCAGCGGCAATGACATCACCCTTGCCGCCGGCGCCGATATCGGCATCTCCGGCGATATGCTGGCGCAGGGCAACGTCACGGCTTCAGGCCGTTCGATCTCGGCCGCTACGGTCGTCTCGGGCCTCGACATCGCTGCGACGAATGCGGCGGCAAATGGCAGCACGGTTCTATCGGGCGCCGGCGACATTCAGCTTGCCGCCGGCAGCGGCGCCGTCGATGTCGACGCGCTCCTGTCGGCCGGCGATACGTCGGTGACATCAGCGGCGCTGACGGCCCAGAGCGTCATCGCGCATGGCGCCATTGCGATCAACGCGGCCACGGACGTCAGCGGTCAGATCCTCAGTGCCGGCAACATCGACCTCACTGGCTCCGCCATCTCAGCCGACGCGATCATCGCCGGCATCGACTTTGCGGGAACGGAAGCGGCCGGCGGCAATATCGTGTTGACGCAGAGCGGCGATCTCTCCCTTGCCGCCGGCGGCGACATCGATACCGGCACCCTGCTTGCGGCAGGCAATCTCTCGGCTTCCGCCGCCAACCTCAGTGCCGCCGCCATCACCAGCCATGGCGCGATCGCGCTTTCCGGCAACACTGATATCACCGGCCAGCTCCTCGGCGCCGGCGATGTATCGATCAGCGGCGGCTCGATTGCGGCGGGCACGATCGTCGCCGGCATGGACTTTGCCGCCACCGCCGCCTCGCCGGGCGGCGCCATCGCCGTCGGCACGGCCGGCGACCTGACGCTCGATGCCGGCAGCAGTGGGAGCGTCGATATCGACACGCTGCTTGCTGCAGGCGCTCTCCTCGTCGATGCCGGTCGTTTCCAGGCCGACAATGTCAGCGGCCACGGAGCCGTTACCATCAACGCCGATACATCGGTCACCGGCCAGCTCCTTGGCGCCGGCGACGTCTTGGTCACGGGTCCGGCCATTCAGGCCGGCGCCATCGTCTCCGGCGTCGATTTTGCCGCCACCGCCCAGTCGGCCAATGGCGACATCGCCCTCGGGCAGACCGGCGATCTCACGCTCAAGGCGACGGCCACCAATATCAGCGCCGGCAACCTGCTTGCCGCCGGAAGCGTCGATGCCAGCGCAGCGGGGGATGTCAGCGCCAACGTCGTTGCCCATCAGGACATGACGATCGCCGCCGGCGGCACGATCGACCTTACCGGCCAGTCGCTTGCCGCCGGCAACGCCAGCCTCTCGGCGCGGGATATCACCGTCGATACTCTCGTTTCCGGCCTCGACTTCGCCGCCACGAGTGCATCCGCCGGCACGCTGAAGCTCCAGCAGACCGGCAGCATGAGCCTTGCGGCCACAAGCGGTTCGATCACCGCCGGCGACGCCCTACTGAGCAGCGGCGCTCTTTCGGCCAGCGCCAGCCAGAATATTGCCTATAACAAGCTCCAGAGCCTCAGCAGCGCTGCGCTCACGGCGTCGGGCGGCCAGATCAGCTACGGCAATCCCACCCGCACCGCCGGCAACCTGACGCTCACCACGACTAATATCGATCTCTCCAATGGCCGGGCGAGCAACATTGCCACCGGCGGTACGCTGACGCTGAACGCCGCAAGCGCCAACCTTGCCAACAGCAGCCTCACTCTCGGCGGCCTTGCTCTCGATCTCTCCGGCACGGCCGATCTCAGTGGCGCCCGGGTCAATGCCATTACCACTGCCGGCGGTTCGGGCGATATCGCCATCAAGGCGCGTGGTCTTACCACGACGGCCGGCACCGCGCTGCTCGCCGCCAACGACCTGACGCTGACGCTGCCGTCGCTGATCAATGCCGGGCAATTGGCCGCCGGCAACGATCTCACCTTCAATGTTTCCGGCAACCTCACCAACAACGCCACGGGCCTCGCCTATGCCGGCAACGACGCCAGCCTCTTCGTCGGCGGCGTGCTCACCAACAATCAGGGCGCCATCCTCGCCAACCATGACCTTCAGATCGCCGGGGTGGCGGCCGGGCTGAGAAACACTGAAGTCACCAATATTTCCGGGCTGATTCAAGCCGGCAACGACATATCGATCCTGACCAGCGCCCTGGCCAACAGGCGGGCCGCCACGCCGCAATGGACGACCGGGACGCTGGTGTCTTCAGGCGTCGTCAGCGGCTTCACGCTGAATCCCGTCGCCGCCGGCCTGCCGTTCGGCTACCTCGAGACCGCAGATCAGAACATGTACCAGCTCTATGCCGGCGTGGATCCGGGCTTGTGGCAGGATTATCAGCCGCTGCTCTGGTCGAAGGCGACGCTTGCCGACGGCACGACTTACCGCGCCTGGACCTGGATCTCAGCCGACGGACCGGAGAAGGTCGGGCCGATCATCGACTGGATCAGGGACCGGGTGCCGAGGGACGCGAACGGCAATCCGGTCGTCGATCCCAACAATCCGTCGCGCTATTTCATCGTCGACGAGGTGAATTTCAGCGGCTCGGACGAAAGCACCACCTACTCCTGGGATTGGTCGTCCCATCTCAGCCAGTCAGTCTATGAGGACCGCTTGGTTGGCACGCTCAGCCCGGAAGCGACGATCCGGGCGAGCCGCAACCTTTCGATCGACGCCACGAATCTCACCAATGCCTACAGCTCGATCGAGGCCGGCGGCAACGCGACGCTGAAGGGCTCTACGCTGACCAATACCGGCGTGAGCCTGTTTCGCACGACGACGACGACCTGCCAGGCGCAGGGCGCCTGCACCGCCTATGATGCCAACGGCAACGCCAATCCCTCGAAGAACATCGCCAACGGCACGACGATCGTCAGCTCCGTCCAGGCGATCGGCGGGGTATCGGCCAACATCAAGGCCGGCGGTGCCCTCTCTGTCGATTTCGGCAGCGTCAACAACACGTCAGCAGCCGGCTCGATGGCAGGCGGCGCCAGCCTGGCGGCATCAAGCAATCCCGGCGATCCGCTTTCAGCGCTCAACGGCCTGACCGCCGGCGGCGCGTTGTTCAATGTCAACGCGACGCTCGGCGGCGTCACCGCCAACGGCGGCAGCCTGATTGCCGGGCTCGGCAATATTGCCGACCGCATCCGCGTCGACGGCAAAGCCCTTGAGGCCGCCGCCAAACCGCAATCGGGCGGCGTCGACGGCACCATACCCCACCAGATATTCCTGTTCGAAACCCGCGGCGACTTCCTCGATGTCGGCAAGTTCTACGGCTCCGGCTATTTCATGAACAAAATCGGCTACGTGCCGGAGACGACGGTTCCGTTCCTCGGCGATGCCTATTTCGAGAACCAACTGATCGACACGCAGTTGCGGCAGCTCGTCGGCGAAGGCCTCGGCAGAAGCACCTTCATTGCCGGCAATGACGCCATCGAGCAGATGAAGACGTTGCTCGACAACGGCGTCACCTATGCCCAGGATAACGGCCTGGCTGTCGGCCAAGGGCTTACTCCGGAGCAGGCGGCGGCCCTCACCAAGTCGATCGTCCTCTACCAGTGGCAGACTGTCGACGGCGTCCAGGTGCTTGCTCCTGTCGTCTACGTCGCCGCCGCCGACCGGCAGAAGCTTAGCGGTGCCGGCGCCGTCATGGCGGGCGGCTCGGTCGATATGAATGTCGGCAATCTCGACAATTCCAGTCTGATCGCATCCGCTGGCGGCCTTACCGTCTCCGGCAGCTCCATCCAGGGCAGCGGCACGTTCCTGTCGCGCGGCGACACGACGCTCAATGCCACCAACGGCATCACGTTGGCGGCCCAGACGATGACGATCGGCGGCCAGAACCTCGTCAATGCCAATGCAGGCGTGACGGCAGGCGGCAATCTGCTGCTTGCCGGCGGCAGCGGCGATCTGGCGCTGAAGGGCGTCAAGGTCAATGCAACGCGCGACGCCTCGCTCACCGGCAACAACGTGACGCTGGCTGCGGCCAAGGTTGACAACGCAGGCCAGCAGAATGCCACCGGCACCCAGGTCGCCAGTGGTAAGGCTCTGTCGATCAAGGCAACCGACAATGCCAACGTCATCGGCAGTTCCGCCAAGGCGGGAACGACGCTTGACGTGACCGCCGACAAGGGCTCGGTGGCCGTGGTGTCGACCGATGTCGCCCGCAACAACCAATCCGGCTACACCAAGACCCTCTCCACCGACCAGCAGCAATCGCAGCTATCCGCCGGCACGAATGCGACGATCAAGGCCGGCGACGACATCCTGCTCTCCGGCTCCTCCATCAAGGGTGGTGACAATGTCGCGCTGAATGCCGGCGACGATATCAATATCACTGCCGCTCAGGAAACATCCGCCAGCTCCTTCGGCAAGAAATCCGCCTCGTCGATCACCAATGTCGGCTCGGAGATATCCGCCGGCGGCGATCTCTCGGTGACGGCAGGCAACGGCAGCGGCGATCACGACCTCAACATCGTCGGCAGCAAGCTCGCCGCCGACGGCAAGGTCGCTCTCAAGGCCGATGGTGACGTGACGATCGCCGAAGCCACCCACACCGCAACCCTCGACACCAAGCTCAGCACCAAGGGCGGTTTCCTCGGCAGCAGCGAGAAGACGACTACGCATCTGGAAACGACGACGGCCGTCGGTTCCGCCATCACAGGCGGTGGCGGCGTCGATATCTCTTCGGGCAAGGACACGGTCATCTCCGCCTCGAAAATCGAGGCCGGCAACGAGACCGGCGCCGCGGACCTGAACATCACCACCGGCGGCGACCTCGTCATCGCCTCCGGCAAGGACACCAGCGCCAAGGACGACAAAGGATCGCGCAGCGGCTTCCTCTCCAAGGGCTCATCCAGCCACAAGAGTTACGACGAGACGACGGTCGGCTCGCAACTAAGCGCCACCGGTGACATCAATCTCGACGCGGGCAAGGCAGCAGTCATTGCCGGTTCAAAAGTCGATGCCGACGGCTCGATCAATGTCGCGGCCGACAGTGTTTCTATCATCGGGGCTCAGGAGACGCACGAGCTGGAGGAGCAGCACAAGAAATCCGGCATCGGCGTCGGTTCCGGCGGCGGGTTTATTTCGATCTACGGCAGCCAGCAGAACAAGGGAGCACAGGCCTCGACGCTGAATGTCGGCTCGGCGCTTTCCGCCGGCGAAGACGTCAACCTGACGGCGCGGGCAACCGACCTGAACATCATGGGCTCGTCCGTCGATGCCGATCGCGACATCAACCTGTCTGCCAAGCGCGACGTCAACGTGACGCCCGGCGCGGAAAGCTTCTCGCAGTCCGAGCAGGAAAAGAAATCCGGCTTCGGTATTTCCTTCGGTTCGAGCGGCGGCGGCTTCTCGGTCGGCATCGGTGCACAGACGAGCAAGGATAGCTCGGCGCAGCAATCCGACACCAACGCAACCTCGATGCTGTCTGCCGGCCGTGACCTCAATATCTCCGCCGGCAACAATCTCAACTTGCAGGCCGCGCAGGCCTCGGCCGAGCGCGACGTCATCCTCTTTGCGACCAAGGACATCAACCTTCTTTCGGCTGCGGATAAGACTAACTATGAGGAGATCCACGAAAAGACCTTCACCGGCGTGACGCTCAGCGTCTCCAGCCAGCTGGGAAGTGCAGCCCAAAGCATCATGAATTCGGCCGAGCGCCTGACCGGCGACACCCGCGTCAATTCGGTCACCAACACCACCATTGCCGCCCTCGGCTTCTATCAGGGCTATAAGGGCCTGAAGGAAGCCTATAAGCAACTGACGGACACGTCTCCTAAAGCGGAAGGACTCAACTTCTCGATCTCGCTTTCGGCCGGCGTCAGCCATCAGGAGAACAGCTCGTCCTCCTCGTCCTCGACGCCTGTCGTCACCGACATCCGCGCTGGCCGCTCGACCACCCTGAAGGCGCAGGATGGTTCGATCACCAGTGATGGCGCCCAGATCGCCGCTGGCTACGACAAGTTCGGCCTGCCGACTATCTCCGACGATTCGCTGGCCGGCGATATCGTCCTGTCGGCCACGAACGGCAATATCAGCCTCAATGCGGCGGCCGGCACATCGGAGACATCAAGCCAAAACTCGTCCTACAGCTTTGGCGTTGGCGTCGGCTGGAAGTGCGGCACGAAGGTTGGCTGCGGCACGCCTGGCGTCAATGTCGCCGGCTCCTACGGCAAGGGCAACGACGGCACGACGGGGCTCACCCATTACAATAGTCATGTAAACGGCACCGGCGACGTCACTATTCTTACCAACGACCTATCTCTGAGAGGCGCTGCCGTCACCGGAAATTCGGTGACCGCCGCCGTCCGCAATCTCACGGTCGAAAGCCTGGTGGACACGGCGACTTCGGAGGCTCGTCAGCTCAATCTCTCAGGCTCGATCGGCTCCGACGGCTTCAGCGCTTCCGGTTCGACCCAGAAGGCGACGGGCGACGCTGCCGTGGTCGCCGAGCAATCCGGCATCCATGCCGGCTCCGGAGGTCTCGAGCTAATCGTCGACAAGAAGACGACGCTCGTGGGCGGCTTGCTTACCAGCGAGGCGCCGGCGGAACTGAACCATCTCGAAACCGGCACGCTTGAAGTCACCGACGTCGATACCCATTCGCGCTGGAAGGCCGATACCTACGGCGCCTCGATCGGCTCCGGCGGCCTGAGCCTTGCAAAGGTCAACGACGGAGAGAGCGAAACCGGCAAGGCCTATTCGGCCATCGGCGCGAATATCGGCATCGCTATCACCGATCCACAGCATCAGGCGCAGGACATCGGCACGATCCGCCGGGACACCGACAACACCAACACCTCATTGCCCGGCCTACCCGACCTGCAGAACATTTTGCGCGATCAGTACAAGACGCAGGCCGATCTACAGGAAGCGCAGAAGACGATGGCGGGGTTGGTCGGTGACATTGCTTCCGAATTGTACAAGCAGTCGACGACTCAAGCCGAACGCGACTTCTGGGCCGAAGGCGGCCAAGGTCGCGCGCTGTTGCACGCCATCGGAGGTGGCATCCTTGGTGGCGTCAACGGCTGGGAGGGTGCGATTAAAGCCGCTTTGGGCGGTGCTGCCACGACCTTGATGGCGCCGGCAATCGCCAAGCTCGTCGAGGGCATGCTCAAGGGAACAAAATACGAAGGAACGCCCGAAGGCGACGCGCTTGCCAAGCTGATTGGCGCAACCCTTTCGGCTGGTGTTGGCGCAGCGGTGGGTGGCGCTGAAGGCGCTGGATACGGTGCTGCGAACTATCAGTACAACTATCTGAATCACGCCGACAATGATGCGCTGAATGCCGCCAAGGCAGCGTGCGATGCCTCGAAGGGTGCCGACGCGGAAGCCTGCGGTGAGAAGACACGGCTGGAGGCAAAAGATAAGCAACAGCAGGAGGCGTATGTCGCTTGCCGGACGAATGGCTATAGCGGCAGTGGCTGCACGGCGGTTTTGGCGGACGTTGTGGCTGCGCTATCCAGCTACGCAGGCACGATTTCCTATTGGGTGTCGCCAGAAAATCAGCAGACGCTAAAAGAACAGCTTGAAAGCTCGGGGGGTGGGGATCAGATCCTCAAGATTCTCGCACCCAACGGTGTTGAGAACCTCACAGCGGAGCAGAAGAGAGACCTTCCGTCCATCTACGGGCTGTTGGTCACCGATCCCCTCGGAATATTTGGTATTCCTTACGCGATCCAACAAGCGAGCAATGGCGACCCGGCTGCGATGGCGCAGATCTTGGCGATTGCCACCAAGCTCAAGATTTTCGGGTCAGGAACGCTGGGGGAGATCACTAACGCGGAAGGAGGTACTTGCGCTGGCGGGCATTGTGCGGTCGGTTGTTCGTTTGATGGCTCGACGCTGGTCAAAACGGTGGATGGCTTTACCGCTATTAGCGAAATCCGCCCCGACAAGACATTGGTGTGGTCGCGTGACGAGCAAGGTCACGAAGGCTACAAGCTTGCCCTTGCTAAGATCCAAGAGAACCATACAGAAACCGTCTATTTGACCCTAAAATCCGACACGAGCGGACGTCCGCAAACAATCATAACCACGACCAATCATCCCTTCTTCGCTGTTGTTTCAGAAGAAAGAACGGTGCCGGTAGCGCTACCGGAAGGCCATCGCTACAAGGGGGCGATCAAAAATGGCTCTTGGGTTGCCGCGGCTGATCTTCGACCGGGCGAAAAGCTGTTCGACTCCGACGGAAGCTGGAGTTCAGTTGTCAATGTTCGCGTCAGAGACAAACAGCTGAACGCTTATAATCTGACGATTGCCGACTTTCATACCTACTTCGTGAAGCAGGCGGACAACGACAATGCCCAGCCGGTATGGGTGCACAACGCCTGCGGGCCGGACATCAATAGGTTTATTCAGGAGAGCACGAAGGACCGAGCTTCCGACTTGTTTGAGGCAGCAAAGTCCCAGTTTGATGTCTTGGCCAAGGGCGAAAGTGTCGGTACAAATGGCGGCTCTATTATCGCATCATCTCTGAAAGGGGTTTCTCAGGAGGAAATACAATTCGCTTACGATTCGGCGACGTTCGGAAACAAGGTTGTCATTCTCGGTGGCTCTAAGAGCCAAGGGCTGGACTTCTTGATAAATGACCAGCGTTTCGAATTGGCGACGGTATCAAAGAACAGCGTTAGTACTGTACAAACTTCTGTCCTAGATAAAATTATCTCGAATACTCGCCAGGAGTCAGGGGCTTCGATTGTGATTGATGGTCGCGCCGCCAATCTGAGCCGCGGGACTGCGGAACAGGCAATGAAAAACGTCATGTCGAGCTCCCAATATGATAAAAACGCGCCAACTGTAACGATTTACACGGCGCAGGGTAAACTTGTGTACTCTTATCCAAAATAGAGGTCGAAATGTCGGTTGATTACATGCTTTTGAATCTCGACACTGGGGACATGATCGCTGTCGGCAAGCAAAGAACCCATCCTGCTGTTCCGGAGATCGGATTATTGGAGGAGCACACGTTTTTTGACGGAATTCCTCACGTAGATCATTCTGAGGGCTGGGAGGAATTGTATAGGCGATCCGGACATATTCTAAATTTTTTCCTAGCACATTCGCGAGGGTGTCGGATAGTTGTTATGGAAACGGAAGATATCGCCGACATAATGGGTGAAATTGAAGAGGAAACAGGCGAAAGCATCATGCTTCCTGGATCTATGCATATTCAGAATGAGAAAATTGGAAGGCCATATTTTCAAAGACGGCTTCAGCATACCAAATCCCAATCTCCGAAGTCGGACGCGGAAAAAGAAGCGCGGGAGAAAAGAGCTCTGCAATATCGTGATGAAATCAAGCGGCTTATCAGGGCGAATGTAGTGAAGATTCCGAACAAGATCGGCGAGCTTGTCCCGACCTTCCAAGCTGGTGATATGGATCCCGATCCCGTTTTCGTGCCTTGGGATGATCGTCGTAGATCGCGTTGATTCATTGTAGGCCGCGCCAGCGCGATGTCGCTCAAAGGAATGCTATGACACCAGCTTTCTGCGTGGCATTTACAGCGGGGGCGGCTTTCAAATTTAGGCAGCTTGAAGATGTATTGTCCGAACATTTGAAAGACAATGACGGTGAAATCTTACCTCATTTATTAATGGCAGATTATTGCCGGCTTGTTGAACGAGTTCCTGACGATGAGTGGGTAAGAAACTTCCTCGCCTATTTGGAGGATAATTTCGTGGGCCAAAGTGGATCGTTGACGGAATTGATATCGGTTTCATTTATCGAGCATCTTCTGCCTAATGAGTCATTGTCCGATCCCATCATCAAACGTCTCGGCAAGCGGATGCAGCAGGAACATCGGCATATTTTCGGAATTGAATAGATCAACAGGTTTTCTTTAAATGGCTATAAATCTGAGAAATAAGGCAGGAAAAACAATCAAGCTGTCCACACGTCATTGGACCGTGATGCTAACGCTCGCCGAGACCTTTGGATGGTCGCCGGCGGGCACGATAGCGCCGCTCGGCTGGAATGGTTCCGGCGAATGGGGCGGTGCATACGATACAAATGACGGTCAGGCCGTATCGGACGAAGACGCTAAAGCACTTGCGCGGCATCTTCATGGGGCGGTCGTAAGTCCACAGCTTCCGGTCGCGCTCACCGATGTCATCAATTATGTTGAGAAAGCCGCAGAGGCACGTGGGATTACGATCCTCGATGCCATGAAGATGGAACCCAACGAGTTCTCGAATATTTTCTCACCTTTGCTGATGTTCCTTTACGACGGTTCGTTTTACATTGAATAGGATTTCAGAATGAATGCAAAATTCGTTGCCGCGGTCGGATTCGGCTTAATGGCAGGCCTCTTGGCGGGATGCGCCGGGACCCCGGATCCGGCCAAGATTGCTGCCCAGCAACATGAAGGATCTTCGCAAATTTTGGCAAACAAGGACAAGAAGGGCTCGCTCCTTCTTGTTCGAATGGTGGATTCGCCGCTGATGGGCGATGTGAATTGTGGCGGTTACATCACTCTGCGTAGGGTCAATGCCGGAAAACCAGACGAGACGGAGCCGCCTGTGTCTGTCGGTTCCGCGGTTGCGTATCGCTTGCAAAACCCAAACAAACTGGTCCTCGGGCAGTTGTTCTCCGCGACCGCGCAAAAGTATGCGAGATGGTTCGTGCCCATCGCCCCCGGTCGCTACGTCATCACCTACGCGAACTGTAGCTATGGAAATATCACCATCGAAGCCGGAGGTGACGAGAACGGGCTCTTCGGCAGAACATTCAGCTACGTCCACCCGTTTGAGGGTGATGGTGCGATTACGATTGGGGAAGGGAAGATCGTTGACGGTGGGTACATCCGTCTCGAAGGAACGCGCAGCAACCCACGCGTGGTGGGATCTGAAGCCACACCTGCCGAACGCGACCTTATGAGGAGCGTCATGCCGGATGTCTATCCTTCGATTACTTTCACAAAATTCAACCCATAAATACCGGAAGGCAGTATTGGGAGCTTTAGGCCTTAGAGATGCGGGCGCACTGTAGGTGTGCCCGCCGCCCGTAAGGCCCCAAAGGGTCATCCCGGCACGCCTGCCGGCAACCACACCGCTGAGGGGAAGTGAGGCCGACTGCCTGCGCTCCGTTTCCATGAAGGCGGGTGGGGAGCTGCGGCTTGCTTCGGCCGCGGCCGCGCCGCCCGGCGGCGCTGCGGCTGGAAAACATTATGCGCAGACTCGGGGTCAGGACAAGAGCGGTCAAAAATCCTGCGTGAACGTTCGTCGCGCACCCGCATAATGGTCTGGCGGCTGGCCGCAAATTTTCCAGCAATGGCTGAAACGCTCATTCCCACCGCCAGGTCTTCGCCTACGTCCTTTTTCTCTTTTTCGCTCAGCGTCGAGGGGCTGGGCTTTCATCCACAAAATACGCGTATCACCTTGGATTTCGGATCAGTCACGGACTGGACTGCGGTGCCACTATGGACGAAATTCAAACGCGAAGGCGTATCGGTAGCAACCCGTTCTTCACTTCCATAGTGTCGCGAATCTCCGGGTATTTTCAGCCCCGCAGTGGCAGACGATGGGCCTCCTACAAACTTTTGATATCGAGAGGCACCGCAAGCATCAGAGGTTGAGCCTGCTGCCGAGTTGGGTGATGACGAAGTTGCACATGCGCTCAGAGAAAATAGTGCTAAAAATACAGGCGCGGTCAGTATACGTTTCAAGGTTTCCCCCTTCGGGCTGCCAACTATCCAGAACTCTGGCAGGTCAGAGTTAGAACTGGCATCATAAGGCTATCTACTGCCTCAATAGGTTGCAAGCTGACAATTTCAGGCGGCATCGCAAAAAGAGCGAGAAACGACGCCCTCGCGTCGTAATGTCTGCTGGTTCAAGCCGTGAGCACACGAGGAAAGGTATCTCCTCCACGGCGGTTTCTCAGTCCGCTGAGGGGATGGAAAAGACTTTCAATCGTCCGGCGATGGGCGAATTCAATATCAAACGCGAAACCATTATTGCCCACCGGCTGCTCGATCGGGTGGCAAATGTAATGCAGGAGGCAAAGCGCCAGCAGGCGCTCGATGAGCGTTTTGCGGATACTTCGCGCGATCGTGCGGTCTAAATCAGAATCCGCTCGATCTCGTCCAGGTTCACGTCGTCGTCGCGTCGATCGTAGAGCTGCGTCGTCCGCGTCGACGAATGGTTCGCGATATTGGCGGCCTTTTCCAGCGTACCGCCGTTCTTCAGGTAGGCGGTAATGCCCGTGGCCCGGAACGTGTGGTTGCACACCGCGGTACTGATGCCGGCCGCCGCCCGGCGCCGCACCATCGCAAAGGCGTCGGGCTGGGTCAGCGCCTTGCCGGAAAGCTCCGTGGTTCCACGGCGGAAGCTCTGGAACAAGGGCGCCCGCGGCGTATCCTTCAAGCCCGCCGCCTCGATATAGTCGTCGAGATAACTTTCCAGCGTGTGGTGGCAGGGCAGTTCGACTGACCTGCCATTGCGAATCTCCTCCAGAATGAATTAGTGTCCGACCCATTGAACCGCTCCCCGTCTCCGGTCCGCGCTGGTCAATTCCCGCAAGGCGTGTCTCGTCGACATTTTAGTCATGTCTTGCCTTCAATCACGCATGCACTTCCCTGCCGCGATAGACCTCCGGATCAGGGATCGGAACCGCGGCGATCAGTGCTCTTGAGTAATCATCCCTCGGGTTCTCGAAGATATCCCGCCGCGTGCCGGTTTCGATGATGCGGCCGGCGCGCATGACGGCGACGTTGTGGGACATGCGCTCCACCACCGCCATGTCGTGGGAGATGAAGAGATAGGCGAGCCCCATCGTTTCCTGCAGTTCGAGCAGCAGGTCGAGCACGCGGGCGCGGACGGAGACGTCAAGCGCTGCGACGCTCTCGTCAGCGACGATCAGCTTGGGCTCCAGTGCCAGCGCCCGGGCGATGCAGATGCGCTGGCGCTGGCCGCCTGAAAACTCGTGCGGATAGCGCGTCGCCGCATCAGGCGTCAGGCCGACCCGGTGCAGCAGTTCGGCGACGCGGTCCTGCCGTTCGCTGTGGTTGCCGATACCGTGGATGACCATCGGTTCGCCGATCGCCTTGCCGACGGCCATGCGTGGGTCGAGCGAGGCATAGGGATCCTGAAAGATCATCTGCGCCGAGCGGCGCACCGGCCGCATCTCGCGCTGGCTGAGCCCGGCGATGTCACGGCCGTCGATCAGCACATTGCCCTTGAAGGGGATGAGGCCGAGGACGGCCTTGCCGGTCGTCGATTTGCCGGAGCCGCTTTCACCGACGAGGCCGAGCGTTTCACCCGGCAGGATATCGAAGGAAACGCTGTTCACGGCTGCAACTGGCGGCTTGCCCTTGAAAAACCGGCTTGCGGCATTGCCATAGGTGACGGTGAGGTCGCGCACGTTCAGGACCGGCGTGCGGTCCGGATGCAGCGTCTCGACGGCGCGCTGGGTGATGCGCGGCGGACGGTCGGTGCCCGCAAGCGCGCCGAGCCGCGGGACGGCGGCCAGCAATTGCTGCGTATAGGCCTCCTTCGGCCGCTGGAAGATGGCGAGCGCCGTTCCCTGCTCGACGATCCTGCCATTCTGCATGATGACGACGCGATCGGCCATTTCGGCGACGACGCCCATATCGTGGGTGATGAGGATGATCGAGGCGCCGAATTCGCGCTTCAACTCGCGCATCAGCCTGAGGATCTGCGCCTGCACGGTGACGTCGAGCGCCGTCGTCGGCTCGTCGGCGATCAGCACCTTCGGCCGGCAGGAGAGCGCCATGGCGATCATCACCCGCTGGCGCATGCCGCCGGAAAGCTCGTGCGGATATTGCTTCAGCCGCCGGGCCGGCTCGGTGATCTGCACGGCGTCGAGCATCTTCAGCGCCACCGCCTCCGCATTCTCGCTGCCCTGGTGCGCGCGGATTGCCTCGGTCAGCTGGTTGCCGACGGACATGACCGGGTTGAGCGAGGTCATCGGCTCCTGGAACACCATGGCGATATCGCCGCCGCGCACGCTGCGCATTGCCCGATCGGAAAGCGTGAGCAGGTCGCGCTCGCCGAGCAGCACGCTGCCGGAGGCGACCCGCAGCGAGGCCTTCGGCAACAACCCCATGATCGACAGCGAGGTGACCGACTTGCCGGAGCCGGATTCGCCGGCGATGCATAGCGTTTCGCCGCTTGCAAGCTCGAAGCTGACATCCTGGAGCACCGGCTTGCGGCCTTCGGGTGTGCGGGCATCGACGCTCAGATTGCGAAGGCTGAGCACCGGCGCTGCGGCTGGCATGGCTTCGTTCACGCGAACACGATCCTCGGGAAATAGAAGGAAACCACCCAGTTCGGCTGGTCGACGATCTCGCTGATCCGGAGATCGCCGCAGACCGAGCAGAGCAGATAGGCATCGATGGCGCTCATGCCGTGTTCGGCGCCGAGAAGATCGATCATCCGCATGACGCTTTCGCGCGCCCCGGTCATCAGATCAGGGCCGATGCCTGTCGTGACTTCGTAGCCGGCGCCGTCGAGATGGCGGGTCACCGGTTCGGTTGTGGTGAAGCGCGGCGTCTGCAGCTTGGCGTCCTTGACGAGCTCGATCGTCGCTTCGACGTTCATCTGGCTTTCGATCGCCGTGCCGCAGACTTCGCCATCGCCCTGGGCGGCATGGGTATCGCCGATCGAAAACAGCGCGCCGTCGACCTCGACGGGCAGATAGAGCGTCACGCCGGCCGTCAGGTCGCGGATGTCCATGTTGCCGCCGACGCGACGTGGGGGAACGACGGAGTGGGTGCCGGGCTCGGCGGGTGCGACGCCGATCGTGCCGGCAAAAGGCTTCAGCGGCACGCGGCCGCCCGGGCCATAAAGGGCGGGCACCATGCTGGTCGCGTCATAGGACCAGACATGCAGCGCCGGATCCGTGAATTGGTCGGCGAGCAGGCCGAAGCCCGGGATATTGGCGGTCCAGCCGACGCCCGACGGAATGAACTTGCGCAGCGTCACCTTCAGCGCATCGCCGGGCTTGGCGCCTTCGATATAGACCGGGCCGGAGACGGGATTGATCTTGCCGAAATCGAGTGCGTTCAGCGTTTCCAGCGTCGCGTCACTTCCGAGCTGGCCACCTGATGAATCCATGCATTCGAAGTGGATCGTCTCGCCGGGCTTGGCGACGACGGCGGGGGCGAAATCCTTGTTCCAGCCGAAATTATGCTGGGCGCGGTGAATGGTGTGGGTGCAGGCGATGCACATGTCATGTCTCCCTCGATTTTATGACGCCTTCCCGGCTGGGACCGGGAAGGCATTGTTCTTCAGGGCTTACTGCTTCACATAGATCGCGTCGTAATTGATGACGCGGGTCGGATCGATGTAGATGTTGTCAGCGCCGCCCATGCGGAGCGACTTGGCGACGACGCGGCGTTCGTTGATGACAGGGATCCACGGCGCATCGGCCATGATGTCGGTAAAGATCTTGCCCCAGGCGGCGGTGCGCTCGGCTGCTTTTGCCGGATCGGACATCGAGTCGGCGGCAACGGCGCGCTTGTCGAGATCGGCGTTGCAGTACCATGACCAGTTCCAGCCGCCCGGAACCGCGCCGGCGCAACCGAGGATCGGGCCATAGAAGTTGGACGGATCCGGGAAATCGGCGATCCAGGCCATGCCGCCCGACCAGATCATCGGCGCTTCGCCTTCCGTGCCGCCGGCCGAGATGACGTTGGCCTGGGCCAGCGCCCGGACTTCGGCCTTGACGCCAACGGCGGCCAGATCCTGCTGGATCGCCTGGGCGATACGCGGCTGCGGATCGGTGTTGGTGGAGTAAAGTACGGTCTCGAAGCCATCGGGATAACCGGCTTCGGCAAGAAGCGCCTTGGCTTTCGCCACGTCATAGGCATAGCCGGTGAAGGCCTTGTCGTAGCCCGGCATCAGCGGCGGCAGCGGCTGGTTGGCGGGCGTTGCGCGGCCGTTGAGGATGCGGGTGATGCGGTCCTTGTTGATCGCCATGTTCAGCGCCTGGCGAACCTTGACGTTGTCGAAGGGCTTCACCTTGGTGTTCAGCGTGATGTAGCCGGTGTGCAGCTGTTCGCCGTCGACGATCATCTGTGCGCCGTCGGCCGAATTCTTGATTTCGAGGAATTTTGCCGGCGGAATGCCGTCGCCGGCAATATCGACCTCGCCCTTCTGCAGGCGCAAGAGCGCCACCAGCGGCTCCTGGCCGACCTCGACCTTGAAGCTGTCGATATAGGGAACGCCCTTGACGAAATAATCCTTGTTGCGCTCGAAAATGAGCTGCTGGCCGATCGTCCAGTCCTTCAGGATGAAGGTGCCGGAGCCGACCGGCTTCTTGCCGAAGTCGCCGGCGGCAGCCTCGACGGCTTCCTTCGGCACGACCGAAGCGAAGTTGATCGCAAGCACGTGCAGGAAGGTGGCGTCGGGGCGCGAGAGGTTGAAGATGACCGTGCTGTCATCCGGGGTCTCGATGCCGGAGAGTGTCGTCGTCTTGCCGCCGGTTTCATCCTCGAAGCCCTTGATGGCGCCGAAGAAGCCGGCGCCGGGGCCTTGCGTCTTCGGGTCGACGGCGCGTTCGATCGAATATTTCACGTCGGAGGCGACGACCTCGCGGCCGTTCGAGAACTTCACGCCCTTGTGCAGCTTGAAGGTATAGGTCAAGCCGTCGGGCGAAACGGTGAAGCTTTCGGCAAGCGAGGGAACCGGGTTCGGCGTGCCGGGCGCATAATCCATCAGGCGGGAATAAAGGCTCTTGATCATCGACCAGTTGACCCAGTCGTAGCCGATCGCCGGGTCGAGCGTGGTGATGTCGTCCTTGTAGGTGACGACGATATCGCCGCCCTGCTTGGGCGTTTCCTCAGCCATGACGGATAATGGGGCGAGCGCCACCATCGTTGCCATGGTCGTCTGTTGCAGCCAGCGTTTGAACATTTGGGTTCCCCTTCTTTGGTTGCTGTCAGCGTGTGCGGATGCGCGGATCGATGACCGGCGCGACGAGGTCGGCAAGCAGATTGCCGATGATGATGGCGAGCGCCGACGTCAGCGTGACGCCCATGATGATCGGAATGTCGACTTGTTGGATCGCCTGCCAGGCGAGCTGGCCGATGCCGGGCCAGCCGTAGACCGCTTCGACCACGACCACGCCGCCCATGAACTGGCCGATATCGATGCCGATCATGGCGATGATCGGCAGCACGGCATTGGGCAGCGCATGGCGCAGGATGACGCGCTTCGAGGAAAGACCCTTGGCGCGCGCCGTGCGGACATAATCCTGGTGCAGCACGTCGATCATCGATGAGCGCACCATGCGGGCGTACCAGCCGGCGCCGCAGATGCCGAGTGTGACGGCCGGCAGGACGAGGTGGGAGAAGCTGCCGTAGCCGCTCATCGGAAACCAGCCGAGCGTTGCCGCCAAGAGGTAGAGCAGCAGCAGGGCGACGAGGAACTGCGGCGCCGAGGTGCCGACAAAGGAGGCCATCATCACCAGCCGGTCGACGAAGCCGCCGCGGCGCACGGCGGCGATGGTGCCGAGCGTCAGGCCGAGCACAACCTCGACGAAGATGCCGGCAAGCATCAGCGTCAGCGTCGCCGGCAGGCGGGCGGCAATCAGCGTCCAGACATCGGTCTTCTGCGCATAGGAGCGGCCGAGATTGCCATGCAGCAGATTGGCGAGATAGGTGCCGAACTGGACCAGCAGCGGCTGGTCGAGGCCGAGCTCATGGCGGATGTTGGCGACCGTCTGGGCCGTGGCGCTGCGGCCGGCGATCATGCGAGCCGGGTCGGCCGGAAGAGCGTAGAGCAGCACGAAGGTGATTGCCGCGACCCCGAGCAGGATGAGAGCCGCCTGCGCCAGCCTGCGCAGCATGAGTGACGCCATCAGCCCCTCCCGCGCTGGGTCGGGTCGAGAATGTCACGCAGCGCGTCGCCCACCAGATTGAAGGAAAGCGCCGTCAGAAGGATGATCGCGCCCGGAATGAAGACCAGCCAGGGGGCGGCCTGGAAATAGCTTTGGCTCTCGAAGATGATGTTGCCCCAGGACGGCTGAGGCGGCTGGACGCCGACACCGAGGAACGAGAGTGTGGCCTCGAGCAGCACAGTGGTTGCGATGCCGAGCGTTCCCCAGACGATTGCCGTCGGCACGAGATGCGGCAGGATATGCATGAAGAGCACACGCATGTGGCCGGCGCCGAGCGAGCGCTCGGCCATGATGAAGTCGCGCTCCACCAGGCCGCGCGTCTCGGTATAGACGATGCGGGCGACCTGCACCCAGTTGACGAGCGCGATCACCATGGCGACGATCCACAGGCTCGGCTTCAAAAGGGCTGCCAGCACGATGGCGAGCAGCAGCGCCGGAAAGGCCATCATCAGATCGGTGAAGCGCATCAGGATGTTGCCCGGCAGCCCGCGGAGATAACCGGCAACGATGCCAACGAAGAGGCCGATCGCCACCGCGATGCCATTGGCGACAAGGCCGATGATCAGCGAGGTGCGGGCACCGAAGAGCAGGCGGGAGAAGAGGTCGCGGCCGAGCGTGTCGGTGCCCAGCAGATAGGGACCGCCCGGCGGCAGCGGCGCGCCTTCGAGCGAGAGGCCGTCAAACATCTGCTCGTCGGGGCTGAACGGCGCGATCCACGGCGCTGCGATGGCGAGCCCGATGACGAGTGTAACGACGATCAGGCCGAAGAGGGCCGTCGGCTGGCGGATCATCTGTTTCAGCACATGCATCAGCCCGCCTCCGGCAGAGGTTCGGCACCCGCCAGAATGAAGGCTGCTATCTGCTCCATCGGCAGGCGGCGGCGCATGGCACAGTTGCGCAGGATCGCGTAAGCGCTCTCCTCGTCGATGCCGCGTGCGGCCTGAAGCTTTTCGACGGCGGCGTGCACGAGCGGTCGCAGCCGGACGCGCTCTTCGAGATATTGCAACTTTTCCGCAGTCGCCTTGCGCTCCTGATGAATGGAGACGGCCATGACAAGCGCCGGATAGACGGCCGATGTGGCGATCGGCTTGGCGATGATCGCGCCGGCACCTTGTCCGAGCGCCCAGGCGATGCGGCCGGGCGCTTCCGAACCAAGCAAGGCGACGACGGGGCAGGCAGGCGTTTCGCCATTCCAGGGCAGCAGATCGTCCCAGCCCTGGTCGGCATCGACGATGACGAGATCAGGCAGTGCCGCGGCCGAAAGCGGCGCCCATTGCAGCGTTGCGTGGATGCCGAGCAGGCGAAGCTGGCGGATCAGCTTTTCGGTGTTGCCGTCCTCGCGATGCAGAACCGTCGCCTGCCAGCCGGTGAAATTGGGTGTCTCTCTCATGACACCACCCTCAGCCGCGGCAAGGCCTGTCGGTTGCGGCCGGTCAGATAGGGGTCGGCGGCGAGCGGCGGCCGCGAGGCGACGACATCGAAGCCGTTGTCGGCGTTGATCCGGCCGAGATGGAAGGGCAGGGCGGCATGATTGGTCTCGCGATCGATCGAAAGCGCGCCGAACAGGGTCGGCCAGGATCTATTGTAGAGCTCGCGCCGGACGGCGTCGGGCTCGTCATCGCCGGCAGCGACGATGGCATCGACGCAGAGCCGGACGGCCGTATAGGCGCTGGCGAAGACGCTGGAGACACGCCGCTCCGCGCCGTGACGCTCAGTGACACGGGCCTTGAAGGCGGCATTTTCGGGGGTCGCGATACTGTCGAAGTAGGAAGCGGCGCAAAGCTGGCCGGCGGCAGCGCCGGCGGCGATATCGTCGAGCTCGCATTCCATCAGGTCGCAGCTGACCACCGGGCAGTTTTCCGCGCGGAAGGCCGGGTCGCGATTGCCGAGGGCCTTGATCGCCTCCAGGAAGGCGTAGCTCGACGGGCCGATCAGATTGTTGAGGATGAAGCTCGGACGGCGCTGCGCGATCTCGGCGACGATGCGCTCGACGGCGGTTTCCTCAAGCGGAAGATAGCGTTCGCCAAGCACCTCGCCACCGGCATTGGTAATGAGTTCGCGGGCGAGCCGGTTCATCTCCCAGCCCCAGACATAGTTGGCGCCGACGAGATAAGGCCTTGCGCCGTAACGCGGGATCAGGTGCTCGAAAAGCGGCAGCAGATGCTGGTTCGGGCAGCCGCCGACATAGATGACGTTCTCGTTGGCCTCGAAACCTTCATATGGGCACATGTACCAGAGCAGGCTGTCATGTTTCTCGACGAGAGGGATGACTTCCTTGCGCGCCGCAGACGTGATCGTGCCGACGATATGGCGGCAGCCGGCGCGCAGAAGATGGCGCGCGCCGTCGAGATAGGCGGCAAGATCGGCATGCGGATCGAAGAAGACCGGTTCGATTGCCAGCCCTTCGACGCCGGCATATTCGGCCATCGCGAAATCGGCGCCGTCGCGCGCGTCGCGGCCCATCGAGCCGTAGGGGCCGGTGGTCGAAAAGAGGATGCCGATTTTCAGCGCGTCGTTCATGAAGTGACCACATCAAAAACCCCACGACGCTGGTCCCATCGAGCGATGAGGCGTCATGGGGCGAAACTGCCCAGAGACTATCGGAGTCATGTCAATGCGGCAGGCCTTTGCCTAATCCGCAGGCTTGAGTAAAATACAGGCAGCTTATCTTTGTCAAGTGTGCTGCGCTGCACTCGCAGTCATTTGATCTTGTTCTTGCGGTAGGGCCGCGAAAGGACGCTCTATCTTGAACAAATGTTAGATCACTTCGAGACATCCCAGCGCAGATTGTCGGGCTCAGCTCGGCAAAGCGGTGCCATACCCACAGGCAATGTTCGTAGCTCTGCAGCCTTGCCAAGGTGGGCAGTGAGGATGGCAGTGATTTTCGAAGCGAGGGGTTTGACAGCGGGGATCGCCGGCTATTCAATTCGCCGAGACTCTAAGCCCGGTAGGTGAAGGTTCAGTGATAGGTAACCGGATATTGCTATGGCGCCGCTTCGTTACCCACACTCTTGAGGTGCGGATGGATGGAAATCGAGAAGCGACTAATTGATTTGATCAGTGATTTTAACGGGCGGTTAGCGGGGGAAGATATTCGCGAGTACATATCCCTTGCGGAGCATAATGAGTGTGTGGTTGCGTTGGAAAATCTATGCACGCAGTTGCACGAGTATGATGTGGTGCTGGCTCCGGAGGAACTGGCGAACATTCAGGCGCTGGCAAATGAGATGAATCTAAAAGCAGATACCTGGGCGTTTCTCAAGTACCCCAAATCTTGATGCTCATACTGCGTGTGCCTACCTGGTGCATGGAGTGCTAAAGCGCTGAAGCGGTTGCCGCACCCGAGTTGATGAGCTTGATGACAAATCCTCATTTTTCCAACGAAATGCCTCACGACGAGAGGAAGTATTCTGGGTCTGGATATGGCTAAGCGCATAAAGATTGGTAACGTAATTCAGATTCTAACGTCGAGAGGCGTTTGCTACGCCCAAGTGACTCATAAGCATTTTCGCTACGGATACCTGCTTCGCGTGTTTGATGGTTTTCACAGCGACAGGCCCAATAATTTCGGCGAAGTGGTCACCTCTCCCGTGTTATTTTCTGCCTTTTTCCCCGTCCAAAAAGCAGTTGGCGAAGGCCTAGTGGCAAATGTCGGAAACAGTAGCGTCACCGATGCAAATTCCGTCTTTCCCACCTTTCGGACCAGTGCCCGGGATAGGGACGGGCGGCGGGGGCCTTGGTGGTTGTGGAATGGCGAAACGGAAGTGATGCTGACTCGAGGCCTTTCTGATGAGGAAAAGAGATATCCGGTCCTCGGTATCATCAGCGCACCCTTGCTGGTTGAGCGAATTGAGAAGAGTTATCGAGCAGAGACTCATGATTTGTAGTTTTGCGTCGTCGGGTTATATTGTTGGGGCTTCTAAATGCGACCTGAGCGCATTCCGGAACCCCCTAACTCAAGTCATGCAACTCCGTCGTAATCGCCGCCCCAATCGAAAACTCTGAAAAGCGCACCCTCAGTCCGCTGCGCTCCGGCGTGCAGGCGGCCGGCCCAACCTCGTAGTGCGCGGCGGCGGGGAAGGGCGCTAACCGCAGCAGCGGCCAGCGGCTGCCGTCGCGTGAGGCCTGGATACGCATCGCCCCGTTGGCGACGGTGACGCGGATGCGGAAATCCTCCAATTCCTTGAAAGGCTGCGCCACAGACCAGTCGGACTTGCCATCGGTGACGACGGTGCTGAGGAAGGCTTCGCCGTCGGTGAATTCGACGCCTGTTTTCACCCAGCGTTTCTCGTCGATGCGCACCATCAGGCCGGCCTGGTCGTAGAGGGTGCGGAATTCGCCCTGGACGCGGATTTGGGCGGTGAAGCTATCGGCCGTGGCAAAGGCGAGGAAATGGCCGCTGTCGCGGGTGAAGCCGTAATGGGTCTCCCGCCAGAAATCGGTCTTTTCATCGGTCGTCAGGGTGAGGCCGGCTTCGTTCGCGAGCCAGTGTGGCGGCTCGTTCAGCCACTTGCCGTCGTTGAAATCGATGCTCATCCTGTTCTCCCGTTCCGTTAAAGCCTCACTGCAGGGCGATTGACCCACCTTGGCATAATGCGCGGTCTTGGTGCAGGCGGGCGCAGCCGAAGATTGTGTGTTTTTCCGGCGTCCCAGCATCCACCGCGAGCATAATCTGTCGCCCGTGCTTGACAGGATCGATCCATCTCCTATTCTGTTACAAAAAGATGAATTACATAATTGTGGAACTAAATCGGGAGCCCTCACATGAAAACATTGGTCGCATTCCTTCTCGGCACTGCGCTCGTCGCCCTGCCTTCGACGCTCCTTGCACAGGAAAAGGGCGGCGTCATCAACGTTGCGACGATCGGTGAGCCGCCGACGCTCGATCCGATGTCGTCGACGGCCGATCTCGTCGGCATCGTCACGCAGCACATTTTCGAAACGCTCTACACCTTTGACAAGAGCTGGAACGTCACGCCGCTTCTGGCCGAAAGCCTGCCTGAGATCAGCGCCGACGGCAAAACCTATACGATCAAGCTCAGGACCGGCATCAAGTTCCACGACAATACCGACATGACCTCGG
>Ga0102590_1001966_pt1 | contig 26855 bp, 22 predicted proteins | sample AraplaMF_Col_mMF_FD_76859 | JGI IMG/M metagenome (GOLD analysis project Ga0102590, IMG submission 76859) | Arabidopsis root microbial communities from the University of North Carolina, USA - plate scrape MF_Col_mMF | ecosystem: Host-associated > Plants > Roots > Endosphere | place: USA... | reverse complement strand
GCAGAAGCTGCCCCGCATCGTCCGCGATCTCTCCAGCGAACTCGGCAAGCAGATCGAATTGGAGATGCACGGCGCCGACACCGAGCTCGACCGCCAGGTGCTCGACCTGATCAAGGACCCGCTCACCCACATGGTGCGCAACTCCGCCGATCATGGCCTCGAGACCCCCGCCGAGCGCCTCGCCGCCGGCAAGGGCGAGCAGGGCACCATTCGCCTGTCCGCCTATCACGAGGGCGGCCACATCATCATCTGCATCGCCGACAACGGCCGCGGCCTCAACACCGAGAAGATCAAGGCCAAGGCCGTCTCCTCGGGTCTCGTCACCGAGGCCGAGCTCGAGAAGATGAGCGAAGCCCAGATCCACAAGTTCATCTTCGCCCCGGGCTTCTCCACCGCGGCCGCCATCACCTCGGTGTCGGGCCGCGGCGTCGGCATGGACGTGGTACGCACCAATATCGATCAGATCGGCGGCACCATCGACATCAAGTCGGTGGCCGGCGAAGGATCCTCGGTCACCATCAAGATCCCGCTGACGCTCGCCATCGTCTCCGCCCTGATCGTGGAAGCCGCCGGCGACCGCTTCGCGATCCCGCAGCTCTCGGTGGTCGAGCTGGTGCGGGCCCGCGCCAATTCCGAGCACCGCATCGAGCGCATCAAGGACACCGCGGTCTTGCGCCTGCGCAACAAGCTGCTACCGCTGATCCATCTGAAGAAGCTCTTGAAGATCGACGACGGCGCGGCCTCCGATCCCGAGAACGGCTTCATCGTGGTGACGCAGGTCGGCAGCCAGACCTTCGGCATCGTGGTCGACGGCGTGTTCCACACCGAAGAGATCGTGGTCAAGCCGATGTCGACCAAGCTGCGTCACATCGACATGTTCTCCGGCAACACCATTCTGGGCGATGGCGCCGTCATCATGATCATCGACCCCAACGGCATTGCCAAGGCGCTCGGCGCCGCCGGCTCCTCGGCCCACGACATGGGCGACGAGAACGGCGCCCATCACATCGGCTCGGGCGAGCAGACCACCTCGCTGCTGGTGTTCCGCGCCGGCTCCTCGCAGCCCAAGGCGGTCCCGCTCGGGCTCGTCACCCGCCTGGAGGAGCTCCCCGCCGACAAGATCGAGTTCTCTAACGGCCGCTACATGGTGCAGTACCGCGAGCAGCTGATGCCGCTGGTGGCCATGGAAGGCGTCACCATCGCGAGCCAGGGCGCCCAGCCGATCCTGGTGTTCGCCGATGACGGCCGCTCCATGGGCCTCGTCGTCGACGAGATCATCGACATCGTCGAGGAACGGCTCAACATCGAGGTCGGCGGCTCCAGCCAGGGCATTCTCGGCTCGGCCGTGATCAAGGGCCAGGCCACCGAGGTGATCGACGTCGGCCACTTCCTGCCGATGGCGTTCGCCGACTGGTTCACCCGCAAGGAGATGAAGCCGTCGCTGCACTCGCAGTCGGTGCTGCTGGTCGACGATTCCGCGTTCTTCCGCAACATGCTGGCCCCGGTGCTGAAGGCGGCCGGCTACCGCGTCCGCACCGCGCCGACCGCGCAGGAGGGCCTCGCCGCGCTGCGGGCCCAGAGCTTCGACGTGGTCCTGACCGACATCGAGATGCCCGACATGAACGGGTTCGAGTTCGCCGAGACCATCCGCGCCGACAACAATCTCGGCTCGATGCCGATCATCGGCCTGTCCGCCTTGGTGTCGCCGGCGGCGATCGAGCGTGGCCGTCAGGCCGGCTTCCACGATTATGTCGCCAAGTTCGACCGTCCCGGTCTGATCGCGGCGCTGAAGGAGCAGACCGCGGGCGCTGCCGGCGCCTCCGAGCTGAGCCGGGCGGCGGCGTAACCCAGGGGATCAGGAGATAGGCTTATGGCCAGCAACAAGATGCAGTCCAGCGAAGGCGCCATGGTCGAATACGTCACCGCGATGATCGGCGGCCAGCTGTTCGGCCTGCCGATCTCCCGCGTCCAGGACGTGTTCATGCCCGAGCGCGTGACCCGCGTGCCGCTGTCCTCGCGCGAGATCGCCGGCGTGCTCAATCTGCGCGGCCGCATCGTCACCGTGGTCGACATGCGCGCCCGTCTCGGCCTGCCGCAGCCGGAGGACGGCAAGGTGCCGATGGCGGTCGGCGTCGATCTGCGCGGCGAATCCTACGGCCTTCTGATCGACCAGATCGGCGAGGTGCTGCGCCTGCCCGAGGCCGGCATGGAGGAGAACCCCGTCAACCTCGATCCCCGCATGGCCAAGCTCGCCGGCGGCGTCCACCGCCTCGACGGACAGCTCATGGTCGTGCTCGACGTCGATCGCGTCCTCGAGCTCGAAACCAAAGTGCAGATGGCCGCGTGAGCCAACGAAACATCGGAGCCGGAGAACGAAAATGAAAACCTGCTTGGTGGTCGATGATTCCAGCGTAGTGCGCAAGATCGCGCGCCGGATCCTGGAAGGCCTGCAATTCGAGGTGACCGAGGCCGAGGACGGCTCGAAGGCGCTCGAGATCTGCCAGCGGCAGCTGCCCGACGCGGTGCTGCTCGACTGGAACATGCCCGTGATGGACGGTTTCGAATTCATGGGCCACATGCGCCGCCTGCCCGGCGGCGACCAGCCCAAGGTGGTGTTCTGCACCACCGAGAACAATGTGGCTCATATCGCCCAGGCGCTCAGCGGCGGCGCCAACGAGTACATCATGAAGCCCTTCGACAAGGACATTATCGCCGACAAGTTTGCTGAAGTCGGCTTGATCCCGGTCGGACAAGCCATGGTCTGAGCGAATCTGGCCCGCGCATTTGGCCAGAATGTTCCAGTACAGCTTCGAAGAGGCGATCAGTGACCCCGACCGAGTATGAGTACCTGCGTAAGTTCCTGAAGGACAATTCCGGTCTCGACCTGTCCGCAGACAAGCAATATCTGATCGAGAGCCGCCTGCTGCCGCTCGCCCGCAAGGCTGGGCTCTCCGGCATCGCCGAGCTCGTGCAGAAGCTGCAAGGTGGCGCGCGTCAGCTGATCACCGACGTGGTCGAAGCCATGACCACCAATGAGACCTTCTTCTTCCGCGACAAGGTCCCGTTCGATCATTTCCGCGACCACATCATGCCCGAGATCATCAAGGCGCGTGCCGGCAAACGCAGCGTGCGGATCTGGTGCGCCGCCGGCTCGACCGGGCAGGAGCCCTATTCGCTGGCGATGTGCCTGAAGGAGATGGGCGCAGCCCTCACCGGCTGGCGCATCGAGATCATCGCGACCGATCTGTCGCAGGAGGTGCTGGAGAAGGCCAAGGCCGGCGTCTACAGCCAGTTCGAGGTGCAGCGCGGCCTGCCGATCCAGATGCTGGTCAAATACTTCAAGCAGACCGGCGAGACCTGGCAGATCAATCCCGAATTGCGGGCGATGATCCAGCATCGCCAGCTCAACCTGCTGCACGACTTCTCCCAGCTCGGCACCTTCGACGTCATCTTCTGTCGCAACGTGCTGATCTATTTCGACCAGGACACCAAGATCAACATCTTCAACCGGCTGGCGCGCCAGATCGAGCCCGATGGCTTCCTGGTGCTGGGCGCGGCCGAGACCGTGGTCGGTCTGACCGATACGTTCCGCCCGATCGCGGAGCGGCGCGGCCTCTACAAGCCGAACGATCCGCGTGCCGCCGCCGCCAAGCCGGTTCTCGCCGGCGCGGCGCCGCGCCTCGCGGTGATGGCAGGACGATAGACATGGCCGAGGATGGCAAGGGTAGCGAACGCGTGACTTTCAGTCGCGGCTACGATGTCTGCATCATGGCCATCGACGGCACCTGGCGCCGCGACTGCAAGCTCAACGCGATCTCCGACACCGACGCCATTCTCACGGTGGAAGGCTCGATCCAGGGGTTGAACCTGAAAGAGTTCTTCCTGCTGTTGTCGTCCACGGGCCTTGCCTATCGTCGCTGCGAGCTGGTCCGCGTCAACGGCGCCGAAATGGACATCCAGTTCCTGCGCGGCAAGAACAGGAAGAAGCGCGGTGCGGCCGGCGGCCATGACGCCGCGGCGTGATCCGCCCGCGTCCGTTGCCGTCCTTTCCGATCCCTTGCTTCACACTTTCTGAAGATTTCAAAGCGAATTCGCGGCGGCAGCTTTACGGGGCCTAAGCGCGAACATTGTATCCGTTGCCGGTCTCAATCTCAGGATACGGAAATGCCCAGAAGTCCTCTTTCGCCCATGACGTCAAACCTGCCCGACGGCGCCGAACGGCGTGCGCTTCAGCTTCTGGTGGTCGATGACGACGCCACGCAGCGCAGCCTGATCACCGTCGCCGCCAAGCAGGCCGGCCACGAAGTCACCGTGGCGCCGTCCGTGGCGAATGCGATCGAGAAGCTGCGCACCGCCCGCTTCGATTGCGTGACGCTGGATCTCGTGCTGGAGGATGGCGACGGCATCGACGTGCTGCGCGAGATGGCAGCGGCGAAGTTCGGCGGCGCCGTGATCGTCATCAGCGGCATGGACGGCAAGCGCCGCAGCGCCGCTCGCAGCTTCGCCAGGTCCGTCGGGATCGAGCTCCAGAGCCTGCCGAAGCCGCTCGACCTCGCGGCCCTGCGCATCAGCCTCGCCAATCTGGGCAAGATCGCGATGGGCCTTCCCGCGATCCACACCTGGGGCGGTGTCGCCACCGACGCGATCGTGGAACGGCACCGCGCCTAAGCACAATACAATGAGGATGAAGCGCTATCGCGCTTTAGCTTGTTGTTTAAGCATGATCTTCTCGGAAAACCGCCGCGCGCTTTTCCGGATCCTGCTTTAGGCGTGCGGAACCGCCATGCGATGGGATGCGAGCGGCGCGCCGCGCCGATCGCGCTCTATGCCGGGTTGCCGGAATCAGACAGACATCGCAGGGCGTGGCCAAGGCCCGCCCGACAGGCATTGAGGGCGGCGCTCGCCGTCGCATAACGCGGCGTGACGTCGTCGAGCACGAAAATATCGGCGGAACCGGCCGGATCGCCGCGCGCCGGACCCGTTTCCAACGCGCTGGTTTCCATCATGGCTGCGTCGATCAGGCGCATGCTGCTCTCGATCCGTGTGATCAGAGCGCGAAGATCGGCGGCGATCAACTGACGGCTGTCGGTTTCGGGCCTCGCGACGATCGGGGGTGCGCCAGCGAAATTTTGCATGGATAGTCTCCCTACCCGCAATTAGGCACCCTGCCGCTACTTGTGCGTTAAGTCCATGTCCCGTACAAATACGGGTGGGCCGAATCCGCGCCGAACGCCATAACGGTTGGCGCGGACGCGAGTCCTTCATGCCAACCGGATGTGGCACATGGCCGAACAAAGCTCTCGCGGTGAAATCTTCGTGGTCGACGACGACCCTGCCGTTCGCGACACTCTGTCGATGGTGTTGAAGGCGGCGGGTTATGAGGTGATCTGTTTTGCGGACGGCGCAGCGCTGCTCTCCGTCGCGCGAAACCGCACGCCGGCTGCAATCCTGCTCGACGTGCACATTCCCGGAAAGTCAGGGCTCGACATTCTGAACGAGCTGCAGGGCGAGGACTATCCGGCGCCGATCTTCATGATCTCCGGACAGGGCGACATCGCGATGGCGGTGGGCGCGATCAAGAGCGGCGCGCTCGACTTCATCGAGAAGCCGTTCCGCGGCAGCGAGATCGTCGGCCGGCTCGACGAGGCGATCGGCGCCTATGCGCGCAGGCAGGCGGAGAACGCCTCGCCGAAGTTCGGTTCGCTGCATTTCCCCGGACGCGAGCCGCTGACGCGCAGGGAGCGCGAGGTGCTCGAGCAGTTTGCTTCCGGTGCGTCCAACAAGGAAGCCGGTCGCACGCTCGGCATCAGCCCGCGCACGATCGAGGATCACCGCGCCAACATCATGAAGAAGCTCGGCGCGCGCAACGCCGCCGATCTGATCCGCATCGTGATGACAGCGGCCCAGCGCGCGTCGTAAGCGGCTGGTTCTCTTTCGTGCCTTGGACGCGGTGCATCATGAAATGATGCGCCGCTGAGCCGGGGCCCATCTCTCCATTTCACTGCTGACAGTTCTGGGTCCCGGCTCTGCGTCGCAGCGTTCCACGCTGCGTCTTGTCCGGGACACGAGGTGGCGCCTCAGGCGCTCAGCGCCTTGCGGATGATCCGCGCCAGATCCGATTTGCGATAAGGCTTGGCCAGCAGCATCACGCCGGAATCCAGCCGGCCGTGATGGATGATCGCATTCTCGGTATAGCCCGATGTGTAGACCACCTTGAGATCGGGCCGCGTCTTCATCAGCTCGTCGGCCAGCTGCCGTCCGTTCATCTTGCCGGGCATGATGACGTCGGTGAACAGAAGGTCGAACGGCTTTCCGGCGGCGACGATCGCGAGCGCCTCCGCGGCGTTCGCGGCCTGCAAGGTGACGTAGCCCAGCGAATGCAGCTGCGCCAGCACGTAGTCGCGCACCAGCCTGTCGTCCTCGACCACCAGGATCGTCTCGTGTCCGCCCTCGATGGTCGCCGGCGTCACGCCCTCGCCGGCCGCCGTCGGCGTCTTGCCGGGCGGCAGGTACATCTTGATCGTGGTGCCGTGGCCTTCTTCGCTGTAGATCTTGATGTGGCCCGCGGACTGCTTGATGAAGCCGTAGACCATCGACAGCCCGAGTCCGGTGCCCTTGCCCGGTCCCTTCGAGGTGAAGAAGGGATCGAACACCCTGGTCAGCAGGTTCGCGGGGATTCCGGTGCCGGTGTCGCTCACGGCAATCAACACGTAGTGCCCCGGCGGCACATCGTTCGCACTGGCGTAGACCTCGTCGAGATAGGCGGCGCCGGTCTCCAGGATCAGCTTGCCGCCGCCGGGCATGGCGTCGCGGGCGTTGAGCGCGAGGTTGAGGATCGCGGTGGTGAGCTGGTTGGGATCGACGATCGCGACGCAGTTCTCGTCCTCGAACACCGATTCGATCTGGATCTGCTCGCCCAGCGTCGGCCGCAACAGCTTCGCGGTGTCGACCACCAGCGAGTTGATGTCGATCTCGCGCGGCTGGAGCGGCTGCTTGCGCGCGAAGGCGAGCAGGTGCTGGGTCAGATCGGCGCCGCGCGCGGCCGCCTCGTCGATCATCTTCGTGATGGCCGCAAGCTGCGGCTCCTTCTCGACGGCCTCCGCGAGGATTTCGATCGTCCCGGTGATGACGGTGAGGATGTTGTTGAAATCGTGCGCCACGCCGCCGGTGAGCTGGCCGATCGCCTCCATCTTCTCGGCATGACGGATGCGCTCCTCGGCGGCGATCTTGTCGGTGAGGTCGCGGTAGAAGACGTTGAACAGCAGGCCTTCGCGGCGCTTCAGCGCGGTGACGCTCAGCTCGGCCTTGAATTCCTTGCCGTCGCGGCGGCGGCATATGAGCTCGCGGCGGCGGTTCAGCGACCTGCCGTTCTCGTTCGCCAGGAACTGCTGCAGACCCGACCTCACTCGCTCGCGTTCGCTCTCGGCGACGATGAGGTCGATCGTGCTCTTGCCGAGCACCTCCTCGCGGCGCCAGCCGAACAGCTGCTCGGCCTGCGAGTTCCAGTTCAGGATGCTGCCGGTCTCGTCGGTCTGGATGAAGGCGTCGAGCGAGGTCTCGATGATGTTGCGGGCGAGCCGTTCGCTCTCGCGCAGCGATTCCTGCGCGAGCCGTGCCTCCGTCATGTCGCGCCCGACGAAGAAGTAGCGCTGCGCCTGCTCGGACCAGTTGCCGAGCCAGGACAGCCAGACTTCGTGTCCGTTGCGGTGCAGGCAGCGCGTGTCGGTAATCTTGACGCGCTCGCCGCGGCGCAGCGCGCGCATCTCGGCGCGGGAGCCCTCCAGATGATCGGGATGAATGAAGTCGGCGCCGCTGCGGCCGATCATCTCGTCCGGCCGGTAGCCGAGAATGGTCTCGCTGCTCGGGCTGATCTGCGCGATGTGGCCGTGCGAGTCCATGACCATGATCAGGTCTTGCGAGGTGTCGAAGATCTGCCGGCGCTCTTCGAGCTGCTGCTGGAGCTGCCGCTCGGCCCGCCGCGCCTCGGTCAGGCTGTGCGCGGTCCCGGAGACGCCGATGATCTCGCCCGACGGACCTTTGATCGGCGACAGGCTGAGCGAGATTTCGACCGGCGTGCCGTCCTTGCGCAGGCGCACCGTCTCGAATCGTTCGATCGGCTCGCCCCCCGCGATCCGCGCCAGATATTCCTTGCCCTGCGCGCGGCGGTCCGCCGGGACGATGATCGATGTCGGCTTGCCGATCGCCTCGTCCGCCGAATAGCCATACAGACGCTCGGCGGCCGGATTCCAGCCCGTGATGATGGCATCGAGCGTCTGCATCACGATCGCATCGTCGGAGGATTCGATCGCGGCGCTGAACAGGCGCTCGCGCGCCGCGTGATGGCTGCGCGCGGCCTCGGTGCGGCGATGCTCCTCGATCTCGCGTTCGAGCGCAGCGGTTTTCACCCTTGTTTCCTCGACCATCTGCGCGAAGGCCCGCGCCAACACGCCCGTCTCACCGCTGGCATCGACCGGGATGTCCGCCGGACGGCCGCTGCCGATGGCCTGGACCGCCGCGGTCAAGCGGCCGATCGGACGCGTGAGCGAGCGCGCCAGCAGCACCGCAAGCCCGGCTGCGGCGAGAACGGCCAGTATGCCGACCAGCAGGGACGTCTTCTGGATCGCTGCCGGTACGAGGCCGAACACAGGCGCGGGAATTGTTTCGATGACGGCGACCCATTCCTTGCCGGCAAGCAGCGCAGGGGCGAGGGCCGCGCCGCTCGGCCGGCCCGACCCGTCGGTCATGAGCCGCGTGGATACATCCTGCGTGCCCGTCAGAGCCGCGAAATAGGGAAAGTCCTTGCGCCAGTCGCTGGGACGATCACGCAACGTGCCGAATTCGCGCGTGCGATCGGGATGAACGAGATAGTCGCCGCGCGAATTCACGACGTAGATCTCTCCTCCCGAGCTCGTCGTCGCGCGGACGTGGTCGAGGGCCGGGCGCATGTCGATATTGGCGACGATGATGCCGAACGGCTTGCCGTCCTGTGCGAATAATGGCATCGCCACCCGGAGAGTCGGAACGTGAGGGGTCGTGGTGCCCCCTTGGCGGGTGGCAAGATCGACGGGCGACACATAGAGCTCGCCAGGCGGCAGCCGGATCGTTTGCTGAAAGTACGGTCGACCGCTCTTGCTCTCCAGCTCGTTGTCCGGGGCGATCCGGGCTACTCCGTCCGGTCCGGAGCGATCGACACGGACGATCTCGCGCTGGTCGTTATCGACGCCGATGATCCGAAACTGCCCATAGATGGGTTTGGCCTCGATCTCGGCCGCGAGCCGCGTGGCGATACGCTCGCGCCAGGTTTGTTCCGAGACGCCGTCAGCAGGATCAATTCCACCGCCGGCGTGAGCGCGGATGAGGCCGTGGATGGCCGCGGCGGCGCGATAGCCGAACAGATCGCCGCGCGCTCCGGAAACGTAGGATTCAAGATTGGTCGCCAGCAGGCGCGACTGGGCCTCGACCCGTTCCAGGACCCGCGGAATGACCGCCTGCGTGGTGTTGCGATAGCCCAGCCAGCCGACCGCGGCCACGGTGACCGCCACCAGCAGGATCATGGCGACGGCCAGCCGTGTGGTGAGCGTCATGGGGATGCTCGCAGGACTTCCCGGATGATCGCGGCCGATCTGGCCTGAAGCAGAGGAGCCCTCGTTATCGGCGGCCGGAGCTGACATCGGACCCCTCCGGCTCGCCCGCCTTCAGGCAGCCATCGACCGCGGCGAGCAGTGCGCCGGGCCGGAATGGCTTCTGCAGGCTTGCCACCGCGCCGAGCTTGGTCGCCATCTTCAGGAAATCGGGCTCCGCATAGGCATCCGGCGCGGCCGAGCGGCCGGAAATGACGACAATGGGAATGGCCGGGGCCAACGCCCGGATGTGACGCATCGTTTCCAGCCCATCCATGCCAGGCATGAAGATGTCGAGGAACAGCAGATCGAACCGGCCGGCCTCGAACAGCGCAAGCCCCTTGCGGCCATCGCCGGCGAGGGTGACGTGATGACCGGCCCTCTCCAGGAGCAGCCGGATCGTGATTTGAACGGCCGGGTCGTCATCCACGATCAGGATGTTGGCCACGTCTGCATTCCTCCGCGCCGGACAGGACATTCCCCATCGGCCGCAAATCAAGCCATCAAAGATGAAATTGTTGCGCGGATTCCGCCTGGCCTGCAAGCACTTCGCGAATGGCCGGTGAACGCTCGCCTAAGCCGAAACAAAATGCAGCATGCTTATGCACGGTTGCGTGCATAAGCGCCGGAATCGCCCGTCTAATCGGTTAGATATTCCGGATAATGGCTTCGAATCTTGTCGAGCTCGCTCAGCGTGCCCGACAGGTGCTTGCGCAGATGCCGTTGCGCAGCGTCGGGGTCGCCGGCCTCGATCGCACGCGTGATTAGTCGGTGGTGACGGAGGATGTTCTGGGCCTTGCCGGGCGAGGGCAGGTGCAGCCGGCGCAGCCGGTCGATATGTCCGCTGCGGCTGCGCACCAGCGTCCACAGCTCCTGCTTGCCGGCCGCGGCATAAAGCTGCGCATGAAAATCATTGTCGGCGGCGATGAAGCTCTCGAAATCGCCGGCCTTGGCGAATTGCTGCTGAAGCGCGATGGCGTGGTCGAGGCGGAGAACCAGGGCCTGGTCGTGCTGCTCCGCGAGCAGCCGGACGATTTCGAGCTCGAGCGCCTGGCGCAGGAAATGGGCCTGCTCGGCGCGGCCGACATCGACCCGGCTGACCACGGTCGCGTGCTGCGGAAATACCTCGACGAGCCCTTCTTCCTCGAGGCGCATCAGGGCGTCGCGGATCGGTGTCGAGCTGACGCCGAATTGCGCGGCGAGATCGGTTCGCGACAGCGGCGCGCCCGGGGGCAGCTCGAGCGCGAGAATGGCGTTGCGAAGCCGCTCGAACACCTGCGGTGCGGCCTGCCGCGCCCGGTCCAGCCGCGGCCCGCGGCGGACGGTCGCGCGGGGCGCGGGATGGACGGGTTCCATGCGAAGGGCTCCGGCGGACTTGCCTTTGATGCACTAATGCATTAGTGCATCAGCAGGGTTGCCCGTCAATGGCGGCCGGAGGAAACGAACAATTATGATCAAGCCATTTCAGCGCGGCGCTGCCGCCATCGCCCTGATCGCCGCAACCGTGCTGGCGGCTTTGCCCGCGCACGCGCAGCAGAAATCCGAGATCGCACTGTCGCGCCAGCCCGGCATCTTCTACATGCCGAGCCACATCATGGAGAAGCTGAAGCTGATCGAGAAGCACGCAGCTTCGCTCGGCGTCTCCGGCGTCACCACCAAATGGATCACCTTCTCCGGCGGCGGCGCGCAGACCGATGCGCTGCTGGCGGGCGGCGTCGACATCCTCAACACCGGCACCGGCAACCTCCTGCTGCTATGGGACCGCACCCGCGGCGGCGTGAAGGGCATCGTCGCCACCTCGGCGCAGCCGATGACGCTGATCAGCCGCGACGCCAACATCAAGTCGATCAAGGACTTCGGTCCGGCGGACAAGATCGCGGTGCCGACCGTCAAGGTCTCGACCCAGGCCATCGTGCTGCAGATCGCGGCCGCCGAGGCCTTCGGCGCCGATCAATGGTCGAAGCTCGACGCCAACACCGTGCAGCTCGGCCATCCCGACGCCTATGCGGCGCTGTCCAACGTCAAGCACGAGGTGCACAACCATTTCTCGATCCCGCCCTTCACCTTCCTGGAGCTGAAGAACGTGCCGGGCGCGCATATCGTGCTGTCGTCGCCGGACGTGATGGGTGGGCCGCTCAGCCAGGCGCAGTTCTTCACCACGACGAAGTTCGCTGACGCCAACCCCAAGATCATCCAGGCCGTACGCGACGCCACCAAGGAGGCGCAGGACCTGATCCGCAGCGATACCCGGCAGGCTGTCGAAATCTACAAGGAGATCACCGGCGACAAGACCTCTGCGGAAGAGCTGCTCGATCTCCTGAAGGAGCCCGGCATGATGGAGTGGAATCTCGAGCCGCAGGGCACGATGAAATTCGCCGCCCATCTGTTCAAGACCGGCACGCTGAAGAGCCAGCCCAAGGCATGGACGGACTATTATCTGCCCGTCGCGCACGATCTGAAGGGCAACTGATGGCGTTGCTCGACGTCAGCTCCGTGACGCTGCGCTACAAGACCTCCAGCGCCGTCGTCACCGCCACCGAAAGGGTCTCGTTCACCGTCGACAAGTCCGATCGCTTCGTGCTGCTCGGTCCCTCCGGCTGCGGCAAGTCGACCCTGCTCAAGGCCGTCGGCGGCTATATGAGCCCGAGCGAAGGCCGTATGACCATCAACGATCGCGAGATCCATGGTCCCGGCGCCGATCGCATGATGATCTTCCAGGAGTTCGACCAGCTGCTGCCCTGGAAGAGCGTGCTCGCCAACGTGATGTTTCCGCTGCTGACCGCGCGCAAGCTGTCGCGCAAGGACGCCGAGGCACGCGCGCGGGCCTATATCGAGAAGGTCGGGCTGACCCGCGTCGTCGACGCCTATCCGCACACGCTGTCGGGCGGCATGAAGCAGCGCGTCGCGATCGCGCGCGGCATGGCGATGGAGCCGGACATCCTCTTGATGGACGAGCCGTTTGCCGCGCTTGACGCGCTGACGCGCCGGACCTGCCAGGACGAGCTGCTCCAGCTCTGGAGCGAGACCAGGTTCACCGTGCTGTTCGTGACCCATTCGATCGCCGAGGCGATCCGCATCGGCAACCGCATCCTGCTGCTGTCGCCGCATCCCGGCCGGGTCAAGGCCGAGGTGATCGACGTCGACAAGGTCTCCGGCGGCGATGGCAGCGCCGGGCGGCTGGAGAAGGAGATCCACGATCTCCTGTTCGCCGGCGAAGCCACCGCGCATTGAAGGAGCCTGCCATGGGTGAAGCCAGGATATTGCTGCGGGCCGAGCCGGCCGCCACTTCAGCTGCGGGCGAGGTCGAGCGCAAGCTGAGCGTGGCCGAGCTGCTGTGGAACGACGGCTTCGTCCGCAAGTCGGTGATCATTCTGTTCCTGGCTGCGGTCTGGGAAGCCTACGGCGTCGCTCTCGACAATCCGCTGCTGTTCCCGACGCTGCACGACACCGCGATCACGCTGTTCGAGCGCGTCAAGGACGGCACCATTCCGATGCGGGCCTGGACGTCGCTGAAAGTGCTGTTCATGGGCTATTCGGCCGGCATCGTGCTGGCCGCGATCTTCACGGTGCTCGCCATCTCCACCCGTATCGGCACCGATTTCCTCGAGACGGTGACGGCGATGTTCAATCCGCTGCCGGCGATCGCGCTGCTGCCGCTGGCGCTGATCTGGTTCGGGCTCGGCAACGGCAGCCTCGTCTTCGTGCTGATCCATTCGGTGCTGTGGCCGGTCGCGCTCAACACCCATTCCGGCTTCAAGAGCGTCTCCAACACGCTGCGCATGGTCGGGCGCAATTACGGCCTGCGCGGGCTGCCATACGTGGCCAAAATCCTGATTCCGGCGGCGTTCGGCTCGATCCTCACTGGCCTGAAGATCGGCTGGGCGTTTGCCTGGCGCACGCTGATCGCGGCCGAGCTGGTGTTCGGCGTCTCCTCCGGCCAGGGCGGGCTCGGCTGGTTCATCTTCGAGAACCGCAATCTGCTCGACATACCTGCCGTCTTCGCGGGCCTCTTGACCGTGATCATCATCGGGCTCTTTGTCGAGAACCTGATCTTCCGCGCCATCGAGCGGAACACGGTCCAGAAATGGGGCACTCAATCATGAGCAAGAAGAAAACACCCGAACAGCTCCGCAGCGCGCGCTGGTTCGCGCCCGACGATCTGCGCTCGTTCGGCCATCGCTCCCGCACCATGCAGATGGGCTACGCGCCGGAGGAGTGGAAGGACCGGCCGATCATCGCGATCCTCAACACCTGGTCGGACGCGCAGCCCTGCCACATGCACTTCAAGTCGCGCGTCGACGACGTCAAGCGCGGCATCCTGATGGACGGCGGCCTGCCGCTGGAATTGCCGGCGCTGTCGCTGTCGGAATCGCTGCTCAAGCCGACCACCATGCTCTATCGCAACCTGCTGGCGATGGACGCCGAGGAGCTGCTGCGCAGCCATCCCGTCGACGGCGTGGTGCTGATGGGCGGCTGCGACAAGACCACGCCGGCGCTGCTGCTCGGTGCCACCTCGATGAACATTCCGGCGATCTATCTGCCGGCGGGCCCGATGCTGCGGGGCAACTGGAAGGGCAAGACGCTCGGCTCCGGCTCCGACGGCTGGAAATATTGGGACGAGCGTCGCGCCGGAAAAATTTCCGACAAGGACTGGCTCGACATCGAGGCCGGCATCGCGCGCAGCTACGGCACCTGCATGACCATGGGCACGGCCTCGACCATGACCGCGATTGCGGAAGCGATCGGCATGACCTTGCCCGGCGCCTCCTCGATTCCGGCCGCCGACGCCAACCACATCCGCATGGCCTCAGAATGCGGCCGCCGCATCGTCGAGATGGTGTGGGAAGATCTGACGCCAAAGACGATCCAGACCCGCAAGGCCTTCGAGAACGCGATCGCGGTCGCGATGGCGATGGGCTGCTCGACCAATGCGATCATCCATCTGATCGCGCAGGCCCGCCGTGCCGGCCAGGACATCGGCCTCGACGATTTCGAGATCGCGAGCCGCAAGGTGCCCGTCATCGCCAACGTCCGGCCGAGCGGCGACACCTACCTGATGGAAGACTTCTTCTATGCCGGCGGCCTGCCGGCGCTGATGGGCCAGATCAAGCCGCATCTGCATCTCGACTGCATCACCGTCACCGGCAGGACGGTGGCTGAGAACATCGACGGCGCCGAGGTGCACAACGCCGACGTGATCCGCTCCATCGACAATCCCATCTACAAGGAGGGCGCGCTTGCCGTGCTCAAGGGCAATCTCGCGCCCGACGGCTGCGTCATCAAGCCCTCCGCCTGCGCGCCGCGCTTCCTCAAGCATACCGGGCCTGCGCTGGTGTTCGACGATTATCCATCGATGAAGAAGGCGGTCGACGATCCCGATCTCGACGTCACCGAGGACCACATTCTCATCCTGCGCAATGCCGGGCCGCAAGGCGGGCCGGGCATGCCGGAATGGGGCATGCTGCCGATTCCGACCAGGCTCGTGAAGCAGGGCGTGCGCGACATGGTGCGCATCTCGGATGCGCGCATGAGCGGCACCAGCTATGGCGCCTGCATCCTGCACGTCGCGCCGGAATCCTATGTCGGCGGTCCGCTCGCGCTGGTGCGGAACGGCGACCGCATCACGCTCGACGTCGCCGCGCGCACCATCAATCTCGATGTTCCCGAAGCCGAGCTGGAAAAGCGCCGCGCCGCCTGGAAGCAGCCCGAGCGCCGCTTCGAGCGCGGCTATGGCTGGATGTTCACCAGGCACATCAAGCAGGCCAATGACGGCTGCGACTTCGACTTCCTCGAGACCGATTTCGGCGCGCCGATCGGCGAGCCGTCGATTTACTGACCGTCGTTCCGGGGCGCGAAGCGAACCCGGAACCTCGAGATTCCGGGTTCGATGCTGCGCATCGCCCCGGAATGACAACAAAGGATGCGTGAATGACCAAACTTTCCGAAGCCACCCGCAACAAGCTCAAATCCGTCTCCACCGCCACGGTCGCCACCGCCTTGTTCAAGCGCGGCCTGCGCATCCAGATGATCCAGGACGTCCATCCCGTCGGCGCGAACCAGCCGACCATGGTCGGCGAGGCCTTCACGCTGCGCTACATGCCGGCGCGCGAGGATCTCAACACCATCGAGGTCTTCAAGGACCGCTCGCACCCGCAGCGCAAGGCGGTCGAGGATTGCCCGCCGGGCGCCGTGCTGGTGATGGACAGCCGCAAGGATGCGCGCGCGGCTTCTGCCGGCGCGATCCTGGTGACGCGGCTGATGAAGCGCGGCGTCGCCGGCGTCGTCACCGACGGCGGTTTTCGCGATTCCGCCGAAATCGCCAGGCTCGGCATTCCCGCCTATCACCATCGCCCGAGCGCACCGACCAATCTGACCCTGCACCAGGCGATCGAGATCAACGTTCCCATCGGTTGCGGCGACGCGCCGGTGTTTCCCGGCGACGTCATCCTGGGCGATGCCGACGGTGTCATCGTGATCCCGGCGCATCTCGCGGACGAGATCGCGAGCGAGACCTTCGAGATGACGGCGTTTGAGGACTTCGTCACCGAGGAGGTCGGCAAGGGCCGCGGCATCTTCGGCCTCTATCCCGCCACCGACTCGCAGACGCTGACCGATTTCGCGGAATGGCGGAAGAAGAACGGAAGGTAGCTCTTTCGCCTCTCCCGTTTGCGGGGAGAGGCGAAGATCATGCCTCCGCCATCCCTGCCGCCCACAGCGCGAACGCGTAGACGATCGCGACTTCGTCGAGCCGGTCGAAGCGGCCTGAGGCGCCGCCGTGGCCGGCGCCCATGTTGGTGCGGAGCAGGACCGGGCCGCCGCCGGTCATGGTGGCGCGCAGGCGCGCGATCCATTTGGCGGGCTCCCAATAGGTGACGCGCGGATCGGTCAGGCCGCCCATCGCCAGGATCGCCGGATAGTCCTTCGCGGCGACGTTGTCGTAGGGCGAATAGGACAGAATGGTGCGAAAATCCTTCTCGCTTTCGATCGGGTTGCCCCATTCCGGCCATTCCGGCGGCGTCAGCGGCAGCGTGTCGTCGAGCATGGTGTTGAGCACGTCGACGAACGGCACCTCGGCGACGATGCCGGCGAACAATTCGCCGGCGCGGTTGGCGACCGCGCCCATCAGCATGCCGCCGGCCGAGCCGCCATGGCCAATGATGCGCTTGGCGCTGGTGTATCTCGCATCGATCAGCGCGCGGGCGCTGGCCGCGAAATCATCGAACGAGTTGGTCTTCTTCTCGCGCTTGCCGTCGAGATACCAGCCCCAGCCCTTGTCGGCGCCGCCTCGGATATGCGCGATGGCGTAGACGAAGCCGCGGTCGACCAGCGACAGGCGGTTGGCATTGAACGAGGCCGGCATCGCCATGCCGTAGGAGCCGTAGCCGTAGAGCAGCAGCGCCGCCGAGCCGTCCAGCTTGAGCCCGCGGCGATAGAGGATGGACACCGGCACCTCGGCGCCGTCATGCGCCTTCGCCGTGATACGCGTGGTGACGTAGTCGGCCGCGTTGTGGCCGGACGGGATCTCCTGGCGCTTGCGCAAGACGCGCGTGCGCTTGACCATGTCGTAGTCGTAGACCTCCGACGGCGTCGTCATCGACGAATAGGCAAAGCGCAAATTCGTCGTCTCGAACTCGTAGGAGCCCATCGTATCCAGCGAATAGGCGGCCTCGTCGAAGGCGATGGCGTGTTCCTCGTTCGAGGCGAGATCGCGGATCACGATCGAGGGCAGCGCATTGGCGCGCTCCAGCCGGACCAGATGGCCGGCATAGAGATCGAGGTCGATGATGTAGATGCCGGGCCGATACGGGATCAGGTCGCGCCAGTTCTTGCGCTCGGGCGAAGAGAGCGGCGCGGTGACGATCTTGAAGTCGATGGCGTCATCGGCATTGGTGAGGATGAACAGCTGATCGCCGCGGTCGGCGAGCGAATATTGCACGCCCTCCTCGCGCGCGGCGACCAGGCGTGGCGGCGCCTCGGGATTGGCGAGATCGATCAGCCGCTGCTCCGAGGTCTCGTGATCGCCGCCCGCGATCACGCAGAAGCGGCCGCTGGTGCTCTCGTGCAGATGGGTGAACCAGCCGGCATCCTGCTCTTCATAGACCAGCGTGTCGTCGGCCTGCCTGGTGCCGAGCCTGTGGCGCCACACCTGCATCGGCCGGTGATTGTCGTCGAGCTTCACATAGAAGAAGCTCTTGCAGTCCTTGGCCCAGACCACGCCGCCGTCGGTCTCCTCGACGAGGTCGTCGAAGTCCTTGCCGCTCGCCCAGTCGCGGACGCGGATCGAGAAATATTCGGAGCCCTTGGTGTCCGCGCTCCAGGCCTGCAGCTTGTGATCATAGGAGTGGCGGCTGCCGCCGAACTTGAAATATTTGTGGTCCTTGGCGAGCGCGTCGCCGTCGAGCACGATCTCGCCGTCGCCGCCCTCGCGCGGCATGCGGCCGAACAGCTCGTGCTGCCCGCCCTCGCGAAACCGGCGGAAATAGGCGAAGGGACCATCGGGCGACGGCACGCTGGAATCGTCCTCCTTGATCCGTCCGCGCATCTCGCGCACCAGCGTCTTCTGCAACGGAGCGGTATGGCCGAGCAGGCTCTCGGCGTAGGCGTTCTCCTCGTCGAGATATTTGCGGATGTCGGGATCGAGCACGCCGGGATCGCGCAGCACCTCCTGCCATTTCGCGTCCTTCAACCAGGCATAGTCGTCGGTCACGGTGATCCCGTGCCGCGTGAAGGAATGCGGCCGGCGCGGGGCGACGGGGAGCTGGGAAGGCATCTTGGCTTGGGTCACTCGGTCCTCATTGTGTCTCATTCGTGCAGCGTCCTTTCCTCACCTCTCCCCGCCTGCGGGGAGAGGTCGGAATTTGCGAGAGCAAATTCCGGGTGAGGGGGTAAAGGTCCCTCCAGGATCTCATCCGCGGAGAGAGGCCCCTCACCCCACCCCTCTCAGGGCGAGCATAGCTCGTCCCGACTCCGTAAGAACGGGGAGAGGGAGAAGAGACGCCGCCGCTTTGTTCGCGCCCTCCCTTATATCGTCCCGATTCTGCGAATTGCCAGCGCGTCCGCGCCAGGCCGCCGGGTTGTTGATCGGCCCCGTGTATGCTTTACGGACCATATCCCCGTCGCCGGTCCAGCCTGATGCTGTTCAATTCCTACCCGTTCATCCTGCTGTTCCTGCCCCTCGTGCTGGCAGGCTATTTCTGGCTCGGGCGGCGCAGCAATCTCACGCCGGTGATCTGGCTGGCACTGGCCTCGCTCGCCTTCTACGCCATCGGCAACTGGCAGTTCGTGGCCCTGTTGCTGCTGTCGATCGGCTTCAACTACGGCGTCGGCCATCTTCTGATCGTGTCGGAGCTCGGCCCGTCACGACGAAAGGCGGTGCTCGCGCTCGGCGTCGCCGGCGATCTCGTCGTGCTCGGCATCTTCAAATATGCCGGTTTCGTTACCGAGAACGTCAACGCGCTGTTCGGCACGCATGTCGCGGTTCACATCCTGCTGCCGGTCGGCATCTCCTTCTACACGTTCACGCAGATCGCGTTCCTGGTCGATGCCTATCGCGGCCAGGTCGCGGCCTACGCGCTGCCGCATTACGCGCTGTTCGTGACTTACTTCCCGCATCTGATCGCCGGACCCATCCTCCACCACAAGGACATGATCCCGCAATTCGAGCAGGAAAAGTCCAAACATCCCGACGCGCATCTCATCTTGTGCGGCGTCATCATCTTCGCCATCGGCCTGTTCAAGAAGACCTGCCTCGCCGACGGTATCCAGCCGCTGGTCGCACTCGCCTTCGAGGCGCGCTCGCCGAGCTTCGACCAGGCCTGGCTGGGTGCGCTCGCCTATACGTTCCAGCTCTATTTCGACTTCTCCGGCTATTCCGACATGGCGATCGGGATATCGCTGATGTTCGGCATCTTCCTGCCCGTGAACTTCAACTCGCCTTACAAGGCGACCAGCATCGTCGAGTTCTGGCGCCGCTGGCACATGACGTTGTCGCAATTTTTGCGCGACTATCTCTACATCCCGCTCGGCGGCAACCGCAGGGGACGCGTGCTGCGCTACGTCAATCTGCTGATCACGATGCTGCTCGGCGGGCTCTGGCACGGCGCGGCCTGGACCTTCGTCATCTGGGGCGCGCTGCACGGCGCCTATCTCTGTGTCAATCACGCCTTCAACGCGCTGGTGCCGACGATCCCATCTGGTCTCGCGCGGCCGGCCCGCATCGCCGGAGCTGCGCTGACATTCTTGGCCGTCGTCGTCGCCTGGGTGTTCTTCCGCGCCGAGAGCGTCACATGGGCGCTGCGCGTGCTCCAGGCCATGGCCGATCCCTCGAATATCGTCTTCGGCCGCGAGGAGATCGCGGCGCTGGTGATGGTCGCCATCTACGCCGCGCTGGTGTGGCTGGCGCCGAACACGCAAGGCATCATGGGATACGACCACGCCAGCCGCAGGGTCGGCGAAGCCTTGCGGGCAGGGCGGATGCGGCCGCTGTTCCTCTACGCCGCGTCGCTGGTGCTCGCGTTCGGAATCCTGGGCATCCAGAGCCACAGCGAATTCATCTATTTCCGGTTCTGATGCGCGGGGCTTTCACACATCTGGCGCGTCTTCTGCTCGCGAGCATCGTGTGCGTGCTGGGCGCCGCAGCGCTCACCTATGCCGTCGATCCCCTGCAGCTGTTCCGTCCTTCGCGCCTTGCCTTCTATTCCGACGACACGCGCATGCAGAATGCCGGGCTGATCCGCAGCCAGTCGTTCGACACTGCTTTCATGGGCACCTCGCTCGCAATCCATTTCCGCCAGAGCGACATCGACCGCGCGCTCGGCGTGCATTCGCTCAAGCTGGCGATGACCGGCTCCAACTCGCGCCAGCAGGCTTTCGTGCTGGAGCAGGCGATCGGGCGCGGCACCAGGCGAGTGATCTGGGCGATGGACGATTTCATCTTCATCGATGCCGCCGATATCGAGGCCGATCCTTATCTCTCCGTCGATCTCTATCGCGGGACGGCGAAGGGGATTGCGTCCTATCTGTTCAGCGCCGCGATGGCGAAGGAATCCCTGTTCGCGCTGCTGCGCTCGGTTCCGCCATTGCGGCAGCCGCTGACCCGGGCCGCGCCGTTCCTGCCTGTGAAATTCGCGCTGCCTGACGTCAACGACATCTACGCGCTGCCGCGGGATTTCGACGTCGCGCGCGACTACAATGCGAAGAAGACGCTCGCTGCCTTCGCCTACATCACCAATCCCACCCGCAGCCGTTTCCTCGGCGAAGGCTACAATTATGAGGCCATGGTCCGGCATTTCGAGCGCGATGCCCTCGGCCTGATCGCGCGTCACCCAGACGTCAGCTTCGACGTCTACTTCCCGCCCTATTCGATCCTGCAATTCGTCGCCATGCGCGAGGCCTCGCCTGCCACGCTGAAGATCGTTACCGATCTCACGGCCGTCATCGCGCGGCGCCTGACCCAGCTTCCCAATGTGCGCCTGCACGATTTTCGCGCGATCAAATCGGTGACGCACGATCTGAACAATTACGGCGACGTCATCCACCATTCGCCGGTGGTGGACGCCATGGTGCTGAGATGGCTGGCGAGCGGGGCGTATCGCGTCGATCCGAAGCAGCCGACCGCGTCGCTGGAGGAGCTGAAGGCGCAGGTCGAGGCGTATCGTGTGCCACAGCCGTAACCCAACGCTCCGCCGTCGTCCCGGATCTGCGCTCCGCGCTGACAACGCTGCGCGTTGCCAGAGCTACGCTTGTCCGGGACGACAGCGGAGTTTGGCCCCAGTTACACCGCCACCTCGTCGCCGAGATACGACACCGCCGCCTCGAGTCCGCCCTTGCCGTGCGGGATCTTCAGCGCGTTCAGGCCGACCTCGATCACGCCGAGCGTGCCGAGCAGCATCGGCGCGTTGACGTGGCCCATATGGGCGATGCGGAAGGCCTGGCCGGAGAGGTCGCCGATGCCGGTTCCGAGCACCACGCCGCACTTGTCCTTGCAATAGCGTTGCAGCACCGCGGGGTCGTGGCCGTTGCTCATGGTCACCGTGGTCACGGTGTTGGAGCGCTCGCTCGCTTCGGCGACGTTGAAGCCGAGCACCTGGCCTTCCGCCCAGACGGCAACGGCGCGGCGCGCCGCTTCGCCGAGCAGGCTGTGGCGGCGGAAGGCGTTCTCGAGCCCTTCCTCGTGCAGCATGTCGATCGCACGGCGCAAAGCGAACAACAGATGCACCGGCGCGGTGCCGGCATATTTGCGATAATTCTCGGTGCCCTCGCGCTCGCTCCAGCTCCAATAGGGCGTCGCCATGTTGGCCTTCTTGTGCACCTCGAGCGCACGCGCATTGGCGGCGACGAAGCCGAGGCCGGGCGGCGTCATCAGGCCCTTCTGCGAGCCCGACATCGCGACGTCGATGCCCCATTTGTCCATCTCGAACGCCATGCAGCCGAGCGAGGCCACGGTGTCGACCATGTACAGCGCGGGATGGCCGGACGCCTTGATCGCCTTGCCGATCGCCTCGATGTCGTTCTGCACGCCGCTAGCCGTGTCGACCTGGACCACGACGACGGCCTTGATGGTGTGCTCCTTGTCGCGGCGCAGGCGCTCCTCGACCTCGTGCGGCCGCACCGCGCGGCGCCAGTCGCCCTTGAGCACCTCGACCTCGGCGCCCATCAGCGCCGCCGCATTGCCCCAGCCGATCGCGAAGCGGCCGCTCTCCAGCACCAGCACCTTGTCGCCGCGCGACAGCACGTTGCTGAGCGCGGCTTCCCAGGCGCCGTGACCGTTGGCGATGTAGATGTAGGACTTGCCCTTGGTCGCAAACAGCTTCGAGATGTCGCCGAGCAGGCTCTCGGTCAGGTCGAGCATCTCCTTGGAATAGATGTCGATCGCCGGACGGTGCATCGCCCGCAGCACCTCGTCGGGCATCGTGGTGGGCCCGGGGATGGCCAGAAACTCCCGGCCCGCGCGAACGGTCATTGCTGTCAGTCCTTGTTGCCAGAGAACAGGATGGTGGGTCGCTGAGTCGCGTTTTACGCGCGCCTTGGGTTTGAGAAAAGCACGTAAAACGCAGGTCTGGTTATCGCTTCGTCTCGCGGCAACCGGCGGCTTCGGCCTCCTCGACCGAGCAGAACCAGCGGGTGCCCTTGCTGATCTTCATCTTGATCTGGGTGTACCAGCGGCTGGTTGGCTGGTGGAAGATGCACTCGCCGGCGCTGTTGACATTGCCCTTGATGGTGCAATCCGGGGAGGGAGCGACCGGGCCCGAGGCCGAGGCGAGCAGCACCGCATGCGCCCCGTCGGGCGCCTTGGTGGCGCCGAGGATGGTCGTCTTCTTGTTGCGCTCACGCCAGTCCCAGGGCGCGATGAAGGCCCCCTGCCACATCCCGGCCTTGGCCTCGCGCGCAGCCTTTTCGTCCGCTTCGTAATCGTGGGACACGCGGGTATAGGCCAGCGCCCAGCCGCTGCGCACCAGCCATTTTTGAATGTCTTCGCCGCCAACCTCGCAGCGCGCCACGGTTCGGCCGCGCCGGTCGATCGACCGCGTGTGGCAAGCCCAGTTCTTGCCGTCGGCATATTTGGCGAGCTCGTCGCGCGCCGCGATCCCGCAGGTCCAGCGCTCGGTCTTGGTGTTGAGGCAGAGCTGGTCGATCGCCGGCGCGTCGATGCCGCCGAGCCGGATCCGCGTATTGCCGATCACGACGGCATCGCCGGCGCGGACCTTCGCCGTGCCGGTGATGTCGGCGGCCTCGGCCGACGCGGGAACAGCGAGCAGAGACAGTGCAATCAGGATTCTTCGCAGCATACCTGTCCGCGTGTGATGAAAATCTCGATAGACCGTGCAATTGTGGTCGGCTTTTGGCCTGTCGGCCAGCTTCTGCCTGACAGATGGGCTTTCAACTTCCCGTCATCTTGCGACGGCCTCTCGGCTCGTGTCCCGGACGCGCTGCAACGCGTAGCGTTGCTGCGCAGAGCCGGGACCCAGAAATTCACAGACGCATCTCGCAGAGGCATGGGCCCCGGCTCTGCAGCGCACCGCCGAAGAGGCGCTGCGCCGCGTCCGGGGCACGGATACAGTGTGCCCTCACCCCCGCGCCATCGCCCGCTTCGCCAGCGCCAGCCCCATCAGCACGAAGGCCGACGTCACCTCCGGCCCGCCCACCAGGATCCGCGTCGGCGTCTTCATCTTGTTCCATTCATAGGCGCGGAACGGGCCGCGGCGGCCGCCTTCGCCGATGGCACTGAGGATCACGTTCAGCGCCGGTGCGAAGGCGCGCGGGTCGGCGCCGAGATGGCCGAGTGCGATCAGCGCCAGCGCGGCGTCGAACACGTTCATCTCCGCGGCCATCAGCTCGCCCTTGACGTAGGACAGCACGCGATCGCGGATGAAGTCGAAATCGCCGGCGGGATCGATCGCGGCCTGCGCCGCCAGCGGCAGCGCCAGGAAGGCCGCATAGCAGCGGCCGAAATAGGCGCTGTAGAGCTCCGGCAGGTAATAGATGTGGGAACGCGGATTGGCGAAGGCGCCACTTGCGGCCAGCCGCTTCTGGAAGCCGATGATGCGATGCACCGTGGCGAGCCGCGACGGCGTCTCCAGCACTTTCCAGCGCGCGAGGTTGCGAAAGCTCACCTCGAGAATGTCGAGATTGAGCGTCGGATCGAGATCGTTGCCGTAGGGCCGCTCGCCCTCGAGGTTGTCGATCCAGGTCGCGACCCCGCCCTCGTAATCAATATTGTCGTTGAGCGGCACGGTCACGCGCGGCGCGTTGATTCCGGCGCGCACCTGGTAGCCGGAATAGAAGTCGAGCAGCGGCTGGTCGATGATCGGATCAAGGCAGCCGGCCTGCGTCGCTGCCGAGATCGAGCACGCCGTGGTGTCGCAATCCGGCACGTAGATGCCGAAGCCGAGATCCTGCTTGATCTGCGCGAAGTAGCGCGAGAAGCGCGGATGCGGCGCGGGTGCCAGCGCGGTGACGACGTTGAAGCGCGCGCCGTCGATGCCCTCGACCTCCTCGCGGCTGATGTTGACGCAGAAATCCACCATGTCGGCGATGGCGCGCTGTGCTGCGACCTTGTCGGCGGGTGAGGCGAGGCCGGTCTCGCCATAGCTCAGCAGCGCCTCGATGAAGAACGCGTCGTAATAGGCCGAGCGGTGCCGGATCTGCACCGGCTCCCACATCGGTTCGGCGATTCCTCGCCAGGGCGGATTGACGACGGCCCGGGCCGGCGAGCGCGCGATGAAGACGCGGGCGAGGTTGAACAGCAGCGAGGAATTCTTGTAGCCGCGGGCATTGAGGCCCGTGAGCGCCATGATCAGCTCGCGGCCGCGAAAATCGGGATCGCCGATCAGATTGAAGGCGGCATAGGTCGGCAGGAAGCCGTTCTTGCGGTAGGAGCCGAGCAGATGCTGCGCGCAATCCCGGATCACGGCGTCGATCTGCGCCTCGGGCGGCGCGGAGCCGGTGAACATCGCCGGCGGCGGCTTGGGATGGTCGAGCGCGATGCTGTCGACGAGACCGGCGACCGGCTGGCCCACCGCCGCCCAGTCGGGTTCGGCCTCGTCGCGGGCGCGAACCAGCGCCTCGCGCAGCGCCGTCAGCCTGGCCTCGTCGCGCAGCTCGGGCAGCCCGGCCCGCCGCAGCAGCACCCGCAGCGCGGGATTGCCGAGCGCGGTCTTGTAGAACTTGGCCAGATGCGGATCGCCGCTGGCCGGGCCCGATAGGACGGGATCGCACACGTCGTAAAGCGAAGGGCCGTCCTTCGGCGCCAGAAGCGCCCGGCAGGCAGCGCCGGCAAAATAATGAAAGCTCATGAAGTACCTGGTCGCGGGGCTTTGGCGGGGTCTTGGCAGGTCTTGGCCAGGGGCCGGCCAGCGCACTCCCAGCCGCGCGCCACCCCCTGCAAGTCGTTGAAAAAGCTACCCGGATTCGCAGGAAAAACAAATGTGATGAAAGTCACGGAAGAAGCCGGCACGAAGGCTGCATGATCGGGCCCGGAAGGGTACGGGGAGAGCAGGAAATGCAGCAATCCAGGCGACGGAATTATCAAGTATCTTCAGCAGCTTAGCTGAAATTTTGAGCAATCTGTTGCCGGGCGCCCTATATCCGGTTAAAGGTTTGTTTGGTGCGGCGCCGCAAATTGCGCGCAATTCGGGGGCACATCCCCGGCCAATCCCTCAAACCTAAAGACGCTATCGCGCTACTCAAACAGTGTGCGCGCGCTTGGCTGGTCTTTGGCACAGGAAACGAACCGAGATGAATGTAAAGCAGCTCGACCTTTCCCGACGCACCATCGCGGTGGCCGCTGCCCTGATCGGCACGGTCTCGCTGGTGATCGGCGCCCATGCTGCTCTCAACATGCGTGCGATCGATGCCGCCAAGGCCGTCTCGACCGACCAGATCACCGGCTCGATCGGCCAGTCCTCGCGCCTCGCGCTGGTCATCGGCAATGGACATTATCCCGACGCCAACGCGCCGCTGACGCAGTCGATCAACGACGCCCGCGCGCTGTCCTCGTCGCTGCGCAAGAACGGCTTTGACGTCGACATGGTGGAAGACGCGACCCGGGACGACATGGTCCGTGCCGTGAGCCGCCTGAAGTCCCGGATCAAGCCCGACAGCGTCGTCATGCTGTTCTTCGGCGGCTACGGCGTGCAGGCCGGCCGCGAGAGCTACATGCTGCCGGTCGACGCCGTGATCTGGAAGGAAAGCGACGTCCGCCGCCAGGGCGTCTCGATCGACGGCGTGCTCGACATGATGAAGGAGCAGGGCGCCAAGGCCAAGCTCGTCGTCGTCGATGCCTCCCGCCGTAACCCCTACGAGCGCCGCTTCCGCTCCTACAGCCACGGTCTCGCGCCGATCAGCGCGTCCGACAATGCGCTGATCCTCTCCTCGGCCTCGCCCGGCAAGGTCGTCGACGACGGCAAGGGCGAGCACAGCGTGCTGGTCAGCGAGTTCCTGAGCAACCTCAATGCCAAGGGCAGCGCCGAAAGCGTCTTCAACAAGACCCGCCTCGCCATCTCCCGCGCCAGCGAAGGCGACCAGGTCCCGACCGTCTCCTCCTCGCTGCTCGAGGACGTCCATTTCGGCGAAGCCGGCGGCTAGTTTTTCGAGGGCTCGCGAGCTCTCGTAGAGCCTGTGAGCCATTTCCGCATTCGATGTAAAGGGGGTAGCGCCCGGCCCGTTGATGTCGGGGGCCATCATTGTCGGACCGTCGGGTATGGCCGTGCTGTCTATGCTTTTGCGAGCCGGTGT
>Ga0102590_1001965_pt1 | contig 26865 bp, 29 predicted proteins | sample AraplaMF_Col_mMF_FD_76859 | JGI IMG/M metagenome (GOLD analysis project Ga0102590, IMG submission 76859) | Arabidopsis root microbial communities from the University of North Carolina, USA - plate scrape MF_Col_mMF | ecosystem: Host-associated > Plants > Roots > Endosphere | place: USA... | reverse complement strand
AACGCCTGTTCGACAGCGAGCCGTTGATGCGCAACGCAACGTTCCAGCGCATGATGTACGATGCTGGAAAGTACCGAATGATGATGAAAGCGAAGGACGCGGTGGCGACAAAGCCGGTACCGCCGGTGCAAAGGCCGGGGATGGCGACCGGCCGAGGTGAACGAGATCAGCATGATTTGCGTGCGCTGAGCGCCCGGCTGTCCAGCTCCGGCGATCTCAAGGACGCGGTCGCGCTCTACCAGGCGAAGAGAGCGGTGCGGCGGTGAGTGGTATATACCAGCAGGCGAACGACCGAATTTGCCTTCTCTGGTTCTCAATCGAGATGTGTCGCATACGGGATAGGATGCCATGCCATTAAGACGTATCTTGCCTGTCGCGATCGCCGCGATCGGCCTTCTTCTATCGGCCGATGCATTCGCCGGCGATTACGCCGTCTCCTATGCCTTCGACGGCACGACGAGGGAGGACGTTGCCGCAGGCGTAACGAGCACGCTCAACGAAGTGGGGATCACGAAGGAATGCCACTATGAAAAGCCTTGCACGATCGAGCTGACAAAATCGGATCTAACGATATCGCTCTACGTCGAGCGTTCAGGGTACCATGAGGTGATGGTCTTTGCCGATGGCGGCCGCAGCCTCAGCGCCGGTTGTTGTTATTTTTCGGGTGGCGATCGCCTGGCTTCAAGGAAGCTTACCGAGCCATTGCTTCGCCTCTGGATCTACGAAGGGCAAGCTCGCAAGAGAAACGAATACGTTCAAAATCTTCCCTTAGGGCTTCTGTATCTGCAGTTCTCGGACTTCAAATAGTCCGGCGCTCAGGCGCGCCGCCAGCCCGTCCTTCACCCTTATTCGTCAGCTGAATCATTCTGCGATCCTTTGTTGGTCGCGGGACCGCTTCTGCCTGATTCGACAGGAGTTCGTCATGGCTACCATCGAGCAACAGTATCTGCCTCCCCCGGATTACGAGACGACGATCACGCAGGCAGACCGTCCACATATTTACGATGCCGTTCGCGAGCAACTGGGCGATCTCCTGGAAGGCAATCAGTCCTACTATCCGGATGGCGTCCAGAAGGACTGGCAGGCCCGGGCCGATGATCTGGACCGCTACATCAAATCGTTCAGGAGCTCGCAGGGGCGCGTCAATGATCCGGCGGATATCCTCGGAGATGTGGTCAGGTATCTCCGCGCACACGCCAAAGACTTCCGCGACAGAATGAAGGGCGTAGGGCCTTCCGATCCGATCGAGCTCCCGCCAGGGCTGTCGCCAACAACCCGAGACAGGAATGAGCTGTACGTGGATCCAAATCCGTTTGCTCCTCCGATGAAGGATGCCCTCGTTCCGCGCCAGGAATGGTCGATCTCGACCTCCTCCGATCGGCCCATTGGCGGGGCGCACAGGCCGGAGCGGCGCCTCGCGCCACCAATATTCTTCCCCTTCTAGAAGCCGCAGTCGTCTCACCATACCCGATCAATCGAATTCGCGGCAGGAAAGCACACCATGAGCGAAGACAATCGAAACTTCATCGAGCGCGCGGAATCCATCACCGGAAATCTCTATGGCGAGCCGATGTCGCCGGAGCGGATAGCGGAGAACTTCGCGCTCTATGGACTGAAGAAGCGGGTGGAAGCGCTCGAACGGTTCGATGCCGAGCTGAGTGGTGAAGTCGATTCAAGCCCTCATAACCTGAGAAGGCGGGTCCAGCTCGTCGATCTGCGCCGGCGCATCGGCAACCTCCACGAGGCGCTGCGCAAAGCGAACCGATGACGCATCCGCTCCTGACGGCGCTCGCGCAGGCACGGCGACGAGATGCGCCGATGTTCGTCAAATGGTGCGAGTTGAATAACGTGGTCGCCTGTCCGGCGGCGCCTTCGTCAGTGGCGCGCTTCGTTGCCGATTGTGCATCGCTGGGCATGGATCGGCTGTGGCCGGCCGTGCAGGACGTCTCGCGCATGCACGCCTCGCTCGGCCTCGCCGATCCCACGCTGGGCGGCCCCGCGGCAGACGCGATGAGCGCAGTTGCGGCGGTCCCTCCGCCGCGGTCCTGGCCAGGGCAATTCAAGGAACGATTCCGCTCCTTGCCTTACGACGTCCAGGCCTACCTCGCGGTTCACGAGACACAGCGTGAACGCGCGCTCCGGCGCGCGCAGAACGAAGCGGCAGCTGCCAACCGGCGGCTGGCGGCCCTTGAAACCCAACTAAAGGACGGAACAACGGATGGCGACAAAGCAGCGCGCGACTCTTGAGGAACGGATCGAGGAGCTACGTGCCGAGATCGACGGCATCATCGATGAGCGCGTGGCGAAGATCGCAAGCCAGAGCCCTGGGGTGCCGCCCGGCGTGATCCGTAACCTCCTGACGGCGCGCGCGCCGATCTGTCGTTGCGCGCAATATATCGAGTTGTGCGGCAGCGAGGCGAAGAATTCGGACTGACAGTCGGGCGGCGATCTCTCCGTAATCCATAAATGGCGGCGATGGCACGCGCCACTACATCAAGGAAGCAAGATGACTCTCTACAAATGGTCTCAGACGGCGTCGGCCGACGCAACGATCGATTCGACGATCAACTGGGCGGAGGGGCAGTCTCCCTCCAGCGTCAACGATTCAGCCCGCGCAATGATGGCGGCGATCGCCAAATATCGCGACGACATCGCCGGCGCGATCGTGACGACTGGGACGAGCACGGCTTATGCGGTCGTGTCCAATCAGCAGTTCGACACGCTAGCGCACCTCAACGGGCAGCTTGTTGCATTCACGCCGCACACGACAAATGGAGCAACCGTAACGCTTAATGTTGACGGCTTGGGCGCGAAACCCTTGCGCGCCGCGCCCAACGTGGAATTGTCATCTGGCGCCATCGTTCAGGGAACGCCCTACGTGGCGCTCTACAGTAACGGCGATCAGGTATTTTATTTGCAGGGCTTCTACGGCGCGAGTCCGTCCCTGATCCCAATCGGCGCAAGTATCGACTATTGGGGAACCGCCGCGCCGAACAGCTCGTTCGCCATGATGTACGGGCAGGCAATCAGCCGTACCGCATACGCCGCGCTTTTCGCGCTTCTTGGCACCACGTTCGGCGCTGGTGATGGGGCGACCACCTTCAACATTCCGGACCTGCGCGGCCGCGTCGTCGCAGGCAAGGACGACATGGGCGGTGTCGCGGCATCTCGCTTGACAAGCTCATACTTCGGCGTCGCCGCGACCAACCTTGGTGCGACCGGTGGCAATGAATCAACGGCGCTTCTGGTAGGTCAGTTGCCGACTACCACTTCAAGCGGCGTGAACAACATCGCTGTGACAAGCTCGGATACCTTGCCCAAAGTGGGATCGTTCTTCGGCCTGAATGGAGGCGCAGGTGGCGGCGGGCAAGGCGGCTGGTCACTTAATACGATAAATATCCCGCCCTCGGGCACCACTATGTCGACTGGATCGAACAGCATTTCAGTCACTTCGCAAGGGACGGGTGGAGCGGGGGGCGGCGTAGCCAGTCCCCACAGGACCGTGCAGCCTACGATCGTCGCCAATGCGTTGATGCGGATTATCTAACGCAACTGCCGAAGAGGGTCTCTATTGGTCCCGCGCATTTCTTGGGTGCGGGTTGCGGAGCAAACAGTATCAACGCTGCGCACAGAGCCGCCACAACGGCGAGAAAGACTAAGTCGGCGCCCAAGCTTCGAAAAAATCGGTGCATTCTCACAATCTGCACCACATCCGCAAATGGTACAATACACAGAAATGATCCGCAGTGCGTCGAACCGCATTGCTCCCGTCCATTCTCTGCAAGGCAAAATGGGGGCGCTGAGCTGTTGTGGATAGCCCCCGGTCCCCGCTTAACGTTCAACCCGAGTCAACCAATGGTAGATCTTAACGCCCTCTCTGCGGCGAATGCGAAGCGCTGGGCGCTTGCCAGGCTCACCCGGAAGGCTGAGGCCGCTACGGTTGCGTTGCGCCTCCACAAAGCGAAGCAGCGCTATAAGGCCGTCGAGCGGCAGACTGGCGTCCCTTGGCCGGTCATCGCCGTCATCCACGAACGGGAATCGTCCCAGCAATGGAATGCCTCCCTGGCCCAGGGTGATCCCTGGAAGCGCGTCTCGGTTCACGTCCCGGCTGGACGCGGTCCCTTCGACTGCTGGGAGGCGGCCGCGGTTGACGCGCTGGTCAAGTGTCCACCCTTCCTGGCCCGCCACAAGGACTGGTCGATCGCAGGAGCATTGACTGCGCTCGAGATGTACAACGGGCTCGGATACGCCGCGAGAGGCGTGCCGTCGCCCTATCTCTGGTCAGGAACTAACCAGTACCGCTCGGGAAAATACGTGCGCGATGGCGTTTACGATCCCGGGAAGATCGACCCGCAGCTGGGATGTGCCGCGCTGTTGATGGCCCTGATGGAGCTCGATCCAGCCATCAGTTTCGCCGGGACAAGGATCGCACAGAACTCGGAAAGCGGCGACCCGGCCGAGCCTTCACTGACGAACCCGTCGAAAGGCTCGATCGGCGCGTCTGTCGTCAATCTGATCAGAGCCATTCTTAGAAGGAAATGAGCATGCAGACTTTTTTCGACCTCGTCGTCTTCGCCACCGGTTTTGGTGCCTGCTGGCTTTGCAAGGATGCGTTAGTCCGGTTCGTGGTCGGCACCGAAGCTCAGGTCAAGTCGCTCGAGGCCAAGCTCGCAACGCTGCGAGCCATGCTGTGATGCTCGCAAGAATCAAGGCGGCCTGCCTGCACTCCGTGACGATTGCCTGGAGCTATTGCATCGCGCTTGCCGGTGTATTGGCTTCGATCGTCGACGAGCTTGCCGACGCTTTGGGCGATCCCGGCGTCAAGGACCAAATCAGCGCGGCGGTCGGCGACGTCAAGATCACGGGGCGCATCCTGCTCGCGATCTCCGTCGTGACGATCATCGCGCGCTTGCGAACGTTGCGGAGGGATGACTGATGTGGATGACAATCATCTCGTTCCTCGGCGGTCCAATCGTCAAGGCGTTGATCGATGCGTATAGCGCGAAGCTGAAAGCTGAAAGCGTGGACAGCAAGATCGCAGCGGATCTCGCCGCGAACGAGATCGCGGCGCAGACAGCCGAAACGACAGCTATCATGCGATATAGAACGGCCGAGCTCGGCTATTGGTACGAGCCGGACAAGTTGATTGGGTATTGCGTCACTGTCTATTTCGCCAAGCTCCTCGTCTGGGACAAGGTTCTGGGCCTTGGATCAACGGATCCCCTGGCGGGGTTTGCGGCGATCACCGCCAATCTCGTCGTCTCCTTCTACTTCGCCAAGCGTGGCTTTGAGAATGTTGCAAGGATCATCAAGCGATGAAGATGCCGGATGACGAAATCAGGGCGATCGTCGCCGAGACGCTGGCAGAGCAGCAGAAACTCCAGCAGGACAGCGTCGACGCGATCGTGTTGAAGGCGGTGGCATCGGTGCTGGCTTCCTTTGGCATCGAGGATGATGACCGAAAGGAGGTGAGGGCGGATTTCCAGCACCTGCGGCGGTGGCGAAAAAGCGTGGAGCAGGCGCAGAGTTACACCTTCAAGGCTGTGATCACGGTAATTGCCACTGGCCTGGTGGGGGCCGTCTGGCTGGGTGTGAAGGTCGCGCTCGGCAAGTGAGGCGCTCATAGCGGTTGTGTCACCGCAAAGCGAACCGGGATTGTTGTGTTGCCATGGATCACGCCATGTACCGAATTCGTAGGGTCGATGCGTACGACGAAGAGGTTGCGGAGACCTTGGCTGATCTGCACCGGCTAACCTTCTTCGAGGCTGCGGCGATGCCGCAATTCGATCTCGGAACGTGGTGGCTCGCCTATCAAGGCGACGATGCGGTCGCCTTTGCAGGCGTCGTCCCATCCACCTGCGCGCGAAATAGCGGCTATCTCTCCAGAGTCGGGGTCGTGCAGCGGCATTGGGGCAGGGGACTTCAGCTCAGGTTGATGCGCGCGATCGAAGCGCGAGGGCGGCGCATGGGATGGAATGGTATCGTTTCTGATACAACGGATAACCTCGTCTCCGCGAATAATTTTATCAAGGCCGGCTATCGACTCTACGAACCCGAGATCCCTTGGGCCTGGTCGCACACGCTCTATTGGCGAAGGTCACTTCGCTGACCGGAAGTTTTCCGCGATGCGGAAGCTGCTTTTTCGCGCCCTCCAGGTGCGACCATGTTCGTCTGAAATCTTTGTGGACCCGGCAGCTTGACCGCTGCCGGGTCCTTTTTGCGTAGTGGAGCGCTCTTGCTGAAGCACTTGCGAAGTCGGCTCCGTAAGGCTTTAAGTTTGCTTGCAGATAATTCGGCGAGCACAAGCCGATGTAAGGGAGCACCAGGGATGTCCACCAAGCCTCAATTGCCGGAGCGGCCGTCGCGGACGGCGGGAGGGCCGACCGCACTTGACGGTCTGCTGGTGATTGATTTCACACGCGTTGTCGCGGGGCCCGCCTGCACCCAGACGCTCGCCGATTTCGGCGCGCGCGTCATCAAGATCGAGAATCCGGATGGCGGCGACGACACCCGCGCCTACGAGCACGCCGAGATTGGCGGCGAAAGTGCGGCCTATCTCAGCCTGAACCGCAACAAAACCGGTATCGCGCTCGATCTCTCGGTTGTGGAGGCGCGCGAGATCGCGTTGGATCTGATCCGCAAGGCGGACGTTGTCGTCGAGAACTTTTCCAGCGGGGTCATGAAGAAGTTCGGCCTCGATTACGAGGCCGTGGCGCCGCTCAATCCGCGGCTGGTTTATTGCTCGATCTCCGCATACGGGCGCACCGGACCGTTCGCCTCGCGCCCTGGCTTTGATCCGATCACGCAGGCTGAGAGCGGCTTCATGTCGCTCAACGGCTTCGCCGATGGCCCGGCGGTTCGTACCGGCCCGCCAATCGTCGACATGGCGACGGGGATGTCGGCCTGCAATGCCATCCTGTTGGCGCTCCTGGCGCGGGATCGGCTCGGCCGCGGACAACATGTCGAGGTCGCGCTGTTCGACGTTGCCATGGGGATGACCGGCTTCTACGGCATGGCCTATCTCATCAACGGCGAGAACCCCGGGCGATTCGGTAACTCGCCGAGCGGCTCTCCTACCGTGGGTGTCTACGAGGCCTCGGATGGTCCGCTTTACATGGCTTGCGCCAATGACCGGTTGTATCGACGGCTGGCGGTCGAAGTGCTGAACCGCCCGGATCTCATCACCGATCCGAAATTTGCGACGCGGAAAGCGCGGTCCGAGAACAAGGAGCTCCTGCGTGCGGCCATCGCGGAGGTGTTCGCGAGCGACACTCTCGAGAACTGGATGACGAAGATGAAGCTGGCCAATATCCCGGTCGGTTACCTCCGAACCGTCGAGGAGGGGTTCAATGCGCCAGAAGCACGGGAACGCGGGCGGCTGAGCCGGATCCCGCATCGCACGGCGCGGTGGGTGCCGAACATCGAGCCGCCGATCACCATGAGCCTGACCGCGACCGTTGATCCCGTGGCCGCGCCGTTATTGGGAGAGCATACTGAACGTGTCATGAGCGAGACGCTTGGTTACGACGACAAGCGGATTGCGGCGTTGGCCGAAAAAGGCGCATTTGGGCCGCGCAAGGCCCCAAGGTCGGACTGAACGCCGCTCCAGCTTGATTTGGCAAGGTTCCCGCCGCATAAATATATGAGAGCGAGGGACAATGGCGCCTGATCAAGAGCTGAGTAAGGGGCAGTCGGTAGCACCGGTCTCTGGCGATCGAGCCTATGCGGCGATGATCGCCAAAGCCCGGTCTCTCGTACCGCAATTGCGGGAGCGTGCGGCTCGCACTGAAGAGCTGCGGCAGCTGCCCCATGAGACTGAGCGGGACCTGCATGAAGCCGGTCTGTTCCGGATGCTCCAGCCGAAACGCGTGGGCGGCTCGGAACTCGATTACGTCGCCCTGGTCGATTGCGCGGAGCTGCTGGGACGTGCCGACGCGTCGGTGGCGTGGAATCTTGCCAATCTAGCAAGCCATCACTGGATGCTCGGCATGTTCGAGCCGAGTGCACAGGACCTGGTCTGGGGTCGAGATCCGGACGTGCTGATCGCCTCATCGTTCATTTTCCCGGCCGGCCGCGCAAGCAAGGTGGAGGGTGGATACCGGCTGCACGGAAGCTGGCCATTTTCGTCGGGCGTCGGCTCCTGCGCGTGGAACATGCTCGCAAGCGTCGTTTCGTCCGATGACGAAGCCGACGGTATCGAGTACCGCATCTTCCTGCTGCCGAAGGCCGACTACAAAATCCTCGACACCTGGAATGTCGCCGGACTGCGCGGCACGGGCTCATCGGATGTCGAAGTCAGGGATGCCTTCGTCCCCGAGCATATGACTGTCGCGGTAGGGGATCTTGCAGGCGGCGCGACGCCCGGCAGCAAGGTCAACCCCAATCCGTTGTATGCTCTGCCCGTGTTCTCCCTGTTTCCTTATGTTCTCTCCGGCGTCGCCCTGGGCAATGCGCAGGCATGCCTGGACGATTATGCGGAGGTGGCGCGTCATCGCATATCGACGTACAACCGCGCCAAGCTGAGTGATTTCCAAAGCACGCAAATCAAGATCGCGGAGGCCTCTGCCAAGATCGATGCTGGGCGCCTGATCATGCGCTCGGCCTGCATCGAGGCGATGGAGGACGCCCGGCGCGGCCACACGCCCGACATGGCGACCAAAACCAGATATCGGCGCGACGGAGCATTCTCGGTCAATCTGTGCACGGATGCCGTCTCGATGCTATTTGCCGCGAGCGGAGCGCGCGGCCTGTTCACGACGGGCGTGCTGCAGCGGCAGTTCCGCGATGCGCACGCGATCAATTCGCACCTTGCATTCAATTTCGATGCGGCCGGAACCAACTATGGACGCGTGGCGCTCGGCCTGCCGTCCGAGAATCTCACGCTGTGAGGCCGGCTGATGAATGATCTGCCAAAGCAGCCTGCCGCTCCTGATCCAGCCAATGAGTTCGCGAGCGACAGCTCGCGGATTGATCCGCGTGATTTTCGTAACGCACTCGGCACCTATGGCACTGGTGTAACAATCATCACAGCTACCGCCGCTGATGGAAAGCCGTACGGAATCACCTGCAATTCTTTTGCGTCGGTCTCCTTGAATCCACCCCTGGTCCTCTGGAGCCTCGGGGTCTATTCATCGAGCCTGGCTGTGTTTCAGAACACCAGCCATTTCACCGTGCACGTGCTGGGCGCCTCACAGCAGGCGCTTGCAAACAGATTCGCAAAGTCATCTGACGACAAATTCACTGGCGTGACCTGGACGCCTGGCCTCGGCAATGCGCCGGTGCTCGCCGACAGCGTAGCGAATTTTCAGTGCCGATCCGTCAATCGCTATTATGGTGGCGATCATGTGATCTTTCTCGGTGCGGTCGAGGCCTATGCCTATAGCCCCAAAGAGCCGCTGCTGTTTGCGCGGGGGACATATGGCCGGTTTCTGGCCGACGACGAGCGCAAGAAGTCGCCGTAGGCGCAACTCGAGCCGTCAATTCAGCAGTCGGTGCCGGAGAGCTTGTAGATTTCCAAAGCGTCCGCCTCTGCACCGCGTGCAGCCTTGGCCAGCCTGAAGATCTGGCCCGCAAGCGTCGCCATCGGCACCGGCGTCGATGTCGCCTGGGCGACGTCAGCGACCGTGTCGAGGTCCTTCAGCATCGTCGCGATGTGGCCGAGCGGCGGCGAATGGATACCGTGGACCATGCGCGGGACAAAGAGCTGGAGCGGGATCGAATCTGCAAAACCGCCAGCGAGTGCCTCCGGTAGTCGGCTTGCGTCGATTCCCGCATTCGAGGCAAGGCGCGTCGCCTCCGCAAGCACGGCCATTGCGCACCCAACGATCACCTGGTTGCAGAGTTTTGTCGTCTGTCCCTCACCGGTCGGACCCATATGGGTGAACCTGTGCGCCATGGTCAGCGCATAAGGCCGCACCCTCTCGATATCAGCTGCTTCTCCACCGGCCATGATGGCCAACGTACCTTCTTCGGCGCCCTTGGTGCCGCCGGACACCGGCGCATCGATCCAGCCCATCCCGTTCGCCGCTTTCAATCGTGCCGCAAGGTCGCGCGCGGCGTCGGGGTGGATCGACGAGAAATCGACTACGAGCTTGCCTGCGCCGGGAGCGGCTGCAAGACCCTCCGGCCCGAAGACCACCTGTTCGACGGCGGCGGCATCGGTTAGGCACATGAAGGCGATGTCGCAGTTTGCCAAGAGGTCGCGAGGCGTGTGAGCGCGCTTGGCGCCGGCCTCGACGAGCGGAGCGACCTTGTTTTCCGAACGGTTCCAGACGTTGACGTGATAACCGGCCTTGAGCAGCCGACGGGTCATCGGCGTTCCCATCAGCCCCAGGCCGAGATATCCGAGCCTCTCGCCGCCTTGCGGGTTTGTCTTGCTCGCATCAGCCATGGGTTGCCTCCTTCTGTCGCGGCGCAGCGCCGCGCGACCGCTTCGCACCATACAGAACGTATCCCGCAGCGAAACCAGCCAGCACGCATGGCTTGCCTGACTGTTTGAACCATGAAACATTTGAGCCGGGTTGGTGGCGCGGTCGGCGCCGGAGCAACGGAGCGGGCGATGCGGGCAGTTTCGAGGTGGATACTGGCAGGAGGGGCCGTGGCGGCCATGATCGCTGGCGCAAGCCCCTCACGGGCGCAGCAGACCATCCGCGTGGGCTGGACCATCCCGGCCGAGGAATCCAAATACTGGATGATGCGCAGGCCGGCCGAATTTCCCGATATCGGTAAGACCTACAAAATCGAATGGACCCAATTTCAGGGCACTGCGCCGATGACGCAGGCACTGGCGGCCGGCGCTCTGGATTGCGCGACGCAGGCGCCGCTGTCGCTTGCCAACGGCGTGGTCGGCGGCAATCTCAAGGCCTACATCGTGGCGCAGCACGTCTTCGAGAAGCCCGGTGGCTTCTCGGTCTACTGGGCGGTCATGGATGACTCCCCAATCAAGACGATTGCCGATCTCAAGGGCAAGACAGTCGGCATTTCCGTGATCGGCGGCGGCACGCAAGGCCCCTTCAACCTGCTGCTGAAGCAGAACGGTGTCGATCCCGCCAAAGACATCAAGCTGGTCGAGGTCGGCTTTGCCGTCTCCGAGGATGCGTTGCGCCAGGGCCGGGTCGATGCTGTCAATATGAACCAGCCTTTTGCGGCCCGGGCGGAAGCCAAGGGCGGTACTCGCAAATTGTTCTCGCTGTCGCAGGCGATGCCGAACATAGTGCACATCCTGGAGGCCTGTCGCGCAGATTTCGTCGACAAGAATCCTGAGGTGGTCAAGGCCTATGTCCGCGACATCACATCGGGCATGAAGAAGGCGCTGGCGAACCGTGAAGAGACGCTGAAGGTGGTCAATGAAGTTCTGAAAGCACCCATTCCAGTGCTCGACACCTACCTGCTCAAGGATAATGATTTCGGCCGCGATCCCGGTGCTGCGCCGAATTTCCCGGCGATCCAGAAGATGCTCGACATTTATGCGGATACGGGGATGCTGCCGAAGCTGGATGTCGCGCAGTTCAAGCATCCGACGATCGTCGCGCCCCTGCAATAGGCGATCGGGCGGTTCGTAGATCCACGGAGCGCCATGTCCCGTCAGGTGCGGGACATGGCATGAAGATGATGCGCTCATGAAGAAGTTGCGATCACGAATAACGACGGACGGGCTCGACCGGGCTCCGCACCGCGCCTTCATGCGCGCCATGGGACTTGATGATGCGGCCATCGCCAAGCCGATGGTGGGCATTGTCAGCATGAAGGGCGAACAGACGCCCTGCAACATGACGCATGATTTCCAGGTGGCCGCGGCCAAGATCGGAATCGAGGAGGCCGGTGGCACGCCGCGCGAATTTTCGACCATCTCGGTCTCGGACGGCATCAGCATGAATCACGAGGGGATGAAGTTCTCCCTGTTCTCGCGTGAGTTGATCGCCGACTCCATCGAAGCCGTCGTTCACGGCCTCGCCTATGATGCGCTGATTGGATATGGCGGGTGCGACAAGACGCTTCCCGGCGTGATGATGGGCATGGTTCGTTGCAACGTGCCATCGATCTTCATCTATGGTGGCAGCTCGCTTCCGGGTCGCGTGGATGGGCGAACGCTGACGGTGCTCGACTCCTACGAGGCTGTCGGCAGCTTCATGACCGGAGAGATCGACGCCGCGACACTCGAGCGGATCGAGCGCGCCTGCCTGCCGACCATCGGCGCCTGCGCCGGCCAGTTCACCGCGAACACCATGGGAATGGTTTCGGAGGCGATGGGCCTGACCATCCCCAACGCGTCGATGGTGCCCGGCGTCTACACCGAGCGCGCGCAGATCTCGCGTCGCGCCGGACGGCTGGTCATGGAGATGCTGGCGAGTGGGGGGCCGCTGCCGCGCGATATCGTGACACGAAGGTCACTGGAAAACGGTGCGGCGATCGTTGCTGCGACCGGCGGCTCGACCAATGCCGCACTGCATCTGCCGGCGCTTGCGAACGAGGCCGGCATCGCATTCACGATCGACGATGTCGGCGAGGTCTTCGCCCGGACCCCGTTGATCGGCAACTTGCGTCCCGGGGGGAAGTACACGGCAAAAGACGTCTACGAGATTGGCGGCGCGGCCGTCGTGATCCGTGAATTGATCCAGAGTGGGCATATCGATGGCAGCTGCCTCACCATCACAGGTCGTACGCTTGCGGAAGAATACGGCGCGGCCAACGCGCCCGATGGTGAGGTTGTTTACGCTGCCCGCGCGCCGATCATGCCTGACGGTGGTGTTGCGGTGTTGAAGGGCAATCTCTGTCCCGACGGCGCGGTCATCAAGGTTGCTGGTCTGAAGAGCCAACTTTTCGAGGGCGTGGCCCGGGTGTTCGAGGACGAGGAGGCCTGCGTCGCAGCTGTTCGCGACCGCAGTTACAAGGCCGGCGAAGTCTTGGTGATCCGCAATGAAGGGCCGGTGGGTGGTCCCGGCATGCGTGAGATGCTCGGCGTCACCGCGCTGATCTATGGACAGGGCATGGGTGAGAAGGTGGCCCTCGTCACTGATGGTCGATTCTCCGGCGCCACGCGCGGCATGTGTATCGGCTACGTATCGCCGGAAGCATTCGTCGGCGGTCCCTTGGCGCTCGTCCGCAATGGCGACAGGATCCGGATTGATGCTGCCGGCCGTCGCATGGACCTGCTGGTCGACGAACCAGAGATCGCTGCACGCCGCCGCGATTGGCAGCAGCGTTCGCCGCGTCATCGCGCAGGAGCTTTGGCGAAATATGCGCGCCTGGTCGGTCAAGCACCCGGCGGAGCCGTCACGCATGAAGGGCCCGCGGAGTGGCCGTGGTTTGATTGAGGGACCGCGCGCGTAACAAGATGGCGGAGTGTTTGGCAGGTTTCTTGCTAAGATCGTGCTCTGAGAGAGGACGTTCAGCTGAGCCGTTGCGTGACATTCGGCCGTAGGTGACGCGAGAGACGGGATGAAGGTAGTGCCTTCGAGATCGAGTGAATGGGTGAGACCGGTGACATCACAAAGGCCGGCTTCTGCGATCATCGAGATCGATCGCGTCTCGCAGGTCTTCCAGACCTCGACGCGCAAAGACCACGTGGCCCTCTCGGACATCTCCCTGACGATCGAGGAGGGCGCGTTCGTCTCCATTCTCGGCCCCTCCGGCTGTGGCAAGTCGACGCTGCTTTACATCGTCGGAGGATTTGTCAGCCCAACCAGGGGCACGGCGAGGATGAAGGGACAGCCGATCACGGGTCCCGGTCCGGATCGCGGTCCGGTGTTCCAGGAATTCGCGCTGTTCCCATGGAAGACCGTGCTCGGCAACGTGATGTATGGCCCGCGCCAGCAAGGCGTGCGAGCAACGGAAGCAGAAGCGCATAGCCGCATGCTGATCCAGATGGTCGGCCTCAAAGGCTACGAGAATTTCTACCCGAAGGAACTGTCGGGCGGCATGAAGCAGCGCGTTGCGCTGGCCCGGACGCTCGCCTATCATCCCGAAGTCCTGCTGATGGACGAGCCGTTCGGTGCGCTCGATGCTCATACCCGGACGCGTCTCCAGAACGATCTCTTGAATATCTGGGAGCGTGACCGCAAGACGGTGCTGTTCGTCACCCACTCAGTTGATGAAGCCGTCTTCCTGTCCGATAAGGTCGTGATGATGTCGAAATCCCCCGGTCGCATCGGGGAAGTCATCGATATCGATCTGCCGCGACCGCGGCGCCGCAACGAACTGTTACTGGATCCGCGGTACCAGAAGTACGTCGTCGAGATCGAGCGCATGTTCGATGAAAGCGACGAAGTGGGGTCGGCATCTTGATCTCGGCAGATGTCATGACCAGACGTGCTGCACCCGTGCTGGCTTGCGTGGGTTTGTTGGCGGTGTGGCAGATCGCCTCGCTCGCGTTGGAGAGCGATAGTTTCCCAACTGCGCTTGAAGCGATCCGGACGATACCGGACATCCTCGGCGACAAGGAATCTCTGATCAATATCCTGGCGTCGCTCCGCCGCATGGCGATCGGGTTCGGCATCGCGGTACTGGTTTCGATTCCGCTCGGCCTGTCGATGGGCCGCAGCCGGGCTGTCGCGGCCTTCTTCAACCCGCTGCTCATGGTAATCTACCCGGTGCCGAAGGCGGCGCTGATGCCGATCATCATGCTGTGGCTCGGTGTCGGGGACATTACTAAGACGCTGGTGATCTTCCTCGGCGTCAGCCTTCCCGTAATCTATCACAGCTTTGAGGGTGCCAAGGCCGTCGAAGAGAAGATGCTATGGTCGGGCGCGGCGATGGGACTCTCGCCCTTGCGGCGCCTGGTCCGGATTGTGTTGCCTGCCGCGCTTCCGGAAATCCTGACCGGATGCCGCACCGGGCTGGTGCTGGCACTGATCACGATGATCACAAGCGAGATGATTGCGCGCCAGTCGGGAGCGGGGAACATCCTGTTCAACGCGCTTGATATGGGCCAGTACGACACGGTCTACGCAATGATTATCATCGTCGGTGCGATGGGCATTTGCCTCGATGCGGTGTTCGAGCGCATTCGTGCAAGGCTCGTGCGCTGGTCTGAACCGCAGTTCGACATGCCGCTCAGTTTCTCATGATGCCGCGTTCTCTCTCAGCAAACCTCATCTTCGGGCTGACGCCAATCATACTGGTGATCGCGCTGTGGCAAGGCCTCGTTTCGCTCGGCTTCGCGCCTGTAGTCCTGCTGCCGCCGCCGGGGGTCGTCTTCGGCCGGCTGTTCCAGCAACTCGTGACCTGGACGTTCCAGCAGGAAATCGCGGCGACGCTGATCCGGCTGTTTGCGGGCTTCGCGATTGCGGTCGTGCTTGGCGTCAGTGTCGGTATTGCGGCCGCCGCCAGTCCTGCCATCAACGCCGTGGTTCGGCCGATCGTGCGGGTTTTGGCGCCATTGCCGAAGGTCGCCCTCTATCCGGCACTGCTGCTGTTGCTTGGTTTCGGCCACGGGTCGAAGATCACTCTGGTGAGCGCGGATGCGCTCTTTCCCATCCTGCTCTCTACCTATTACGGGGCTTCCACCGTGGAGCAGAAGCTGATCTGGTCGGCGATGGCGGCGGGAACGCCGCGGTATGACATCCTGTTCAAGGTCGTGTTGCCTGCAGCGATGCCGTCGATCCTGACCGGATGTCGCATCGGCCTTGTCATTTCCTGCATCGTAGTGTTTCTGGCCGAGATGATCACGTCGACGGACGGTCTCGGCCATGCGCTCGTGACGGCGGCTCGGACGTTCCAGGCGGTCGACATGTTCGTGCCGCTGATTACGATCTCGCTGCTCGGATTGATCCTGAATGCCTTGTTGGGAGCCGTGCGATCGTACCTCCTGCGGGGCTTTCCAGAGGCATGAGCTGACGAACAAGAAAACCAGAAGACCGGGAGTGAACCATGCTGGCTGATCGCATCGAGGCAAAATGGATTGACGCGTTTTGCGAAATCTTTGAGCGTTGCGCCGTCAACGCCGGCGATACTGCGGCGATACTTTCGGAGACCCAGTCGCGCGCGCTCAACGTGCATCTGGCGGAACTCGCGCTGCTGCGCATGGGCGCGCGGCCGTTTCACGTCGTGATGCCGACGCCGCGCAACCGGAACATCGTTCCCGTTCGCTCGACAGGGGCCAGCGAGGCGATCCAGAAGCTCGGTCCGGTGATCAGCGCGCTTCGGCAGGCGGGGTTTGTGGTCGATTGCACCATCGAGGGCCTGATGCATGCGGCGGAGACGCCCGAGATCCTGAAGGCCGGTGCGCGTATCCTGGTGATCTCCAACGAGCATCCCGAGGCGCTGGAGCGGATGGTGCCGGATCCGATGCTCGAGAAGCGCGTGCGCGCCGCGGCGAAGATGCTGCGCGGGACCAAACGAATGCGGGTCACTTCGAAGGCCGGCACGGCGCTCGATGTGGACATGGTCGGCGCTTCGACGGTCGGTGTGTGGGGCTGGACCGACAAGCCGGGTACGCTGGCACATTGGCCGGGCGGTATCGTCGTCAGCTTCCCAAAGAGCGGGACGATCAATGGCACGCTGGTGATGGTGCCCGGCGATATTAATCTCACGTTCAAGCGCTACCTGGCGTCGCCCGTGAAGATGACCTTGAAAGACGATTACATCGTCGAGCTGGAAGGCGAGGGCACGGACGCGGCGATGATGCGCGCTTATCTCGCCGCCTGGGGGGACCGCGAGGCTTATGCCGTGTCGCATGTCGGCTTCGGCATGAATCCGGGTGCTCGCTATGAGGCGCTGTCGATGTATGACCAGCGCGACACCAACGGGACTGAGATTCGTGCGGTCTCCGGCAACTTCCTGTTTTCGACCGGCGCCAATGAATTCGCCGGCCGCTACACCGCGGGGCATTTCGACCTGCCGATGATGGGAACGACCATCGAGCTCGATGGCGTCGCGGTGGTCCGCGAAGGTGTCCTCCAGGATATCTTCGGCTAGCCGCGGTCGGTAACCGGCGGGCGGGCAAGGTCGAAGTGCCGAAGCAGGTCGACCATGGCCTGGAGCCGTTTCGCGCGATAGGCGTCGACGTCCATGCCCGAGTAATCGAGGAAGCCTGCGCCGGTGCGCAAGCCGATCCGGCCTTCGTGCATGTTGCGAGAGATGACGTCTGGCGCCCGGTAGCGGTCGCTGCCGAGTGCGCGCTCGAGGTAGCGGCTGGCGTAGTACAGAATGTCCCCTCCGCCCCAATCGATGAACTCGAGCAGTCCGAGCACGGCATAGCGGAAGCCGAACCCGTAGCGGATCGCTTTGTCTATCTCTTCCGCGCTGGCGACGCCTTCCTCGACCATGCGCGCGGCCTCATTCATGGCGAGGGCCTGGATTCGCGGGACAATGAAGCCGGGCGTCGCCGCACAGACCACCGGCACCTTGCCGATGCCTTCAAGCAGGGCCTTCACTTCATCGACGACGGTTGGGTCCGTGGCTTTGCCAGGTGACACTTCCACGAGCGGAATCAGATAGGCCGGGTTGAGCCAGTGCACATTGAGGAAGCGGCAAGGATTCACGATTGCGCCGGAGAGATCGTCGACCAGGATGGTTGACGTCGTCGATGCAATGACCGTGTTGGGGCCGACCTGTCTCGAAGCCGCCGCGAGCACCTCGCGCTTGAGCTCGACGATCTCAGGAACGCCCTCGAACACAATTCCGGCTCCGGACAGCGCGGCGCCGCTTTGGTTCGCCGGCACCACCGAAACCCGAGCGATGAGCGGATCGACGTCTGCCTCAGCCAGCAGCCCCAGCTTCGAGAGGCTGACAAAAGTCTTCCTGACTTCGCCGAGCGCGTCCGCCTCCAGTCTGGCGAAATCTTCCTCCGCGCGCGCCTTGATGTCGATCATCGTGACCGTATGCCCCGCATAGGCGAACGCGACGGCGATGCCGCGGCCCATGCGACCAGCCCCGAGGCAGGCAATGTTGGCGCGTCGGGCCATCAGTCAGAATCCTTCGCGAAGCAGTGTTTGCAATTCGGCCTTGTGAAGCTTGCCAAGCCCCAAGGTCTCCAACGTGCGGCCGCCTTGCGCAAAATCCTCGCCACAGATTGCGCTGCCGATGGCGAGGAACGCCGTGGCGAGCGGCGTGCCCACGCCCGCCAGCCCGGCGACGGACACCAGCAGCGATAGTCCCAGCCTCAAATCCTCGCGCATGTAGCGGTGCTCGGTCAGCACGATCCGCTCCCGCCAGTCACCGGAGTCCGTCAGGCGATCATGCGAGCCGCGGCCGTACATCCAGATCTCGCCTTCATTGGCGTAGTGATGAGCGAGCGGAAAGTGTGGAGCGCCATATCCAAGCGCTTCGCGCACCGCGATCCGCTCTGCATCCAGTGCATCCGTCACCCGCCGGATCGAAGGCTGCGTGCCCTCCTTGTGAATGTCCCATCGCTCAAAGTGCTCGATCGGGCCAGCGTTCATTACGATCAGCGGTGGATGAATGATGGGTCCTGCGTTCATCAGCGCACCGGATAGCGCGTCACCGCACGGCTCGATCACATCCGGGAAAGCGCGTCCGATCACCTCCAGGGCGTGAGGTGCCTGGTGGAGCGGGAAAACGCCGACCGGTAGCCGCTTGGCGCGGATGGTGATCGCGACCTCGAACGAGCCATGCTTGCGGGTCAGCCATGGCAGCGTGCCAGTTTCAGCGAAGCTTGCTTTGGCAGGGTTGCCGGCGTTCCGTACAGCTTGCGCGAAGACCATCGAGCCGAAGGTGGCGGGCGGCAGAAACACGACTTGGCCGTCCCGGAGGTGAGGGGCAAGCTGGCGGGCGATATGCGGCTGAGCAAAGGCAGGAGCAGGACACAGGACCAGCTCGACCCCGCTCACGGCTTCGGCGATGTCGGTGGTCACCAATGCTAGCTTCACCTCGTGACGCCCGTTGTGATCCTTCACAACGATGCGTGAGCCGGCGGCACGGTGTGCATCGACCTGTCCTGCGTCGCGGCGCCAAAGCCTGATCTCATGCCCCGACAGCGCAAAATCGCCGGCGGCCGCGAAGGAACCGTTTCCCCCACCCAGAACCGCAATCCTCAAGATACTTCTCCTTGCGCGCGCGATTGCGCATCAAGCTGCTTCAGCAGGAAGTGCTGGACCTTGCCGAGCGCGGTGCGCGGCAAGTCGGCGACGAAAACGATGTCGCGCGGAACCTTGTAGCGGGCGAGCTGGGCCTGAACGTGCGCTCTCAGCTCGTCCGCTTCGAGCCGGCAGCCAGATCGCCGGATGACATAGGCGACCGGGACCTCTTCCCAGCGGGGGTCCGGCCTTCCGATCACGGCGCATTCGCTGACGTCTGGATGTTCCAGCAGGACGCGCTCGACCTCGGCCGGGTAGATGTTCTCGCCGCCTGAAATGATCATGTTCTTCTTGCGATCGCGAACCCAGAAATAGCCGTCGGCATCGCACAGGCCTATATCGCCGGTGCGATACCAGCCGTCGTGCAGCGCGTCGCGCGTCGCATCCGCATTGCCCCAATATTCGAAGAACACGTTCGGGCCACGTACCGCGATTTCGCCGGGCGTGCCCGCGGGCACTTCATGGCCGGCCTGATCGATCACCTTCGCTTCGCAGCAGAGGCCGGAGAGTCCGGTCGATCCCGTGCGCGACAGGTCGCCGCCGAGGCGGGTATAGACGGCGATGGGGCAGGTTTCCGTCGAGCCGTAAACCTGGAGCACAGGCACGCCGCGCGCGACGAAGCGGTCGATCAGGTGTGGCGGCACGATGGTCGAGCCGGTGGCGACGGCTTTCAGCGAAGAGAGATCAGTCGTTGCCCAAGCGGGGTGCTCGCTGACGGCCTGGATGATCGCCGGCACCATCACCGTAAGCGTTGGGCGTTCTCGCTCGATGGTCGCGAGCGCCGTATCAGGCGCGAAGCGGGCATGGATCGTGACGGTCGCGCCAAGCTGGAGCGCCGCCGTTGTCTGAATGTTGAGACCGCCGACGTGGAAGAACGGCAGCACCGTCAGCACGTGATCGTCAGACGTCATGTTGTGCATGTGCTGGCTCATGACGCCGTTCCACAACAGCGCCTCCTGGCGCAGCACTGCTCCTTTCGGCCGACCAGTCGTGCCTGACGTGTAGACGATGAGCAGCGGACAGGACAGATCGGTGTGCGGGTTGCGGCCGCTGCTTTCCTTGTGTGTCAGCAAGCTTTCGAAGGCCGTGCCGAGCGGTGGTACGAAATCAAGGCCGACAACAGCAGTCCCCAACGCAAGTTTAGGAAGAACTCCAGCAAAGGCCTGCTCGAGCACGAGCACCTTGGCGCCGGCGTCGGTGAGGATGAACAGCTGCTCGGCGACCGCCAGTCGCCAGTTCAGCGGCACCAGCATCGCGCCGAGCCGCGCGCAGGCATAGAGCAGGACCAGATAGTCCGGCCGGTTCAGGCTCAGGACCGCGACGCGGTCACCACGGCCGACGCCGAGTTCTTGCTTCAAGGCTGAGGCGGTCCGTTCGATGCGCTCCGCAAACGCCGCGTAGCTTAGCCATTCGCCTTCGAAGGCAATGGCCGTCTTGTCTGGCGAAAACGCCGCGTTGCGATCGATTAGACTGCAGAGATCCACGGTCAATCGTCCGTTTCGCCGGCCTCGTATAGCGCCTCGCGACCGATCCGGTCGAGGCAGAGCTCCGCCGTCCAGGGCAGCATCAGCGAGCCGCAGCGGCTGTCGCGATAGATGCGCTCGAGCGGCAGGGAGCGGAGCATCGCCTGTCCGCCGCAGGTGCGGATCGCAAGTGCGGCGAGCTCATTGGCGCCTTCCATCACCGAATATTGCGCAGCATAGGCGCGCAGCACTTGCTCCTTGCTCGGATTGGCGCGCGCCTCGGTGACGGCCTGGAACCAGATCGCCTTGATCTGCTCCAGCTTGATCTGCATCTGCGCCACCGCGATCTGCTTGGTCGGGTACATTCGGCGCTTAACCGGTGGCATGCCCGGCACCTCCCCGCGCAGATAACGCACCGTGAAGTCGTAAGCGGCTTGTGCGAGGCCCATATAGGTTGGCGACAGGGTCAGGAACATGTGTGGCCAGCGCATTGCGGCCTGGAAATAAACCCCGCGCGGCATCAGCGCGGAATCCTCAGGCACGAACACGTCCTTGAACAGTAGCGTTCGCGAGACCGTGCCGCGCATGCCGAGCGGATCCCAATCGCCGACGACGGAAACGCCTTGCGACTTCGCTGATATCGCGAGGTAAAGCGTATTGCGGCGCGAGGCCTTCTCGCCTTCCTCGATCTCGGTGCAGAGCACCCCGTAATAGTCGGCGTGGCCGGACAGCGATGCAAAGATCTTCTTGCCGTTGACGATCCAGCCGCCGTCGACAGGCTTTGCCTCCGTGCCGAAGGCAGCGCCGCCGGCCGCTGCCGCGCCGCCCTCGGAAAAGGGCTGCGAGTAGATTGCGCCATCTTCGACGATGCGCTTGTAATGGATGGCACGCCGCCGCTCATGCTCGGCGCGAGTCTTCGCGTCCATATCGAGGTCATCGGCGAGAGGCCCGGACCACAGCGTCGAGCAGACATGCATGTTCCATGTCAGCGCGGTTGCGCCGCAATAGCGGCCGATCTCCGCGGCGGCCAGCGCATAGGTCTGGTAGTTCGCGCCCAGCCCGCCGTGCTTCTTGGGGACAGCGATGCCGAGCAGACCGGCGCGATGAAGGTCACGATAGTTCTCGGTCGGGAACACGGCCTCGCGATCGTAAGCCGCGGCGCGGCCGGCGAAGACGCTCTGACCGATCTCGCGCGCCCGCGCGATGATGTTGGCTTGCTCCTCGCTCAGGCGGAAAGCCACGGGATCGAAGATCGGCGCATCGAGCACGACCTTGTCGGTTGCGCCGATGGTCTTGCTGACTTGCATGGTCATGGCGCAGTCATCCGTGTTTTGCGACGATGGAGTCGAGGAAGCTGCCGAGCGCTTTGTCGAAGGCATCTGGTCGTTCAAGGTTGGCAAGATGGCCGACGCCGGGGAGTTCGACATATTCGGCCGCGGGAATATAGGTCGCCATCTTCGCCATCATTGGCGCAGGCGCATTATTGTCCTTGGAACCGGACAGCAGCAGGGTCGGCACGGAAATGTCCTTGAGCGTGCTGCGCTGATCGAAGCCGATCAAGGCGAGCATCATGGCGCGATAGCTTGCTTCGGGCACGCTTGCCATGCACTCGCGCGCAAGCTCCATTCCCTTGGGATCCGGATCATCGCCGACGAGTTCCTTCACCAGGGAAGCTGCAAGCGACTTCATCGTCTCACCGCGATTGAGCGGGCCCAGCCGCGCTTCAATGAACGATTTCTGCCACTCGCCGTCGGCCTTCCCGAAGGCCGGGCTGGTTTGCGCGAGGACAACGGCGCGGACGAGTTTCGGCGATTGCGTCAGCCATGTCTGGACGATCATCCCGCCAATGGAATGGCCGACCAGAATGGGCTTTGCCGCGCCGATCTGTTCGATGAATTGCTGGAGTGCATCTGCCAAGGCAGCGATGCTCACACGTGCGAGCGGCGCCGAGCCGCCATAGCCGGGCATATCCCACGCAATCGCGTGGAAACGGTCGCCAAATGTAGCGAGCTGCAGCCGCCAGGCCCGTGCTGCGCCGCCAATCCCATGCAGGAAAATCAAGGGTGTTGCGCCCGGCTTGCCCGCGGCTTCATAGGCGAAACGCCCGTCTTTTGTTGTCATTGGCGCAGGCTGCGACACGCGACATCCTTTTGCTTGGCCAGGCGATGCTAACAGGCCTGCAGGGGATGAAAAGGCATAATTTTATACTTAAAGCAATTTTCGGGCGGTCTCCCGCATACGGCATTCGCAGCGTCGAACGGCGCTTTCGTTGCAAAAACTTGAAGGTTAAAATATATCGAGGGGATGATCAGCAGAACCAGGGAGCAGGCGTATGTCCGGGTTGCCGCATTCGGCGCACGCGCTGGTGACCGGGGGAGGCCGCGGCATCGGCCGCGCGATTGCGACGTCCCTTGTCGGGGCTGGTGCCACTGTGACAGTGCTCGGCCGCAGCGCTGCTCCTCTCAAAGAGGCTGTCAACGCGGGCGCCGCGCACTATGCAGCTGTTGCCGATGTTTCGGACGAAACTGCGCTGAACGCAGCGGTCGCCGAAGCCCACGCACGAAAGCCGGTCGATATCCTGATCGCCAACGCCGGCAGCGCCGAGTCCGCCCCATTTGCGAAATCGGACAGTGCTCTTTTTGCGCGCATGATGGACGTCAATTTCATGGGTGTTGTCCATGCCGCCCGCGCTGTGCTGCCCGGGATGAAGGATCGCCCGTATGGGCGCGTCGTCGCCATTGCATCGACGGCCGGGCTCAAAGGCTATGCCTATGTAAGCGCGTACGCGGCGGCGAAGCACGCCGTGATCGGTCTCGTGCGTTCGCTGGCTCTCGAGATGGCCGGCAGTAACGTCACCGTGAATGCGGTGTGCCCCGGCTTCACCGACACTGATCTGGTTGCCGGCAGCATCGACAACATCATGAAGAAGACCGGACGAACCCGCGAGCAGGCGATCGCCGAGCTCGCCAAGCACAATCCGCAAGGCCGCCTGATCACGCCACGAGAGGTAGCGAATGCGGTCCTCTGGCTGTGCAGCGAGGACGCTGGAGCGATCACTGGTCAGGCGATTGCAGTCGCCGGTGGCGAAATCTAGCGCGTTGCGCAGGCGCGGACCAAGGAAGCTAAGGAGATCGTATGAGCAGACCAGCCAATCCAGTCACCGTGCCGCTCGCGGATTATTCGCCGCAACACTTCCTGCTGGCCGTGGTCGATGGCATTGCGACCATAACGCTCAATCGTCCGGAACGGAAGAATCCGCTGACGTTCGAGAGCTATCGCGAGCTGACGGATTTCTTCCGCGCTTGCGCCTTCGACGATGCAGTCAAGTCGATCGTGGTCACCGGTGCCGGCGGCAATTTTTCATCCGGCGGCGATGTGTTCGAGATCATCGGCCCGCTGGTGAAGATGGATACCAAGGGGCTGACGGCGTTCACACGTATGACCGGCGACCTCGTCAAAGCGATGCGGGCCTGTCCGCAGCCGATCATGGCGGCGGTCGAGGGCATCTGCGCCGGCGCCGGCGCGATCATCGCCATGGCGTCCGACATGCGGCTCGCCGCGAGCGGAGCCAAGGTGGCGTTCCTGTTCAACAAGGTAGGGCTTGCCGGCTGCGACATGGGCGCCTGCGCAATCCTGCCGCGGATCATCGGCCAGTCCCGCGCATCCGAGCTCCTGTACACGGGTCGGTTCATGACAGCCGAGGAGGGCGAGCGGTGGGGATTCTTCAGCCGCATCGTGAGGCCGGAGCAGGTGCTGCCTCAAGCGCAACTGCTCGCTAAACAGGTGGCGGAAGGGCCGAATTTCGCCAACACCATGACCAAGCGGATGCTGGCGATGGAATGGGCGATGTCGGTCGAGGAGGCAATCGAAGCGGAGGCGGTTGCTCAGGCCTTGTGCATGACGACAGCCGATTTCGAGCGCGCCTTCGAGGCTTTCGCCAACAAGGTCAAGCCGGACTTCAGGGGCGATTGAAGGGCGGCTTGTGGCCGCCGCCGCGGCAAAAGGGGGGCTTGCCAGAAATTATTTTAGGCTTAAAATAGTTTTGCTTAAAATAGTTTTCATGGCCGGGTGAATTGGCGAGGCTCCAATGAAAGTCGCGATCATCGGCGGTGGACCTGCAGGTCTTTACGCAGCGATCCTGCTGAAGAAGCAGCGCCCGAGCGCCGACATCACCGTGTATGAGCGCAACCGCGCGGATGACACGTTTGGCTTTGGTGTGGTGTTCTCGGACGCTACGCTCGACAATTTCGAGAAGCACGATCTTCCGAGCTACCATCGCATCACCCAGGAATTCGCGTACTGGGACGATATCGCGGTCCATTTTCGCGGCACGGTGCACCGAGTCGGCGGCAATGGCTTTTGCGGTTGCTCGCGGCAAAAATTGCTCCTGATCCTGCAGGAGCGTGCACGCGAGCTCGGTGTCGGCCTGCATTTCGAAGTGGACATTGAGGAGGAGTCGCGCTTTGCCGATGCCGATCTCATCCTGCTCGCCGATGGCGTCAACAGCCGTTTCCGCGACAAATATGCCGAGCACTTCCAGCCGGAAGTCGACCTCCGCGCCAACAAGTTCGCATGGATGGGCTCGACCAGGCCGCTCGATGCTTTCACTTTCGTCTTCCAGGAGACGGAGTGGGGACCCTTCATCGCTCACGCCTACCAATATGAAGCCGGCCATTCGACCTGGATCTTTGAGACCGATCCAGACACGTTCGAACGCGCAGGATTGACGGGGCTGAACGAGACCCAGTCCGCCGCACGGATGGCCGAGATCTTCGGCTGGTTCCTTGATGGACACAAGCTGCTCACCAATCGCTCGATGTGGCGCAACTTTCCGATGATCCGCAGCAAGCGGTGGGTCAAGGACAACATGGTGCTGCTCGGCGACGCCAAGGCGAGCGCGCATTTCTCGATCGGTTCCGGGACCAAGCTCGCGATGGAGGATGCGATCGCGCTGGCCGAGGCAATGGCGAAGGCTCCCAGCATCGAAGCCGCGCTGGATATCTACGAGCACGGCCGCCGCGAGGAGGTCGAGAAGACCCAGCACGCTGCCGACGTCTCGCTGGTCTGGTTCGAGCACGTCGACCGTTTCTGGGATTTCGATCCCGTGCAATTCGCCTTTGGCGTGATGACGCGGTCGAAGGCGATCACCTACGACAATCTGAAGCTCCGTGCGCCCGATTTCGTGGCCGAGGTCGAAAAGTCGTTTGCCAAGCAACTACAAGCCAACGGCTTCGACGTCAGCACAGACAAGCCGATGGTGCCGCTGTTCCAGCCGTTCCGCCTGCGTGCGATGGAAATTGCCAACCGCGCCGTGATGTCGCCGATGTGCATGTACTCGGCCAAGGAAGGCGTGCCGACCGACTTCCATCTGGTGCATTACGGCTCGCGTGCGATAGGTGGCGCCGGCCTGATCTTCACAGAGATGACCTGCGTCAGCCGCGACGCGCGAATTACACCCGGATGCGCCGGCTTGTGGAACGACGAGCAGGAGACGGCATGGCGCCGCATCGTCGATTTCGTCCATGCTAACTCCGCTGCGAAGATCTGCCTGCAACTCGGGCACGCCGGCCGCAAGGGCGCGACCAAGCTGATGTGGGACGGCATCGACCGCCCGCTGGACGAAGGCGGCTGGGACGTGGTCTCGGCATCGCCGCTGCCCTATTTCCCTGACAGCCGGGTGCCGCGCGAGCTTGATCGCGCCGGCATGAACGCGGTGAGAAACTCTTTCGTCGCGGCGGCCGAGCGCGGCGAGCGCTGTGGCTTTGACATGCTCGAGCTGCATTGCGCCCACGGCTATTTGCTCGCGAGCTTCATCTCGCCACTGACGAACACGCGTACCGACGAATATGGCGGCTCTCTCGAAAGCCGGCTGCGCTTCCCGCTCGAGATTTTCGAGGCGCTGCGGGCCGTGTGGCCCAAGCACAAGCCGATGTCGGTGCGCATTTCCGCGACTGACTGGGCGGATGGCGGCATTACTGGTGACGACGCAGTTGCCATTGCGCGGGCCTTCGCCGAGGCCGGCGTCGATCTGGTCGACGTGTCGACCGGCCAGACGGTACGCGATGCGCAGCCGGTCTACGGGCGCATGTTCCAGACGCCCTTTGCTGATCAGGTCCGCAATGAGGCGCGAGTGGCGACCATGTGTGTCGGCAACATCACCACAGCGGATCAGGCCAACACCATTCTGGCGGCCGGCCGGGCCGACCTGGTTGCGCTCGGGCGGCCACATCTGGTCGACCCTTTCTTCACCATGAAGGCGGCGGCCTGGTACGGCGCAGACGAGGCGTTCTGCCCGCCGCAATATCTGCCCGGAAAGGAGCAGATTTTCCGCAATAGCGTCCGCGACCGGCAGGATCTCGAGGAGCTAC
>Ga0102590_1001963_pt1 | contig 26895 bp, 24 predicted proteins | sample AraplaMF_Col_mMF_FD_76859 | JGI IMG/M metagenome (GOLD analysis project Ga0102590, IMG submission 76859) | Arabidopsis root microbial communities from the University of North Carolina, USA - plate scrape MF_Col_mMF | ecosystem: Host-associated > Plants > Roots > Endosphere | place: USA... | reverse complement strand
GGCGCGCGGTGCGCTCCTTGACGTGGCCGACATAGCCGGTGTGCTTGTAATAGGTCTTCTGCTCGCGCTTGCGACCGGTGAGGACCGCATGCTGCGCGTTGATGATGATGACGTTGTCGCCGCAATCGACGTGCGGGGTGTAGGTCGGGAGGTGCTTGCCGCGCAGGCGCATGGCGACGATGGTGGCGAGACGGCCGACGACCAGACCCTTGGCGTCGATCAGCACCCACTTCTTCGTCACCTCAGCCGGCTTTGCCGAAAAGGTTTTCATGTCAGAGTTTCCGTGGACGGGGAGCATCGGCGCGAACACCGCACCGGACTGCGCGGGTTTCTAGAGAAACGCCGCGCAACGGTCAATGCCCGATGATGCAAATTATGGAAGCAAAATCAACATCTTAAAAATAAGGTGCTATATTACCTGCGAAAAGCTCAAACATTTGGAATGGAATAGGTCGAGGTGACATGGGCGATCGGGTCGGGTGAGGTCCCGGACAGGAGATTGACCTCCCCGACCGCCAGACGCTTGCCGAGCTTGAGCAGCCGCGCCTCGGCCAGCACGTCCTGACCCGGCTGGCCCTTGCGCAGGAAGTTGATGTTCAGATTGGTGGTGACCGCGAGACCGACCGGGCCAATGGCGGACAGGAGGACCACGTACATCGCGAAATCGGCGAGCGCCATCAGCGTCGGCCCGGAGACCGTTCCGCCCGGCCGCAGCATCCTTTCACTGAAACGCTGGCGCAAAAGGCAGGTCTGGCCGTCCGCGCTCTCGATCGTGATGTCGTCGCCGCTGAAGGCCTGGGGGAACTCGTCGCGCAGAAACTGCTCGACCTCGGCCACGCTCATTTTCGCTAACGCCATGCTGTTCCCCACCCTCGCTTCGCTTGCCCTGTTACATTAAGTTATCCGTGTCATCCAATTGCAATCATTCCACGGAAGTCGCGTCAATGTCCGTTCAGGCCGCCCGTGCCCCCTCCCCGCAACCGCAGATCCTGCTGCGCGAGACAATCGGCAGCATCGCGGTCCTGACGCTGAACCGCCCGGCCGCGCGCAACAGCCTGTCGCAGGCGATGATCGCGACCCTGCATGCCGAGCTCAACGAGATCCGCGACGACAAGGCCATCCGCGGCGTGGTGATCGCGGCCAACGGCCCCGCCTTCTCCGCCGGCCACGACATCAAGGAAATGAACGCCCGCCGCACAGACCCTGACCGCGGCCGTGCCTTCTTCGCCGAGATGATGAATGCCTGCAGCGCGATGATGCAGGCGATCGTGCATCTGCCGAAGCCCACGGTTGCCGCCGTCCAGGGCATCGCCACGGCCGCCGGCTGCCAGATGGTGGCGAGCTGCGACCTCGCGATCGCCTCGCAGGACGCCACCTTCGCCACGCCCGGCGTCGACATCGGCCTGTTCTGCTCGACGCCGATGGTGGCGCTGACGCGCAACGTGCCGCGCAAGCAGGCGATGGAGATGCTGCTGACGGGCGAGCCTGTCGCCGCCGACCGCGCCCGCGAGATCGGACTCGTCAATCGCGTCGTGCCCGCCGGCACCGAGCGCGAAGCGGCGATCGCGCTCGCCGAAAAGGTCGCGCTGAAATCCGCCCATACCGTCAAGCTTGGCAAGGAAGCCTTCTACCGCCAGGCCGAGATGAGCCTTGCGGATGCCTATCGTTATGCCGCAGAGGTGATGACCGAGAACATGATGGCGCGCGACGCAGAGGAAGGCATCGGCGCCTTCATCGAGAAGCGCACGCCGACATGGCGGGATGAGTGACAACCGTCATTGCGAGCGAAGCGAAGCAATCCAGAAATTCCTCCGCGGTGACAGTCTGGATTGCTTCGTCGCTTCGCTCCTCGCAATGACAGCAACAAAGAAGACCCAATGAACCACGACGCCTATCCCGACAATTACATCCGCGGCATCCTCAACAGCGTGAAATCGATCGCGATGGTCGGTGCATCGCCGGTCAACGTGCGGCCGAGCTATTTCGCGTTCAAATATCTGGCGCAGCGCGGCTACGACATGATCCCGATCAACCCTGGCCACGTCGGCAAGGAGCTGCTCGGAAAGCCCTTCGTCGCCTCGCTCTCCGACCTCGGCCGTCCCGTCGACATGATCGACATTTTCCGCAACTCCACCCACATCATGCCCGTCGTCGAGGAAGCCCTCACGCTCGACCCGCTGCCGAAGGTGATTTGGATGCAGCTTGGCGCGCGCGACGACGCCGCGGCGGCGAAAGCGGAATCAGTCGGCATCAAGGTGGTCATGAACCGCTGCCCCAAGATCGAGTATGGCCGCCTGTCCTCGGAAATATCCTGGATGGGCGTGAATTCGCGCACGCTCAGCTCCAAGCGCGCGCCTGCGCCGACGCAAGGCATGCGGCTATCCCTCAATCGGATGAGCGTCGGCGGCGGCGACACTGCGGCCTCCGATCGCGCCGCGAAAAACAAGACCGAGCAGAGCTGACGCAATTGCGAAGGGTTCGTTTCGCGAACGCGACAATGCGTAGCAGGATCATTCCCAAATCATCCTGATGTGAAGCGGCGCCTTGACGGCGGGCGCCGCGCCCATCAGCATGCCGCGCGATTTCAGACCAAGAGAACAGGACGCCTTCTATGAGCGATCGCCTTCCGGGATTTTCAACCCTCGCCGTGCATGCCGGTGCACAGCCCGATCCGACCACCGGCGCGCGCGCGACCCCGATTTATCAAACCACCTCTTTCGTCTTCAATGACGCCGACCACGCCGCCTCGCTGTTCGGCCTGCAGGCGTTCGGCAACATCTACACCCGCATCGGCAACCCGACCAACGCGGTGCTGGAAGAGCGCGTTGCCGCGCTCGAAGGCGGCACCGCCGCGCTCGCGGTGGCCTCGGGCCATGCCGCCCAGGTCGTCATCCTGCAGCAGCTGCTCCAGCCCGGCGACGAATTCATCGCCGCGCGAAAGCTGTATGGCGGTTCGATCAACCAGTTCACGCACGCGTTCAAGAGCTTTGGCTGGAACGTGGTGTGGGCCGATCCCGATGACATCTCGAGCTTCGAGCGCGCGGTGACGCCGCGCACCAAGGCGATCTTCATCGAGTCCATCGCCAATCCCGCCGGCAGCATCACTGACATCGAGGCGATCTCGACGGTGGCGCGGAAAGCGGGCGTGCCGCTGATCGTCGACAACACGCTGGCCTCGCCCTACCTCATCCGTCCGATCGACCACGGCGCCGACATCGTCGTGCACTCGCTGACGAAGTTCCTGGGCGGCCACGGCAACTCGCTCGGCGGCATCATCGTCGATGCCGGCACCTTCGACTGGTCCACGGGCGGCAAATACCCGATGCTGTCGGAGCCGCGCCCCGAATATCACGGCATCCGCCTGCAGGAGACGTTCGGCAATTTCGCCTTCGCGATCGCCTGCCGCGTGCTGGGCCTGCGCGATCTCGGCCCCGCGCTGTCGCCGTTCAACGCCTTCATGATCCTGACCGGCATCGAGACGCTGCCGCTGCGCATGCAGAAGCACTGCGACAACGCCAAGGCGATCGCCGAATTCCTCGCCGGCCACCCGGCGGTGGCCTCGGTGAGCTATGCGGGCCTTGCGAGCGACAAGTACAACCAGCTCGCGCGCAAATACGCGCCGAAGGGCGCAGGCGCCGTCTTCACCTTCAGCCTGAAGGGCGGCTACGACGCCGGCGTCAATTTGGTGTCGAAGCTGCAGCTGTTCTCGCACCTTGCCAATGTCGGCGACACCCGCTCGCTGGTGATCCACCCGGCCTCGACCACGCACAGCCAGCTCGACGACGCCGCCAAGGTGAAGTCCGGCGCCGGCCCCGACGTGGTGCGGCTCTCGATCGGCATCGAGGACAAGGAAGACCTGATCGCCGACCTGGAGCAGGCGCTGGGGGCTTAACATCCCCGTCATTCCGGGGCGCGCGCAGCGCGAACCCGGAATCCCGATGTCGCCTACCCATCTCTGGATTCCGGGTTCGGCTCTCCGAGCCGCCCCGGAATGACGGTCGCATTGGCGACCGCCAGTTAACAGTCATTAACCATATCTGCCCCATACATCGTCGCTGGATCGCCCCTTTTGATTCGGAGCCGACGATGCTGCGCTGGATGGTGCCTGCCCTTGCGGCAATGCTGACGGTCTCGGCCGCCATGGCCGCCGATTTGCCGGCGACGGCGAGGCGGCGGGCCGCCCCGCCGCCGCAGGACCCGCCCACGGTCTATGTCGAGACCGATCCGGATGCGCTGATCTCGCCGGCCTACGGCATCGGCAGCTACATCAGCAACCTCCCGGGCACGCCGCTTCTGCCCGGCTCTCACACGCTGCCCGGCTATTACGGCCGCCCCTGGAGCTACGACTACCAGGGCGCCTATTACGGCGGGAAGCAAGTCGATTACTTCTGGCGCCTGCCCTATTCGTGCGGCATCTACGGCTATTGCTGATCAGCCGGTCTGACCGACCGGAACCGCGCGCGGCTGCGCTTGCGCGGGCTGCCGTGAGGCAAGCCGCTCCACCTGCATCACGGCGAGCGTGAGCACAGCGATCGCGACCGCCTGATGCGCGAGGGCGAGCCCGATCGGCACCTGATTGAGCAGCGTGAGAATGCCGAGCACGGCCTGCAGGCTGACCGCGGCGAACAGCCAGAGCGCGCCGCTTGCCGCCGAGCCCGCGCGCGAGCGCACGGCATCGAACGCATGCAGCGCCGCCAGCGCGAACAGCGCGTAGGCGGTCATGCGATGCTCGAACTGCACGGTCAGCACATTGTCGAACATGTTGCGCCACCACGGCGTCTCGAACCACAGCCGCTCCGGCGAGGGAATGAACGCGCCGTCGATCTGCGGCCAGGTGTTGTAGGCGCGCCCGGCGCGCAGGCCCGCAACCAGCGCACCGAAATAGATCTGCACCAGCGTCACGGCGAGCAGCACCGCGCTGGTGAAGCGCAACCGCGCGGGGGCTGCGATCGGCGGCCGCTCCTTGAGCCGCCGCACCGTCCAGACGATGCCGGCGAAGATCAGCAGCGCCAGCATCAGATGTGTCGCCAGCCGGTATTGCGAGACCTCGACCCGCTCGGTGAGGCCCGAGGCCACCATCCACCAGCCGACCGCGCCCTGGAGCCCGCCGAGGGCGAACAGCAGCCACAGCCGCCGCTTCAGCTCAGCCGGCAGTCCGCCGCGCCAGAGGAAGAACAGGAACGGCAGCAGATAGGCGACGCCGATGAAGCGGCCGAGCAGCCGGTGGCTCCATTCCCACCAGAAGATCTCCTTGAACTCGGACAGGCTCATGCCTGCATTGAGCTCGCGATATTGCGGGATTGTCTTGTAGGCCTCGAACGCCGCGGTCCATGCGGCTTCCGAGAGCGGCGGAACGCTGCCCGTCACCGGTTTCCATTCGACGATCGACAGGCCGGATTCCGTCAGTCGCGTCGCCCCGCCGACCAGCACCATCAGCGCGATCAGCGCGGCTACGGAGATCAGCCACCAGCGCACGGCGCGATGCGGGTCGGGGGAAGCGGAAATCGTCGTCATTTCAGGGGCAAACGAGGCCTGGTGCCTAAGAGACTTGAACCGGACTGCGTGCCCCTTATAGTCCCCCGCTCAAGCAGCGCAAGTTACGCGAAGGCCGCAGTTTTCGACCATGACGATCCGCACCCGCAAGTTCCTCGGCGCCATCCTGCTCCTGGTGCTCGCCACCGTCTGGGCCCTGCTCGGCATGGCCGCGGCGCAGATGCCGTGGATCGCCGAATCCGGCTGGCGGCAGGCGATCTACTATGTGGTCGTGGGCATGGGCTGGGTGCTGCCGGCGATGCCGATCGTGAGCTGGATGCAGCGGCCCGACCGCGTCAAGTCTGGCCCGTAGTGCTGCCCGTCGGTTTCACCGGCGCGAAGGCGGCACCCGACACCAGCACGCGCAGCATCCGCAGCGAGGTGATCCGGCCGTCCCAGGAAATCCGCGGCAACGCGCGCAGATTGGTGCGCCCCTCCGCCTCCACGATGCCCGGGATCGTCGACACGGCGCTGGCAAAGCCTGCCTCCTCCGCCATCACGACGTGGCTGCGCCGGAACGATGTGCGGTCGCCGAACGGAAAGGCGAGATGTCTCATCTCGCGATGGAACGCGGATTCCGCGACCGCCTTGCCCATCGTCATCTCGCGCAGCGCCGCGGTGTCCTTCATGTTGGCGAGAATGGAATAGTTCACGGTCGCGCTGCCGATCGTGACGAGCGGGTCGGCGGCGAGCCTGGCGAGATCCTCCCAGTCCATCGACGCCTCGCGCGAGAGCGCGGCGAGATCGATCCGGTAGCGCGTGCAGAGATCGGCGATCGCCACCGACAGCTCCGCCGGCGGCAGCGAGCGCAGCCAGCTCTCGATATGCGAGAACAGCGCCTGCTTCTCGGCATCGCCGGTCACGACGAAACGCTGCTCCTTCTCGCCCATCATCAGGCTGATGCGGCTCTCGCGCGCGATCACCCGCTCGAGACCGATCCACCAGGCTTCGCCGACGCCGTCGGGAAACGCGGTCGGCACATAGACCGTGAAGGGCACGGCGTGGCGCGCGAGCACCGGATAGGCGAAGCTGATCAGGTCCTTGGCAGCACCGTCGAAGCTCAGCGCCACGAAGCGCCGTTTCTCCGGCAACGTCACGGCGCGCCGGCAGACCTCGTCCATGCCGATAAAATCATAACGCCACTGCTTCAGCGCCCGAATGGCGCGGTCGAGGAATTGCGGCGTGATCTCGTCTGCGCGGAGCGGCTGGAATCCGCCGCGGCGCCGTGGCCGCACATGCGCGAAGCGCAGGATGGCACCCGCCCCACGGCGGCGCAGCAGCGCCTGGCCGCTGAACCAGGTCAGCTCGAGGCGCAGCCGTTCCAGCCATTTGTCGTCGGATGCCAATATCCCACCTCCGCGCTCGCCCGCGGCCCGTTCCCTCGCCCATCCTCATTACCCTTTGTTGACATTTCTTTGCAAAGGTCGGCCACAGGCCGAATTACGCATTTTCCGTTTTCTCGACAGGTTTCGCGAATGACCATGGCTGCGGCGATGCAAAGCCGGACGGCAGAAGCGCCAGCGCGGTCGAAAGCGAGCCGTATCGCGCATGTCGATATCGTCCGGGAGCTCGGCGAGGCCGAAGCGGTCTGGCGCACTTTTGAGGAGCCCGGTCACCTCTTCACGCCCTATCAGCGCTTCGACCTGCTCGGTCCGTGGCAACAGCAGGTCGCCGTTCACGAAGGCGCCCGCCCCTTCATCGTCATTGCCCGCGACGCCGATCGCCAGCCGCTGCTGCTGCTGCCGCTGTCGCTGCGCCAGGGCCACGGCGTGCGCACGGCCTGCTTCATGGGCGGCAAGCACACGACCTTCAACATGGGTCTGTGGAATAGCGAATTTGCGGTACATGCCGGCCCCGCCGATCTCGACGGCCTGCTTGCCGCGCTGGGCGAACACGTCGACGTGCTCGCGCTGACGCAGCAACCGCTGCGCTGGAGCGACCAGCACAACCCGTTCGCGGCCCTGCCGCGACAGAGTGCGATCAACGGCTGCCCGCTGCTGACGATGGAGCCGGGCGGGCCGCCCGCATCGCGGATCAGCAATTCCTTCCGCCGCCGCCTCAAGAGCAAGGAGAAGAAGCTCCAGTCGCTCGCAGGCTACCGTTATCATCTTGCAACGACCGACGCCGACGTCACCCGCCTGCTCGACTGGTTCTTCCGCGTCAAGCCGGTGCGGATGGCGGAGCAGAAGCTGCCCAACGTCTTCGCCGAGCCGGGCGTCGAGGAGTTCATCCGCAGCGCCTGTCTGTCGCCGCGCGGCGAAGGCCGCGTCATCGACATCCACGCGCTCGAATGCGACGAGGAAGTCATTGCGATCTTCGCCGGCGTCGCCGACGGCCAGCGCTTCTCGATGATGTTCAACACCTACACGATGTCCGAGCATGCCCGCTACAGCCCGGGCCTGATCCTGATGCGCTACATCATCGACCGCTCCGCCGAGCGCGGCTACTGCTCGCTCGACCTCGGCATCGGCTCCGACGAATACAAGCGTATGTTCTGCAAGGACGACGAGGACATCTTCGACAGCTTCGTGCCGCTCACCTCGCGCGGAAAGCTCGCGGCGATGGCGATGTCCTCGCTCAGCCACGGCAAGCGGCTGGTGAAGCAGAACCAGATGCTGTTCGATCTGGCGCGGCGGCTGCGGCAGGCGTTCGGGTAGGCGCTGAATACCCACTCTCCCCACTTGCGAACTATCTCCTACCCTCCCCTGGAGCGGGAGGGTCGTTGCGCATGGAGCGCAGCGAAATGCGCAGCGCGGTGGGGTGACGGTCTCTCCACATCCAACAGTCGTAGGGTGGGCAAAGCGAAGCGTGCCCACGTCTGCCGCAATCGTTGAAAGGTGGTGGGCACGGCGCAAGTGCGCCTTTGCCCACCCTACGATTCCGGACTCGCGGAGAGAGACCCCTCACCCGGCTTCGCTTTCACGAGGCCACCCTCTTCCACAAGGGGAGAGGGTAATATCTACTACGCCGCGACCACGCGCGGCGTCTCCACCGCATTCGGCGCCTGCACGGGCTTGCTCAGCATCGTCACCTCGCTGAAGCCGACGGCCTTCAGCTGCTCGCACATCAGCGTACGTGCATCGGCCGCCATCGCGGCATCGGGCACCACGACGGCGCGGGCGCTGGTTGTCAGCAGCTCTGCCGGAAGATCGGACGCACCGCCGGCGTCGAGCAGCACATGGTCGTAGGCGCGCAGCAGCGCGTCGACCGCGAGGCCCACGCGCGGCGATTGCAGCAGGCTGCGGTCGAAGCCGGCACGCCCGGCCATGACCAGATGCAACCGCGACAGCTTGTCCCGGGTAATGATTTGCGCGAACGAGGCTTCGCCCTGCATCAGCTCGGCGAGGCCCGGCGCGGAGGCATCGACCGAGACCGCGGCGATGGTCGGCGAGGACGCGGCGAGATCGACCAGGACGACGCGCGCGTCGCGCGCCAGATGCCGGGCCAGCGTCAGCGCCGACAAAGTGACGGCGTCACCGGACGCGGTGCCGAGCACCGTGACCTTCTTCGCTGCCCCGCCCGCGGCGCGGAGGCTGTTAGCGAGATGCTCGATCTCGGCGAATTCGGCAAGCCCCGCATCGGCCGTCATCTCCGGCGCAAGCGGCAGGGGCTCATCCAGGATCGGCTCGACGACCGGTTCGACAAACGGCTCGGGCGGCGGCGCGACGGCCGGCGCGATGACCGGCGCGATGACCGGCTCCTGGCGCGCCGCGGCCTGCCTTTGCGAGGCCGCCGGCGCCGGCGCGAACACGGCCGCCGCCCGCGGGGCGGTCTGGCGCAGCAGCTCGCCGGTGACGACGACGCCCGACGACAGCAGCAGCGTCGCGATGGTCGCGATCAGCACGATCGGCAGCTTCTTCGGATAGGCCGGCGTGTTGGAGACGATGGCGCGCGAGATGATGCGGCCATCGGTCGGCGCGGTGTCGATGGTCTCGCGGGTGTTGGCCTCGCGGTATTTGGCGAGATAGGTCTCGAGCAGGTCGCGCTGGGCCTTGGCCTCGCGCTCGAGCGCGCGGAGCTGCACGTCCTGGCCGTTGGTCGAGGTCGCCTGCTTCTTGAGCTGCTCCAGGCTCGCCGTCAGGCCGTCGACCCGGCCGCTGGCGATGCGCGCGTCGCTTTCGAGCGAGCGGGAGATCTTGGCCGCCTCGTCCCGGATCTGGTTGTCGAGATCGCCGAGCTGGGCCTTCAGCTCCTTGATGCGCGGATGATTGCCGAGCAGCGTGGAGGACTGTTCGGCGAGCTGCGCGCGCAACGTCACCCGCTGCTCCGACAATCGCCGCATCAGCTCGGAGTTCACCACTTCGGATGCCTCGATCGGCTTGCCGCTCTGGAGCATCTCCTTGATCAGCCGCGCCTTGGATTCGGCATCCGCCTTCATCGAGCGCGCATTGTTGAGCTGGGTGTTGACCTCGCCCATCTGCTGGTTCGACAGCGTGGTGTTGTTGGTGCCGACGAACAGGCTCGACTTCGAGCGGAAATCCTCGACCCTGGCCTCGGCGTCCGACACCTTCTTGCGCAGGCTCTCGATCTCGCCCGCAAGCCACTGGCTCGCATTCTTGGCCTGATCCTGGCGCGCATTCTGCTGCAGCACGAGATAGCCTTCGGCGATCGAATTGGCGACGCGTGCCGCAAGGTCGGGATCGGCGGACTGGAATTCGACCACGATCACGCGCGACTTGTCGACGGCGTAGGCCTGCAGGCGCTCGTAATAGGCGTCGAGCACGCGCTCTTCCGGCGTCATCGAGAATGGATCGCGGCCGATGCCGATGAGAGCCGCCAGCGATTTCAGCGGTGAAATGCCCTGCAGCACCGGATCGAATTCGGGACGCTCGGCAAGCTTGTTCTTCTTGATGATCTCACGCGCGAGATCGCGCGACAGCACGAGCTGCACCTGGCTGGTGACGGCCTCGGCGTCGAGCGCCTGCCGCTCCTCGGTGCGGTCGCTGCTCGGGCGCAGGAAGACGTTCTCGCGGCCGTCGATCAGGATACGGGATTCGGACTTGTAGCGCGGGGTGACCAGATTGACGACGGCGATCGACCCGACGAGCGCCAGCACCGTCGGCACGATGATCCAGCCGCGCTTGCGCGCCAATGCCGCGCCGAGCGCATGCAAATCGAGGTCGCCGGACTCGGCCTGGGCCTGCTTCGCGGCGGCGGGCGCAGCTTTCAATTCAACCTTGGTGGGCTCGGCCTTGTACGATTCAGTCGCGGCCGCTTCGGGCTTGGTCGGTTCACTCTTGGCAGCTTCGGCCTTGTGCGCGGCTTCGGCTCTGGACTTCGAAACAGCCCGCTCGACCACGGCCTTGGCTCTGCCGGCACGCCAGAACGCTAAACGCATCGAACACTCCCGCAGGGGCAACGCCACCAAGCTACCTCAACCGCGGCGATTACACTCCATTAAGGTTGCCGCTGGGTTAATCGCGACGCCGCGCGCCTCGCGTGCGTGCACTCGTCATCGTTTGTTAACCACGAAGGCTCTTAATCCATCTCGATATTTCCTGGAAATTGTTCGGTACTCGCCGTCGAGCGCTGGTTTTGATCATGCCCCCCTCACCCGACCAGCCGCTTCGAATCCTGCACGCCGTGCGCGCTCCGGTCGGCGGCATCTTCCGCCACATCCTCGACGTCGCCAACGGCCAGGTCGACCGCGGTCATCATGTCGGGATTCTCGCCGACAGCCTCACCGGCGGCGAACGCGCCGACAAGGCCCTTGCCGAACTCGCGCCGCGATTGAAGCTCGGCGTGCACCGGATGGCGATCCGACGCGAGCCGTCGCCGGACGATTTCCTGGTGTGGCTGCGGATGCGGCGCCTGATCGCCACGCTCAAGCCCGACGTCCTGCACGGCCACGGCGCCAAGGCCGGCGCCTTCATCCGCATGCGGCGGCGCACCGACGACACCATCCGCATCTACACCCCGCATGGCGGCTCGCTGCATTATCCGCTCAACACGCTGAAGGGCGAGTTTTACGCGCGGCTCGAACGCTCGCTCATGGGCGCGACGGACCTGTTCCTGTTCGAGAGCGCATTCGCCCGCGACACCTATCAGCGCATCGTCGGCACGCCCAAGGGCGTGGTGCATTGCGTCTTCAACGGCGTGACTCCGGAGGAGTTCGAGCCCGTCGTCATCGCCGAGGACGCCACCGACATCTGCTATGTCGGCGAGTTCAGGCACATCAAGGGCGCGGACCTCCTGGTCGACGCCGTGGCGCGGCTGCACGAAGGCGGCAAGAAGGTCACGCTGACGCTCGGCGGCGACGGCGAGGAAACGGCGGCGCTGAAGGCGCAGGTCGAGCGGCTCGGCCTCACCGGCGCCATTCGTTTCGTCGGCCACGTCAAGGCGCGCTACGGCTTCTCCAAGGGACGGCTGCTCGTCGTTCCCTCGCGCGGCGATTCCATGCCCTATGTCGTGATCGAGGCGGGCGCTGCGGGCATTCCGATGATCGCCTCGAAAATCGGCGGCATCCCCGAGATCTTCGGGGCCGACAGCCCTGCTCTGTTCGCGCCGAGCAATCCCGAGGCGATGGCGGAGGCGATCGCAGCGGCGCTCGATGATCCCAAAACGACGGCGCAGCGCGCGGTGTCCTTGCGCGAACGGATCTCCGCGCACTTCTCCCAGCAGGCGATGGTCGAAGGCGTGCTCGCGGGTTATCGCGACGCATTTGCCAATCATTAACCATCCTTAAGGCCGGTTTTAGAGAATCTTCCGATTTGTTCGATAATCGATGTGCCAGGGGATGCTCACCCGGGGCGCAAAGTCGCGACCCACGGGCTTTTGGAATGGACGTGGACGCCCGTGGAACCGCTCAACGCTCGCTCGATGCTCGATGCCGCGACCAGCGCCGCGGCCAGGCCCGCTGACCAGCCTTTCGTGGAGCGCCGCCGCCGGCTCTCGCCCGCCGCGCTCGAGGTCGTCAACCAGAAGGTCGCCCGCGCCTATTCGCCGATCGTGATCGCCGGCTTCGTCCGCCTCGCCGATTTCGTCCTGCTGAGCCTCGTCGGCATCGCCGTCTATGTCGGCTATGTCATGCCGCTCGCGGGCTCTTTCAGCTGGATCTATCCCGCGGAGATCGTCGCCGTCGCGGTCGCCGCCGTGGTCTGCTTCCAGGCCGCCGACCTCTACCAGGTGCAACTGTTCCGCGGCCAGCTTCGCCAGATGACGCGGATGATCTCGTCCTGGTCGTTCGTCTTCCTGCTCTTCATCGGCATCTCGTTCTTCGCCAAGTTCGGCAGCGAGATATCGCGCCTGTGGCTCGCCGCCTTCTATTTCCTCGGGCTCGTCGCACTGATCTGTCAGCGCCTGGTGCTGCGCTCGCTGGTGCGCGCCTGGGCGCGCGAGGGCCGGCTCGACCGCCGCACCATCATCGTCGGCTCCGATCGCAATGGCGAGCAGCTTGTCGAGGCGCTGAAGGCGCAGGAGGATTCCGACATCCACGTGCTCGGCGTGTTCGACGACCGCAACGACAGCCGCGCGCTCGACACCTGCGCCGGCGCGCGCAAGCTCGGCAAGGTCGACGACATCGTCGAGTTCGCCCGCCGCACCCGCGTCGATCTCGTGCTGTTCGCGTTGCCGATCTCGGCAGAAACCCGCATCCTGGAGATGCTGAAGAAGCTCTGGGTGCTGCCGGTCGACATCCGCCTCTCCGCGCATACCAACAAGCTGCGCTTCCGTCCCCGCTCCTATTCCTATCTTGGCGAGGTGCCGACGCTGGACGTGTTCGAGGCGCCGATCACCGACTGGGACCTGGTGATGAAGTGGCTGTTCGACCGCATCGTCGGCAGCCTCGCGCTGCTCGCGGCGCTGCCGGTGATGGGTCTGGTGGCGCTGGCGATCAAGCTCGACAGTCCCGGCCCCGTGCTGTTCCGCCAGAAACGCTTCGGCTTCAACAACGAGCGCATCGACGTCTACAAGTTCCGCTCGATGTATCACCACCAGGCCGATCCGACCGCCTCGAAGGTGGTGACCAAGAACGATCCGCGCGTCACCCGCGTCGGCCGCTTCATCCGCAAGACCAGCCTCGACGAGCTGCCGCAGCTCTTCAACGTGGTCGTCTCCGGCAATCTCTCCCTGGTCGGCCCGCGCCCGCATGCGGTGCAGGGCAAGCTCCAGAGCCGCCTGTTCGACGAAGCCGTCGACGGCTATTTCGCCCGCCACCGCGTCAAGCCCGGCATCTCCGGCTGGGCCCAGATCAACGGCTGGCGCGGCGAGATCGACAACGAAGAGAAGATCCAGAAGCGCGTCGAGTTCGACCTCTATTACATCGAGAACTGGTCGGTGCTGTTCGACCTCGTCATTCTCCTGAAGACGCCGGTCTCGCTGCTGACCAAGAACGAGAACGCGTATTGAGTTGGTAGTGCCCGAGCCACGCTGTCATCGCCCGGCTTGACCGGGCGATCCAGTAATCACCGGCAGCGGAAACTGCCACGAACGGCTCGGCGTACTGGATGCCCCGCCCCCGTGCGCAATTGCGCACTAGGCGGGGCATGACGGCGGAAGTTGTGTGTACGAGTAGCGTGAGCGTGTGATGGCGTATGCGGCGACAGCCGGTGGAGTGAAACTGGCCGCACCGGCCGCGCCCGGCGTGCTGGCGCTGCAGCGCGCGCTGGTGTGGCTGGTCGGCGCCTCCGGCGCCATCGTCTTCATCGAGCCGAGCCCGTACGAGATCGCGACGCTGCTCGCGACCGTCGCCTTCTTCGCCACCGGCCTGCGCCTGCGGCTCGTGCTGATGCCGATGGTGCTGATGCTGGTGCTGCTCAATGTCGGCTACACCATCAGCGCGATCCCGCTGTACGACCAGCCCGAGGTGGTGAGCTGGATCGCGACCTCCTGGTACATGGCGGTAACAGTCGTGTTCTTCGCCATGGTCACGTCCGAGGATACCGCGGCCCGGCTCGACATGCTCCGCCGCGGCCTCGTGGTCGGCGCGATGATCGCCTCGCTGCTGGCGGTCGCCGGCTATTTCCACCTCGTTCCCGGCGGTAACGACCTGCTGACGCTCTATGGACGCGCGCGCGGCACGTTCAAGGACCCGAACGTGCTCGGCGCCTTCCTGATCCTGCCGGCGCTGTTCGCGCTGCAGAGCGTTGTCTCGGACAAGCTCGGCAAGGCGATCCGCAACGTCATCGCCTTCGGCATCATGTCGCTGGCGATCCTGCTCGCCTTCTCGCGCGCCGCCTGGGGCGGGCTGGTGCTGACCTCCGCCTTCATGCTGGTGCTGATGGTGCTGACCAGCCGCACCAACACGCAGCGCTCGCGCATCGTCATCATGGCGATCGCCGCCGCGGTGCTGGGGCTGGCTCTGATCGCCGTGCTGCTGTCATTCGATGCCACCGCCGAGATGTTCAAGCAGCGCGCGAGCTTCGACCAGAGCTACGACGAGGGCCGCTTCGGCCGGTTCGGCCGGCACATCCTCGGTGCGGAGATGGCGCTCGACCTGCCGTTCGGCATCGGCCCGCTGCAATTCCACCGCTACTTCCCCGAGGACACCCACAACTCCTATCTCAACGCCTTCATGTCCGGCGGCTGGCTCTCCGGCGTGTGCTATCCCGCGCTGGTCTTCACCACCGTGATCATGGGCTTCAGGCACGTCTTCGTCCGCGTGCCCTGGCAGCGGGCCTACCTCGCGGTGTTCTCCGCCTTCGTCGGCACCGTCGGCGAGAGCTTCGTCATCGACACCGACCACTGGCGACATTTCTGGATGATGCTGGGCGCGATGTGGGGCATGATCGCCGCCGCACAGGCCTACAAGGCTAGCGACGAATCCTCTTCAGCTTGAGAGCGGGCCGCTTCTCCGGCGGTGTCTCCAGCAGGCCCTTCAGCGCTTCGGTCGCCGCGAGCACGCCTTTGTAACCCTCGTTGGCGAAACGCAGCAGCAGGCGCAGCTCCTCGTCGGAATAGCCATTGCAGACCTTCTCCATCGCCTGCTGCATCGGCACGTAGAACTGGCCGAGCTTGTCGATCGCCTCCGGCACGACCGTGATGAAGACCTTGCGGCGGTCGGCCTCGTCCCGCTCGCGGCGCACCAGCCCGGCCTTCTCCAGCCGGTCGATCACGCCGGTGATGGCACCCGTCGTGAGCCCCGTGACCTCGGCGAGCCGGCCCGCGGTGACGCGTCCCTCGAGGTAGAGGATGTCCATGCATTCGAGGTCGGAATTGGCAATTCCGGCAACGTTTGCAACGGTCTGGCCATAGAGCACGCCCTGCGCCGACGACCTGCGCATCGCCTCCTCCAGCTGCCCCAACAACGCCGCGCGCGCCTTCGTCCTTGACAAGGTCGGCCTCTTCTCTTACTCGATATATATCTTAGTCACTAAGAGATTTAGCGACCGTAATATCTCCTAGCACCACGGAAACGTCGGGAGCAAGCCATGTCCAACCGTCCCCGCAAGGCCCTGATCATCGGCGCCGGCATCGCCGGGCCCGTCGCCGCCATCCTGCTGCGCCGTGCCGGTATCGAATCCGCGATCTACGAGGCCTGGCCCTATTCGAAGGGCATCGGCGGCGGTCTCCAGATCGCGCCGAACGGCATGCATGTGATGGACGAGATCGGGCTTGCGAACGAGCTGATCAGCCGCGGCTCGGTCGCGGACGCCTTCGATTTCTATTCGCAAGGCGGCGAGAAGCTCGGCTCGATCAACCGCGACATGGCGCGGCGCTTCGGCCAGCCGGCCGTCAACATCGCCCGCGCGAGCCTGAACGAGATCCTGATCGACAAGGCCTGGTGCGCCTGCGTCTCGCTGTATTTCGAGAAGCGCCTGATCAAGATCGAGGATCGCGGCGACCAGCCGATCATCGCCTATTTCTCCGACGGCACCACTGCGGAAGGCGACTTCCTGATCGGCGCCGACGGCGTGCATTCGGTGGTGCGCCGGCAGGTCGTGCCTGACGGCCCGCAACCGTTCGACACCGGCCTGATCGGCTTCGGCGGCTTCGTGCCGCACGCCGTCCTCGACGGCCGCGCCATCGGCCGGCATGTCGAGACCACGTTCGGCCAGAGCGGCTTCTTCGGCTACGGCCATTGCAGCCCGGATCCCAACGACGGCGTGATGTGGTGGAGCACCCAGCCCGCGCACGGCATGGACGCGGCAATGTTCCGCGCGCTCGATCATGCGACGTTGAAGCAGCATCTGCGCGGTTTCCACCGCGGCTGGCACGATCCTATTCCCGCCATCATCCAAGCGGCCGAGAACATCGTGGTCACCGATACGCTCGACGTTGCGACCTTGCCGGTCTGGTCGCGCAAGCGCTCGCTGCTGATCGGGGATGCCGCGCACGCGACCAGCCCCCATGCCGGCCAGGGCGCCTCGCTCGCGCTCGAGGATGCGATGCGGCTCGCCCGGCTGATGCAGGAGGGCCAGGAGCTCGGCGCCACCTTCCAGGCCTTCGAGGCCGAACGGCGTCCGCGCACCGAGAAGATCGTCGCCCTGGCCCGCCGCAACGGCAACAGCAAGCGCGAGTTCAGCGCCACCGGCGCCTGGGTCCGCAATCAGATGATGAAGTGGCTCTTGCCGCTGGGGTCGAAGAGCATGGAGTTCATGTACGCGTATGACGCGCGGGCAGTGTAGCGGCACGAGCGGTGCCGTAGGGTGGGCAAAGCGCAGCGTGCCCACCACTGAGAGATGGTGGGCACGGCGCGCTGCGCCTTTGCCCACCCTACGATACCGAGCTAGCCTTCCACCCCGAACGTCAGCCCGGCATTGTCGACCAGCCGCTTGATCAGCTTGTGCTGCATCGCTGCGCCAGGCGTCCAGAAGCCGCCGGGAACGTCGCTCGCATCGCGCAGCAGGCAGATCGCGCATTCGGAGATCATCTTCGAGGTCGAGCCGTAGCCGGGATCGCGGTCACCGGTGACTCCGGCGCGGACCATGCGGCCATCGGGCGCGATCGCGACATACAGGAGGTTGAAGAGCCCCTTCTCCCGCTCCTCCTTCGACGGCCCCTCGCCCGGCTTCGGCGCATTCGGGCCGGTCTTCTCGGCATTGGCTGCCATCACGCGCTTGGCGTTGGACTCGCCCTTCTCGCCGGCGCCAGTCAACACCATCTCGTCGTAGACGAAGTCCTGGCCGTAGGGAAAACCCATCAGCATGTTGGAGCGATGGACGTTGCGGGTGTTGATCAGCGCCATCATGAACGGCGCGGCCCAGGACTGCAGGTCCTCCTCGAACACCGCCCTGTTGCCCTTGGGCTGTTTCGGGCCCGTGAAGCCCGGCGTCAACGCGAAATGATCGTTGAGGATGGCGACGAGGCTGAGATCTTTCGCGACCGCATCGAAGGTCGCTTTCGCGCTCGCCGCGGTGCCGCCCGACAGCGTGCCGCGCATATCGCGCACGCGGCCCTTCACACGCGCGGCCGGCGCGCCGAACACGCGCCTCGCCTCTTCCTGCACGAAGAAGGTGCCGAGTTCGAACGGCACGGAATCGTAGCCGCAGGAGAACACGATGCGCGCGCCGCTCGCCTTGGCCGCGTCACCGTACTTGTCGATCATCTGCCGCATCCAGACCGGCTCGCCGCACAGATCGAAATAATCGGTGCCGCCGGCGACGCAGGCAGCTAACAGGTCCTCGCCGTAGAACTGATACGGACCGACCGTCGTGATCACCGACTTGGTCCGCGCCACCATCGCCTTCAGCGATGCGGCATCGGATGCGTCCGCCACGATCAGCGGCGTGTCCGCGGGCGCACCGATGGCATCACGCACCGATTTCAGCTTGTCGAGGCTGCGGCCCGCCATCGCCCATTTGAGCGCCTTGTCGTCCCTGTAACGCGCCGCCAGATATTCGGCGACCAGCTGGCCGGTGAAACCGGTCGCACCGTAGACGACGATGTCGAATTCCTGAGAGCTCATGGTCGTCCCTTACTTTTTCGCGTAACTCACGCCCATGCCGGCACGGACGTCGCTTTGAATGCCATAGGGCGGGATCGGATAGCGCAGACCGTTCTTCGCCAGCGCCTTCATGCCCACAACCGCCTTGGCGAGATGCGAAGGCTTCAGCGCCATCAGCATCTCCTCGTCCGGCACGCCGCCATAGCGCCGTTCGGCATAGCATGGCAAGGACAGGCTGGGCTCGCCCGTTTTCAACGCCCGCCCCCAGGAATCGGCGCAGGCGGTCTCGCCGACCACGCCCCATTCGAACTTCTTGTAGCCGGTATATTGCAGCCCGTTGATCAGGATGATCATCTGCCCCGGCGTCGCGTAGACGAGGCAGATGTCGGGCGGATCGAGCCGGCCGCTCTGAAGCGGACTGACCGCGAGCGCCTGGTACTGGCCGAACGGAACCACGTCCAGCGCCTCCTGGCGCTTGCGCGCGTCCTCCGCCGTGCCGTGCCAGACCCCGACATAGTTTTCGCCGGCGAGCCATTTGTCGTCCTGGGGCGCAAGGCCGATCACCGCGCGACACTGTGCGCCGACGAGATCGTCGGCGGTGATGCCGACGGTCCAGCCGAGCCGGGCCGCCATGCTGACGATCTGGTCGGTGGTGTGGATCGCGTTCGGCCGCCGGATCTTGGGGATCGCTTCCATGTCCGCGGCGTGCGCGAACAGCTTCATGCCGATCACATTCGTCTTCAGCCGCAACAGGCTGTTGAGATCGGCGACGAGACCGGCAAGGTCGATTGTCTCTGCACTCTCCTGCAACATGGCGTCCTCCGGCCGGCGGATCGCCGGTGCTTTGTTCTTGTTGTGCGAGCCTAGTCCGTGGCCGGGCCCGGAAGCAACTCGCTGGTCCGGCCCATGGCGCGGTACGTCAACAGGCCGATCCATTCGCGCATGGCAATGTCGGTCTTGGCGAGACCTTCGCCGCCGACACGGGTGAATGCGAAGAGATCGTCACGCCCGCCCATGCGCCAGTCCACGGGATAGGCCTCGACGTCGAATCCTGCCTTGCGGAAAATCCCCATCGAGCGCGGCATGTGGAAGGCCGACGTCACCAGCAGCCAGCGCTCGCCCGGCTTCGGCGACACCAACTGCTTGGTGAAGATCGCGTTCTCCCAGGTGTTGCGGGAGTCGCGCTCGAGGATCAGGCGCTCTTTCGGGATGCCCAGGCTCTCCAGCACCGGCGCGGAATAGTCGGCCTCCTTGGCCTCGGTCGAGATCAGGTTCGCGGTGCCCCCGGTGAAGACGATGCGCGCCTTGGGATAGCGGCGGGCCAGATCGGCCGGCGCGAACAGGCGATCCGCCGCGTGCCGCACCACCGGCGTGCGATGCGCAGCCGACAGGTCGGTGTCGACGGAGCCGCCGAGCACGATGATGCCGTCGGGCGCCCCGCGCGAGGGGTCCCACGCCGGAAAGCGCGACTCCAGTGGATAGAGCAGCAGGTTGCCGAGCGGCGAGAACGCCGCCAGCACCAGCAGCACCAGCGTGGTCACCGCAAGCTTGCGGCCGAGCGCGGCAAAGCGCGTCAGCATCAGCAGCAGCGACAGGATGCCGAGCTCGACCAGCAGGTTGATCGGCAGCAGCGCGATGCCGAGGGTCTTGGACAGGACGAAATACAGGGGAGCCTCGCTGAATTGATATGCCGTGCGCGGGCTTGACCGGCCGGTCCATCTTCAGAAATCTTCTTGAAAGAGGATCGATCGCCCGGTCAAGCCCGGGCATGACACGCAAAACCGATTGGACGGCTGCAAATGACCCATCACCACCTGCATTCGAGCCCCGAGACCTGCCATTGGGGCTTCTTCGAGGCCGCGCTCAAGCCCGTCCTCACCATCAAAAGCGGCGACGAGGTGACGATCGACACCATCAGCGGCGGTCCGGACATGCTGCCCGACCGCGACAAATTCCACATTCCGCCGGAGATGCACGAGGTTCACGCCAGGAACGAGCGCATGCTGCCCGGCCACATCCTGACCGGCCCGGTCGCGGTCGAGGGCGCCGAGCCCGGCGACGTGCTCGCGGTCGAGATCCTCGATGTCCAGCTCCGCCAGGATTGGGGCTGGAACATGATCAAGCCGCTGTCGGGCACCCTGCCCGACGATTTCCACGAGACGCGCATCCTCAACATCCCGCTCGACCGGTCGCGTATGGTCGGCCGCATGCCGTGGGGCCTCGATCTGCCTCTGAAGCCCTTCTTCGGCGTGATGGGCGTGTCGCCGCCACCTGGCTGGGGCCGCATCTCCTCGCTGGTCCCGCGCGCCATGGGCGGCAATCTCGACAACAAGGAGCTTGGTGCCGGGGCGACGCTATATCTGCCGGTGTTCGTCCCCGGCGCGATGTTCTCCTGCGGCGACGGCCATGGCGTGCAGGGCGACGGCGAGGTCTGCGTCACCGCGATCGAGACCGCGCTGCAGGGCCGTTTCCGCCTGACGCTGCGCAAGGACCTCGGGCTCGACTACCCCCGCGCCGAAACGGCGACGCACTACATGACCATGGCGATGGATCCCGACCTCGACCAGTGCGCGGTGCGCGCGCTGCGCGACATGATCGTGCTGCTCGGCGAGAAGCGAAACCTGTCGCGTGAAGACGCCTACACGCTGTGCAGCCTGGCTGCCGACCTCCGGGTGACCCAGACCGTCAACGGCTCCAAGGGCATCCATTGCATGATCGAAAAGGCGCTCGTGCACGGCTGAGCAGCCGGGCCTTCCCTGCCCCGTCAACGCGACGCCGCCGCCCGGCCTGCCGCGCGGCGCGCTGAGTCGCGCCAAAATTCCCGTGCGATTTCAAAGGGCTGATCGTCAAGCAAAGGCTGCATTTGACTTCCACCCCCGAACCTAAATAGAGTCTTAATCGTTACTTTTATGTACCTGAGTAAGAGGCTAGCGTTCGGGCCATGGCCACCGAAAAAGCCGAGACTGACCGCATTCCCGTAACCTTGGCGCTCTCGACCATCACCTATCTGGAGAAACTGGTGAGACAGGGCACCCACGGCACCAGCGTTCCCGGCGTCGCACGAACCCTGATCGAGGAAGGCATCCGTCTCGCCATCAAGGACGGGCTTCTGTCGATTCGCGACAATGGCAGGACGTGAGCGCGCTCGGCGCGTGATGCGGACGGATCTTGCGATGCGGATGGCCGACATCTGCAACCTGGGACCGTTACAATGCCTGTTCTCTCACCAACCTGGACTGACGAACGAATTGAACTTCTGAAGCAGCATTTCGAAGCCGGCCTCTCCTGCCGCGAGATCGCGGCCGATATCGGTGTCAGCCGCAATGCCGTGATCGGCAAGCTCTCCCGTCTCAACCTGACGCGCAGCCGCGCCGTCGAGGACCGCAGGCTCGAGCGCAGCCTTGCGCCGCCGGCACGCGCATCGCGGGCGGTGCCGCGGCTGCAATACGAGATGCTCGCAACGATCTACGGCGAGACCGACGCGCCTGTTGCTGCCGGTCCGATCGATGACGCCAATCGCTGCTCGCTGCTGGAGCTCGCCGAGAACCGCTGCCGCTGGCCGATCTCGAGCCCGGGCGCGGAAGATTTCTGCTTCTGTGGCAATGGTGCGCCCGACGGCCAGCCTTATTGTGCCGGCCACAGCCGCCTCGCCTACCGGCCCAACTCGCGTGCCCGCATGATGCGCGGCTAGTGCCCGGCTTGACCCGCCTTGCTGTCGCGAGGCGGCCTCCGCCGCGGTCGACGAAGACATCTCCAAAAACGAAAAACCTCCGGCGGGGCATCACCGGAGGTTTCTGGAGGCTTAGCGTGAAGCTAAGAGCCGCAACTTTCGTATCTGGCTGAAAACTATATAGCTGATTAACTCAGGTAAGTAAATAAGTTTGAAGGCGATCGACTCGCATAGCTCGTCTTCGTCTTCTGCACAGGCCGCTGGATTTTCCGAAGGCCTTCCCCGCGACAAGATTGTCGCGAAAAAGCCCCGGCGGTTTCCCGCCGGGGCTTCGTCGAGTTCGAGAGAACCTTGAAGCCTTACCAGTTGCGCTGGGCGCGCAGCAGCAGGCTGTAGGTGTCCTGGTCCTTCAGCTCGTAGGTGGCCGCCGGCTTGGCGACACCCGTCAGCGCACCGGTCGTGATCACGCCCGAGTACTTCTGGTCGAGATGGCTGTAGGTGAAGTCAGCCGAGAAGGTCAGGTTCTTCACCGGAGTCCAGCGGGTGATCACGCCGACCTGGCCGATGTTGAAGTCCGGGTTGCAGGTGCCGGTCAGGGTCGCGAACGCGGCGCTGCCGCAGATCAGGCCCTTGGCCGTGCCGTTGTAGTTGACCGCAGCCCACGCGCCGTACAGCGCCGTGTTCCAGAACGGGCTCCAGTTGTGGGTGTAGGCACCACGGAAGCCGTAGGTCTTGGTCAGCTCGAGGCCGCCGCCGGGACCGAACACCGCGTCAGACACGCCGGCGAAGCCGATGCTCTGATACGCCGCATTCGAGCTGCCGAACATCGAGTAGCTGGTCGCAGCCAGCTCCTGGAAGTTGTAGCGGCTCGCACCGTCGGTGTAGACGCCCGAGATGTTGATCACGTCGCCGGCGCCGGTCGGGATGTTCTTGATCTGCAAGGCGAGCTGAACGGCCCAGCCCCACTTGTCTTCCGGATGACCGGTGACTTCGGTTGCGCCGTAATAGCCGACATGGTTGTCGTGCGCGGCGACCGACGCCTGGAACAGGCCCCAGGCCTGGTCGACGCGGACCATGCCGACGATGTCGGGAGCGCGCGTGCCGCCGAGGTCGTTCGAGCCGTAAGCGCCGCCGAGAACGCCGGTGGTGCTCATGCCGGCCGTGTTCCAGACGTTGGTCTGGAAGACCTGCGTCTGGTCCTGCAGCGAGAACGCCGCCGTCACGCCCTGGCCGAAATCGGCCGTGTAGGTGGCCTGAACGACGCCGTTGGTGGTGCCGCTGCCGCCGACCAGCTGGTCGAAGTTGTTACCGGGATAGTTGATCCAGGGCGCGTCGAACTGCGACACCGCCTTACCGAGGGTGAAGCCGGCGAACTGGATGAAGGCGTAGTAGACGCCGAGGGAGCCGCCCGAGATCGCGCCGTCGGTGCCGTTGACGGCGCCGCTGGAGGAGCCGACGAGGCCGGTACCGGCCGCGTTGAGGCCGAGCGTGCCGCTGTACTGGGTGGCGCCGGTACCCGAGCCGGTGCCGACATAGTTGCCGGTCGTCCAGGTGAAGACCGCGTCGAAATAGGTGCGGACCACGCCGTACTCGGTCGCGGTGCGCGTGTCGATGTTGAGATCTTCACGAGCGCGCATCGAGTAGTAGTTCGTCAGGCGGTTGTTCGCCGCGAACACGTTGCTGTACTGGGCGCTGTAGTTGCCGCCGGCATTGAGCGCGACTTCGGCACGCAGATAGCCGCCCAGCTTGATGCAGGTGTCGCTGCCCGGGATGTAGTAGAAACCCGCGCCATAGAGCGAGCAGACCTTCACGTACTCGACCGCCTTGGCCTTGACCGGAAGATCAGCCGCCTGAGCTCCGCCGACGGCGATCAGAACCGCCGAAGTGCCGAGCAAAAGGCTCTTCACCATTTTCATATAAAACCTCCAAGTTGCTCATTTTACGGAGACTGGACCGTGAGGCCCCCCAGATCCCCGTCTCTTCAAATCCGCTCGGCCGCTTCGCGCTTTCGGACACACCCGCATTCGACGCGAGGGACGTGAGCGAACCACCTGCAACGGGACGATCGAGTACCCCCCACCGTCGCGAGGCAATATGCCTGCGCCGTTCCACTTATCAAAATAGTTTATTGGATAAGCTTTCTGGTTTCACTAAACCTGTGCCCCGCACGCAACACCCGGGCCCGCCGAATATGCTGACCGGCTCATCTTTGTAATTTTAGTGACAAAATAACCCTGCTCTGCACTTGCGTCAGGGCAGGCTTGCGTGGACTATGCCCCTCCACGAACACCGGCCTGAAGAATCATTTCACGGGAGTGATGCTGTGTCCGCGACGAGGAAAGAAGGAGCGCGGCTGCGCTCCGTCGGCAATCTGGATATCATCAGGCGCTTCACCTGGGAGATATCCTCGATCAACATGTATCTCGAGGAGCTGCGTCAGTTCTGGGCAAGGACGCTCGGCATCAGCGGCCCGCAATGGTTGATCCTCATGGCGATCTCCGACCTCGACAAGGACGACGGCGTGCCGGTCAACGTGGTCTCCAAGCTGCTCCACGTCGATCCCTCGTTCGTCACCACCCAGTCCAAGCTGCTGGAGAAGAAGGGCCTGCTGCGCCGGCGTCCCTCCCCGACCGATGCCAGGGTGGTGCGGCTCTCGCTGGTCGACAAGACCCAGAAGCACATCGCGAGCCTGAACGAGCAGTACAAGACGATTCGCGAATTCGTCTTTCAGGAGTTCGACGAGAACGAGCTGACCGAATTCACGGGCAAGCTCGCGACGCTGAAGACGAGGCTGGAGAAGGCCTGCGTCAGGATCTCGCTCGACTTCTGAGACGGCGATTCTTTTGAAGGCGCCTGCTCGCGCTCAGATCCCACGCCCGGCGCAGAGGCGCGTTTCGAGCCAGTCGAAGATGTATTCGTTGGCAAGGCTCGGATTGTCGGCATGGGCCTGCGCCGCGCCGGTCTCCGCCGCGGTGAACACCTTCAGCATGATATCGGAGCTGCCGAGCCGGGATTGCTGCACGATCTGACGGGCCCGGTCGGCCTTGAGCCAGCCATCCTCGCCGAGCGTGATCAGCACCGGACAGTCGGCGCTGGAGGCCATCAAGGGCGCATGCGGCACCGGGACGATGCTGAGGTCGCTCATCGCGAAGCGGCTGGCGAAGAAGGATCGTTCGTGCAGATCCCACAGCCCGCCGTCGCAGACCGCCGCGGCCAGCCGCGGCTCCTGCAGCACCGCGCGCGCCACGAAAGAGGAGCCCCACCCGTCCGCGACGATGGCGACGCGGTCGAAATCGACGTCGTCGCGCGTCTCCAGATAGTCCATCACGCTGGCAATCGAGCTCTCGAGATCGCGCCGCTGCAACAGGCTGTCGGTATAGTCGTCGCGCTGGTCGCCGAGCAGGTCCAGCGCCAGCATCGACAATCCGCGCTCGCGCGCATGCGGCGCGAGCTTGAACAGGAATTCCTCCTTGCGATGGCCGGGCTCGCCGATGCAGATCACGGTTGGTGCCCGCCCCCTGCCCGGGTGCGCGGGCAGGAAGTAGCCCTGCAGCGCATGGTCCTCGACCCAGGGAATCGTCACGAGTTCGCCGGCCGGCGCGCGCGCCGTGAGATAGCGGCGGGCGCATTCCTGCATCGCCAGCACCGCGACCCAACGGCGTTCGTCGGCCGGGTCGAGCGGCATCGCCGCCGCACCATAGTAGTTGAGAGCCCGCAGCCAGTTGCGCTGCGCCGTCGCCATGTGGCCCTCGGCGAACGCCGCCTCGGCGCGGTGGCGATTGGTCTGCGCGAGCTTCTTCCACTCGCGATGCCAGGATTGGTCCTCGCCCCGCTTGAGCTGCCGCGCGATCATCAGGCATTCCGCGATGGTGGCCCCGCCCTCCTGGGCCGCGGTCAGGAGCCGCGTGAACTCAGAGGAGATGTCCTCTCGCTCCGGGCAGAGGATCCAGTCGTCGGAGAGGCATGCGGGTATCATCGGAGCTACGCTCTATCATCGCGTTACCCCTGATGGACTAAACTATTTTGGTTCGCCAACCAAGCTGCCGTGCACCGAATGAGAGCCGTTTGACATCACCATCGCTTGAACGATGGGTGAGCGACGGACCATGTCGCATGCGTGACATTCCAATTCCTCATGAGGGTGCGAACGATGGCAAGAGGTGGCACGTCAAATTACGCGAAATGACGTGCGCGCCTCTTGCCATGACGATCATCATACCCATATCCGCGCGCTTGCCGGCCGGCGCGGCGAAGCGGATTCAGCCGAGTCGCCAGCCGACCTCTTGCGTGAAGCTTTCGTAGAAGGCGCGGTCATAGGCCTGCTCGGGCGTGGCGCGTACACGCTCGTCGAGGCGCCTGGCGTCGTCGCCCACCAGGATGCGCCAGCGCTCCGCCTTGACGCCGTCGAGGATGATCTTCGCGGCCTGTGCGGCCGTCGTCGGCGCGTCCTCCAGGAAGCTGCGCGCGCGCTCGGCGAACACGGCCTGGATGTCCTCGTCCGACATCTTCTCCGCATCCGGCACGCCGGCGGCGACCATGCGCTTGCGGGTCAGCGCGACCTCGTCCGCATTGAGCCGCTCCGAGCCGTCCGTGCTCTGCACCTTGCGCGAATTGGAGACGATCGAGGTGCCGATATGGCCGGGCATCACCACCGAGCATTTGACGTGCGGAGCATGCAGGCGCAGGTCGTTGATCAGCGCTTCGGTAAATCCCTTCACCGCGAACTTGGCGGAGCTGTAGGCTGTGTGCGCCTGGTTCATGCCGATCGAGGCCCAGAAGCCGTTGACGCTGGCGGTGTTGACGATGTGGGCTTCGTCGGCGGCGACCAGCATCGGCAGGAAGGTGCGCACGCCGAGATAGACGCCGCCCC
>Ga0102590_1001962_pt1 | contig 26907 bp, 26 predicted proteins | sample AraplaMF_Col_mMF_FD_76859 | JGI IMG/M metagenome (GOLD analysis project Ga0102590, IMG submission 76859) | Arabidopsis root microbial communities from the University of North Carolina, USA - plate scrape MF_Col_mMF | ecosystem: Host-associated > Plants > Roots > Endosphere | place: USA... | reverse complement strand
GGATGACGGGCCGGCACCGGCTGGGCGACGGCACGGTGATCACGGTCCCGATGAACGCCGCCTGGTTCAAGGAGTACGGCTGGTCGATCGAGAACCGCGGCGTGGAGCCGGACCTGGAGATCCTGCGCACCCCGCTGGACTGGGCCGAGGGCCGCTACAAGCAGTTGGCCGACGCGGTACGGACGGCCCTGGACCTTCTGAGCGCCGAACCGCCCGCCGCACCGCCGGACTACACCGGCGTCCCCGACAGGACCCGTCCGAAACTGCCCCCGCGCAGGACCGGTTGAGGGGCAGCCGGCCCACGGCCCCGGTGCGGCCGCGGGCGTCGAGAACGGGGTGCCCCGAAAAGACGGGGCACCCCGTTCGACGGCCGAAGCCGGGCACGACGCCTAGGCGTCGTAGTCCTGGTTGAAGCGGTCCTCCGCCTCGTCCTGCTGCCTCCGCGCATCGTGCTGACCCTGCTGGCCGCGCTCCTGGGCCTGCTGCTTGCCCTGCTGGGCCTGCTGCTTGCCCTGCTCCATCTTGCGCTTGGCCTGCTGCTTCGCCTGCCCGGACTTCTCCTGGAACTGGTCCTTCATGCCCATGGGTGTTCACTCCCGTTGTGGGTGAGGGGATTGGGCCTCGACCAGAGTGACATGCCCGGACACTCTACGCATTTCGATCAGTTACGCAGCGTATTGCGCTGCTGTTCATCGGCCTCGCCACCGGCCCCCACCAGCCCCGTGCTCACGCTCTTGAGCCGTGGCTCGAACCGGCGTACGTCCCGCTGCCCCACCGTCGCGATGATCCCCGGCAGCCAGCCGCGCACGGCCTGCATCCCGCGCAGCCACCCCTGCCCGTACACATGGCTCGACCGCCGTTCGATCCCGGCCACGATCCGGTCCACCGCCGGCCCCAGCGGATAGGTCTTGTTGGAGGGCCACGGCAGCCGCTGCCGCAGCTCCCGCATCACCTCGTCCCGGTCCGCGCCCCGCACCATGTCCGTGTCGGTCCACGACAGATACCCGACCCCGACCCGCACGCCCTTGTGCGCGACCTCGGCGCGCAGACTGTGCGCAAACGCCTCCACACCCGACTTGGACGCGCAGTACGCGGTCATCATCGGCGCCGGCGTGATCGCCGCGAGCGAGGCGATCTGGAGCAGATAGCCGCGGCTCTCCAGCAGCACCGGCAGGAAGGCACGGGCGGTCACCGCGGAGCCGATCAGATTCACCTCGACGACCCGGCGCCACGACTGAGGGTCGGAGTCGGCGAACGGCCCGCCGTTGGCCACACCGGCGTTGGCGACGACGATGTCGACCTTCCCGAACCGCTCCTTCACCTCGCGCGCGACCCGGGTCATCGCCTGATGGTCGGTGACGTCCGCGTGCCAGTGGCCGTTCTCCCCGTACAACTGCTCCGAGACCTGCTTGAGCGCGTCCGGTTCCAGACCGACGAGCGCCACCGTCGCGCCGCGCGCCGACAGCTTGCGGGCCAGCAGCTCGCCCACACCCCGCGCGGCACCGGTGACGACCGCGACCTGCCCCTCCAGACTCACCCTGGTCATGCGCCCTCCTCGATCGTCACGTCCGCCGCGTACGCCGCGGCCAGTTCCCGGATCCGGCCGGTCACCAGCTCCGGCGCCTCCACCGGTGTCATATGGCCGAGCCCGGGCAGTTCCGTACTGCCCACGCAGTTCGGCAGCGCGGCGACCAGCGCCCGGGTGTGCACCGGCGGTGTGAGCCGGTCGGCCGTGCCCACCACGACCTCCGTCGGCACCGTCAACTCCCGTATGCCGGCCTCCAGATCCAGTCCCGCGAGCACGCGCGACCAGTCGTGGCGGACCGCGCGGGGACAGGCGTGCACCACCCGGGCGCATGCCTCGACCATGTCCGGCGCCGAACCGGCGCCCATCGTGGCGTACTTGAGGACGCGCTTCGCCAACGGCGTGACCGGCCCGAGCGGCGCACGGGATCCGAGGACGCGGGTGGTGAGCCAGGTGCGGACGCGTCCGGCGGGCAGCGGCACCACCAGTGCCTCGGCGACCAGGCGCGAACTCCCCGTGCTGCACAGCAGGACGGCCGCCGCGTGCTCCCGGAACCGGGGGCGTGCGGCCGCCGCCAGCACGGTCATCCCGCCCATGGAGTGACCCACGATCACGGCCTTCGCCTGCGGCGCCAGCGTGGCGGCGAGCACCGCCTCCAGATCGTCCGCCAGCGCCTGTGTGCTGCACGCGGGGCTCGCGGGGCTGCGTCCGTGTCCGCGCTGGTCGTAGGCGATCACCCGGTGGTCGGCGGCGAGATCCCGTATCTGCGCCGCCCAGAAGGCGGTCGAGCAGGTCCAGCCGTGGGAGAGGACGACCGGGGGCGCGGCCTCTGGTCCGTGCACCTCCACGTGCAGCCGGGCGCCGTCGGCGGAGCGGACGGTCAGCTCACGGGTGGCGGCGGGCGGCGCGTACGGCCCGCTCACCACGTGTGTCGGCCGGCTCATGCCCCCACCTCCAGTTTCGTGTCGTCCGAGCCCCGGCCCGGCTCCGCCGCCCCGGTGGCGCGGATCACCTCGTACTCGGCGAGGTCCACCCGCCGCGTCGCGCCCCGGAACTCCGATGTCGTACCGGGCCAGATGGTGGTGTTGCGACCGCGGGCGTCGAGGTACCAGCTGGTGCAGCCGCCGGTGTTCCACACGGTGCGCTTCATGCGCTCCTGCACCCTGTGGTTCCAGTCGTCGACGGCTTGCGGGCGGGCGTCGAGCGCGACCCGGCCGCCGAGGACGTCCAACTGCCGTACATAGTCGGCCAGGTAGTTCAGCTGGGACTCGATCATCAGGATCATCGAGGAGTTCCCGAGGCCCGTGTTGGGCCCGATGATCGTCATCCAGTTGGGGAAGCCGGCCGCGGTGGCCCCCCGAAGGGCCGCCATCCCGTCCTTCCACGTCTCCGCCAGCGTCCGGCCGTCCGCCCCGACGACCCGCTCGGCGATCGGCATGTCGGTGACGTGGAAACCCGTTCCGAAGATGATCGCGTCGGCCTCGGTCTCGGTCCCGTCCACGGCGACGAGGGTCGATCCGCGGACCTCCGCAAGCCCGCTGGCGACGACGTCCACATTGGGGCGTGTCAGGGCCGGGTAGTAGCTGCTGGACAGCAGGATCCGCTTGCAGCCGATGCGGTAGTCGGGGGTGAGCTTCGCCCGCAGTGCGGGGTCCTTGATCGCGCGGGCCATGTTGCGCTTGGCCAGCCGCTCGACGAAGCCGAGTTCGTCGGGGTGCTTGGTGAACGCCTGGACCTGCATCTCCCGGATTCCCCACAACAGACCGCGCCGCAACTGCGTGGTGAAGGGCAGCGCCCGGTGCAGCCCGCGCTCGAGGCCGCTGATGGCGCGGTCGACCCGGGGCATCACCCAGGGCGGGGTGCGCTGGAAGAGGGTGAGTTCGGCGACCTCGGGCTGGATGGAGGGCACGATCTGGATGGCGGACGCACCGGTGCCGATCATGGCGACGCGCTTGTCGCGCAGGTCGTACTCGTGGTCCCAGCGTGCGGAGTGGAACACCTTGCCGGGAAAGGAGTCGAGGCCGGGGATGTCCGGGATCCTGGGATCGGACAGCGGCCCGGTGGCGGAGACGACCACGTCGGCGGTCAGGTCGCCGCTGCTGGTCTCGATCGCCCAGCGCAGCCGCTCCGCGTCCCACGTCATCAGCTCGACCTCGGAGTCGAAGCGGATGTGAGGGCGCAGCCGGAAGACGTCCGTCACGTGCTCCAGATAGGCCCGGATGTGCTCCTGCCCGGAAAAGGTGCGCGGCCAGTCGGGGTTGGGCGCGAAGGAGAAGGAGTACAGATGGGAGGGCACATCGCAGGCGCACCCGGGGTAGCTGTTGTCGCGCCAGGTGCCGCCGACGCTGCCGGACCGCTCCAGGACGACGAAGTCGGTGATTCCCTCGCGGCGCAGCCGCACGGCGGCGCCGAGGCCGCCGAATCCGGACCCGATCACCGCTACTCGTACATGAGGCACATGCTCGTGCTCGGCCATCCCGACGCCCCTCCATGCCTACGCGACTCCGCCAGTGAACGCTGGCGCAATGGGAGGGTAGGCCAGCGGCGTACCGATGGGTAGGGGGCGGGACAAGGAAAGTTACCCCGGGTACGACGTAGGGTTCGGGAGTGGCACACGACGGGGAGCGGCGCGAGTACCGCATGGAGGAGCTGGCCAAGGAGGCCGGCATCACGGTGCGTACGCTGCGCTTCTACCGCGAGCGCAAGCTGATCCAACCGCCGCGCCGCGAGGGCCGCATAGCCTGGTACGACGACACGCATCTGGCCAGACTGCGTACGATCTCCGCCCTCCTGGACCGCGGCCACACCCTGAACGGCATCGCGGAGCTGGCCGAGGCCTTCGACCACGGACGCGGCGTGGGCGATCTGCTCGGCCTCGGCGCACCCACCGAGGAGACCCCGGTCCGCCTCACCCCGGAGGCGCTGGCGGACGTCTTCGGCTCCGAGGCCACTCCGGAGAACCTCGCCGCGGCCCTCGAACTCGGCTACCTCGGCACGGACGGCGGCGAGATCGTGCACATCAGCCGCCGACTGCTGGAGGTCTCGGCGGCCCTGGTCCGCGAGGGCATCCCGCTCGCGGACGTCCTGGCCGCCGGCCGGCGCGTCCGGGAACACGCCGAGGCCCTGGCGGAGGTCTTCGCCGATCTGATGATCTCCCACAACCGATCCCCGCAGGACGCCAACCGGCTTCGCCCGCTGGCGAAGAGCGTCGCGGAGGCGGAACTCTCCCTCGCCCTGGACCGGCGGTTGCGCGAGCGGTAGCCCACCGCGGGAGCTCCCGCTCGGCCGGTGACGCTACCGCTCGAAGGTCACCGTCACGGGCGCGTGGTCGGACCATCGTTCGCCGTGGGTCGCCGCGCGCTCCACGACCGCCTTGACGGCCCTGCCCGCAAGCCCGGGGGTCGCCACGGCCAGGTCGATCCGCCACCCCGTGTCGTTGTCGAAGGCCCGCCCGCGGTAGGACCACCACGTGTACGGCCCCTCGACGTCCGGGTGCAGCGCCCGCACGACGTCGACATAACCGCCGTCCTCGGGATCGAGGACCCGGCCCAGCCACGCCCGCTCCTCGGGCAGGAAGCCGGAGTTCTTCTGGTTCCCGCGCCAGTTCCTCAGATCTGCCGGGCGGTGGGCGATGTTCCAGTCGCCGCAGACCAGGACCTCGCGGCCGTCGGCGGCGGCTCGCTGCCGGAGGTCCTTGAGATGACCGAGGAACTCGGCCATGAAACGGTCCTTCTCGTCCTGCCGCGCGGTTCCGACCTCACCGGAGGGCAGGTAGAGGGAGGCGACCGTGACACCCGGCAGATCGGCCTCGACGTACCGGCCGCTGCCGTCGAACTCGGCCGACCCGAACCCGACCCGCACCCGGTCCGGCTCGCGCCGGGTGTAGAGCGACACCCCCGCGCGCCCCTTGGCGGCGGCGGGCGCGTGGACGACATGCCACCCCTCGGGCTCCCGGACGCTTTCCGGCATCTGCCCGGGCTCGGCGCGCACCTCCTGCAGGCACAGCACGTCGGCCGAGGTCCCGGCCAGCCACTCCACGAAGCCCTTCTTCGCAGCGGCACGAATCCCGTTCACGTTCACGGAGGTCACAGTCAGCACCCGGGAACCCTACCGGCACACTGGTGGGGCCGGTATGTCCGCCTATGCATAGAAGTACGATGACCAGCATGAATATTCGCCGTGTTCCGTTCGACCACCCCGACGCCGTCAAGCTCAACGACCAGGTTCAGGCCGAGTACCACGTGCGCTACGGCGACGGGGGCGACGCCACGCACCTGGACCCGGCGATGTTCCTGCCCCCGTCCGGGCTCTATCTGATCGCGTACGACGAGCAGGACCGCCCCGTCGCCACCGGCGGCTGGCGCACACAGAACAAGAGCGACGAGGGCTACCTGGACGGGGACGCCGAACTCAAGCGCATGTACGTCATGGAGGAGCTGCGCGGCCGCGGGCTGGCTCGGCGCATCCTGGCCGCGCTGGAGGAGGACGCCCGCTCGGCCGGCCGCACCCGCATGGTCCTGGAGACGGGCAGCAAGCAGCCCGAGGCCGTGGCCCTGTATTCCTCCAGCGGTTACGAGCCGTGCGCCAAGTTCGGCTACTACCGCTTCCACGAGCTCAGCATGTGCTTCGCGAAGCCTCTGTAACGCGGCGCGGGGGCCGGGCCGCCCGGTCCCCGCACGCCACCACTGCCGTGAACTGCGCGCCCTGAGCGCCGCGTTCGCCGGTTTCGGGGCACAACAAAGATCCCGCCCGATCTTCCGATCGGACGGGATCTCTCAACTGCCCTGAGCCTCAGGGAGTTGTTGCGGTGGACCTGAGGGGATTTGAACCCCTGGCCCCCTCGATGCGAACGAGGTGCGCTACCGGACTGCGCCACAGGCCCTTGCAACGAGTGAAACTCTAGCATCCTCATCCGCCTGCCCGGAAATCCGTTCCGCCCCTGGTCAGCACCGGGGGCGTGGCAAGGCCGCCGTCGAACCGCCACTACTCGTTGGCGGCCCGGGGCCGTTCACCGTCCTCGTACTGGTCGAACAGCGGAGTGCGCCCCCGCTCCCGGGACCGCCTCGCGGAAGCCGCCCGGCGGGCGTCACTGCGGCCGCCCTCCGCCGAGTCGGCCCGGTCGTCCGCCGCGGCATCGTCCTCCGCGGAGTCCGCCTCGGCGGAGGCACCGGACGCCGCCGGCACGGGCGCCGCCTCCGCCGCACTCGACCGGGCGGAACTCCACGCGTCGGGCGCCCCGAGGTCCACGTCCGGTGTCGCACGCGGGGCCACCGGGGCGGTCACATACGTGGGCAGCGGCACCGGCACCGGCTCCCAGCTGTCGCCGTGGCCCGGTCGGCGCTGCCGCTCGCGCTGCTGGTCCACCCACTCCGCGTGATCGGTCTGCTCGACGAGCGCCCGGCGGTCGGCCGCGAGCGCGGACAGCCCCGCGTCGCTCTCCGGCTCGGACGCGTCCTCCGGCTCGCCCCCGCCCGAGTCCGCCGGCGGCCGCCGTCTGGGCTGCCGCTCCCGGAGCCGCTGCGCCGCCGCCTCGGCCCGGCGGCGGTCCATCGTGTAGGTGAACCGCTTGCGCTCCTGCGCCCGCAGATACGCGATGTACACGCTGAGCAGCACGGCGGGTGCACCCGGTGCCCACAGGAAGGCGAGGCCCCCGACCGCGGCGACGATCGCGCCGAACGTGAACGCAAGGAAGAGCAGGACGGTCGTACGCCGCCGGCGCGCGAGCGCCTTCATACGGCGGGCCCGTGCCATGGCCTCCGCCGAGGACGCCGTCGTCCGCGCACGCGGTACGGCCCTGCCCGCAGAAGGCCGGGCACCCTTCGGCTCGGGGGCGGAGGCGCCCTTGACGGCCCGCTCGGTGGCGCCGGCCTGGGACGGGGCGCCGGATGCGGAGGCACCCCGGGCTCCCGGCTCCCGCCGGACCGTCCCCTCCGGCTCCACCCGGGCCCGTGCCTGGGGCCCGGTGGGGGGCATGGCGAAGGCCCGGACGTCCACCGAATCGGTGACGCCGTCCGGGGCGGGGTTGTGCTCCCCCTCTTCGGTGGAGCGCGCCCGCAGGTCCTTGGCGTATCGGCGCTCCATTCCCGCCCGTCCGGACAGCAGCCGGATGGCGGTGCTGAAGCGTTCCGTCGGACGAGACTCGTTCAGCTCGTCCTGCCTACGGAGCCACATAGGCACCAAGTAGGCGGCCCAGGCCCCGACAATGACTGCGTAGATGAGGCCGCTGCTGCTCACGCCTCACACGGTAGAGGGGTTTGCGTGAGGCCATCTGCCAATTGCGCCGGTGTGTCGCACGATCTGGCTGATATTTCGAACTTTTTTTGGGACCGATGCGATCAACGGGCCGACGCGCCCGCTAATTCATTGCGCCGAGTCGATCGCAGCTCGATCAATTTCGAACATACTTTTTATTTGCCGGGGTGCGCCGGCTTGCCCGGATCGGCGCTCGGACTCTTCGCGTGTGCCTGCTGCGAGCGCGCCCGATGCCAGCGCGCCAGCAACCCCTCGGGCACCTCCTCCGCCGTGAGCGCGAAGACCAGATGGTCCCGCCAGGCCCCGTCGATGTGCAGATAACGCGGGCGGAGGCCCTCCGAGCGGAATCCGAGTTTCTCCACCACCCGGCGGCTCGGCCCGTTCTCGGGGCGAATGCAGACTTCGATGCGGTGCAGTCCGACGGTCCTGAAGCAGTGGTCGACGACGAGGGCCACGGCGGTCGGCATCACCCCGCGGCCCGCGACCGCCTGGTCCACCCAGTAGCCGACATGCCCCGAACACATAGAGCCCCAGGTGATGCCGGCGACCGTCAACTGCCCGACGAGCCGGCCCTGGTACTCGATGACGAAGGGCAGCATCCGGCCGGCGTTGGCCTCACCGCGCAGATGCCGGACCATCTGGCGGTAGGTCGGCCGGTGGGTGATGGGACCGCTGGGCGTGGGCGGCGGAATGGTCGCCTCCCAGGGCCGCAGCCAGTCCCGGTTGCGGCGGTTGACCTCGCGCCAGGCTCGCTGGTCGCGCAGCTTTATCGGCCGGAGGACGACATCGCCGTCCGCCAGCTCGACTGGCCAGGATGGGCTGTTCAGCACGCACCCCCACTCGGTCCGGGCCCGTCCTCGCCGACCGGGGGACCGGCCGGCTCGGCCCTCGGGTGGTCGCCGCCGCGGATCTGGTCGACGGCGTGTACCAACAGGGTCTCCAGAACGGCCAGTCCGTCCTTCACCCCGCCGGTGGAACCAGGCAGGTTGACGATCAGCGTCCTTCCGGCGACTCCCGCGAGTCCCCGGGAGAGGGCCGCCGTCGGCACCTTCTCTCTTCCGAACGCCCTGATGGCCTCGGGAATGCCCGGCACCTCGAAGTCGATCACGGCCCGGGTCGCCTCGGGTGTGCGGTCGGTGGGTGAGACGCCGGTGCCCCCGGTCGTCACGATCACGTCGTAGCCCGCGCGGGCACCGGTCCGCAGCGCGTTCTCCACCGGCTCCCCGTCCGGGACCACCAAGGGCCCGTCGACCGTGAAGCCGAACCGGAGGAGCCCCTGCACGACGAGGGGACCGCCCTTGTCCTCGTACACGCCCGCGGCCGCCCGGTTGGACGCGGTGACGACCAGGGCCGCGTACGCCGCCGACAGGGCGTCGCCGGCCGGCGGGCCTCCCGGTGCCGTCATGCCCGGCTCCAGTCGCCCGACGTGCCGCCCGTCTTCTCCTCCACCCGCACGTCCGTGATCACCGCCGCCTTGTCGACCGCCTTGACCATGTCGATCACGGTCAGCGCCGCGACACCGACCGCGGTGAGCGCCTCCATCTCGACACCCGTGCGATCGGTGGTCTTCACGGTCGCCGTGATCTCGACGGCGTCGTCCGCGACGGACAGGTCCAGCTTCACACCCGAGATCGCCAATGGGTGGCACAGGGGAATGAGGTCGGGCGTGCGCTTCGCGCCCATGATCCCCGCGATCCGCGCGGTGGCGAGTGCGTCGCCCTTGGGGACTCCCTCGCCGCGCAGCAGTTCCACCACACGCGGCGAGACGAGCACGCGACCGCTGGCGCGCGCGGTGCGCTCGGTCACGTCCTTCCCGGAGACGTCGACCATGCGGGCCGCGCCCGCGTCGTCGATGTGGGTCAGTCGGTCGTGCGTACTCATCTGCTGCGGCGCTCCCGGTCCCTGCCCGGCGCGGTACGGCGCGCGGGGCTGCTGTGCGCGACACGGTACCGCCACGGGCGCGCGATCACCGGAGCAAGGTCCGGTGAACGGGCCCTCCGACCAGGAAGGGACCCCGGACAGGGCAACACGCCCGGCCCGGAGCGCCTCTGCGCCGCCCCGCGCGGGCGGGCGCGCGTCAGCCGAGGAGGACGACCTCGACCTCGGCACCCGGCTCGACGGACGTGTGGTCCTCGGGCACGACGATCAGGGCGTCGGCGTGCGCGAGGGCCGCGACCAGATGCGAGCCGGCGCCGCCGACCGGGGTCACCTGCCCGTCCGCGTACTTCCCGCGGAGGAACTGCCTGCGCCCCTCGGGCGAGGTCAGTGCCTTGTCCGCGGTGAGGACGGCCTTGACCCTGGGCCGGTGCACCTCCTGCAGCCCCATGAGGGTGCGGATCGCGGGACGCACGAACAGCTCGAAGGAGACGTACGACGACACCGGGTTGCCCGGCAGGGCGAGCAGTGGTGTGTGGTCGGGGCCGATCGAACCGAAGCCCTGTGGCTTGCCCGGCTGCATGGCGAGCTTGCGGAACTCGATGCCGCCGCCCGGCTCGTCCTCGTCGCCGACGGAGGAGAGCGCCTCCTTGACGACGTCGTACGCTCCGACGCTCACCCCGCCGGTGGTGACCACGAGGTCGGCGCGGACGAGCTGGTCCTCGACGGTGGACCGCAGGGTGTCGGCGTCGTCGGCGACGGCGCCGACCCGGTAGGCGATGGCCCCGGCGTCCCGCGCGGCGGCGGTGAGGGCGAAGCTGTTGGAGTCGTAGATCTGGCCGGCCGCCAACTCCTCGTCGGGCGGGATCAGTTCGCTTCCGGTGGACATGACGACCACGCGCGGGCGCGGGCGCACCCGCACCGTGCCCCGGCCGATGGCGGCGAGCAGCCCGATCTGCGGCGGACCGAGCACGGTGCCCGCCTCGAGGGCGAGGTCGCCGGCCTTCACGTCGCTGCCCTTGTCCCGCACATGCGCACGCGCCTCGGCCGGACGGTGCACCCGCACCTGCCCCGAGGCGCCCTCGGGGGAAAGGCTGCGGGCCGGCATCCCGGAGACGGGACCCCCGCCGAGACCCCCGTCGGTCCACTCGACGGGGACGACGGCCTCCGCACCGGGCGGCAGCGGAGCGCCGGTCATGATGCGCGCGGCCTCGCCCGGACCCACCCGCATCGCGCCGGCCGAGCCCGCCGCGACGTCCCCGACCACCGTGAGGACGGCCGGGAACTCCTCGCTCGCGCCCGCGACGTCCGCGACCCGTACCGCGTATCCGTCCATCGAGCTGTTGTCGAACGGCGGTAGCGAGACCGGGACCGTGACGTCGTCGACCAGCACGCACCCCTGGGCGTCGAGCAGTTGCAGCTCGATGGGCTCGAGAGGCCGGATGCCGGCGAGGATGTCCTCCAGATGGTCGTCCACCGACCAGAGGGGGTCCTGGCCGGTGGTGCGGGTCGCGGCGGCGCTCAAATTCCTTACATCTCCTCGTTCACGTAACTGCGAAGCCAGGTCCGGAAGTCCGGACCCAGATCTTCACGTTCGCACGCGAGTCTGACAATGGCACGCAGATAGTCGCCACGGTCTCCGGTGTCATAACGGCGGCCCTTGAAGACGACACCGTGCACGGGACCGCCGACCTTCTCGTCCTGCGCGAGCTGCTGGAGGGCGTCGGTGAGCTGGATCTCGCCGCCACGGCCCGGCTCGGTCTTGCGGAGTATCTCGAAGATCTGCGGGTCGAGGACGTAGCGGCCGATGACCGCGTAGTTCGACGGGGCGTCCTTCGGGTCCGGCTTCTCGACCAGGCCGGTCACCCTGACGACGTCGCCGTCCTCGGTGGGTTCGACGGCGGCGCTGCCGTAGAGGTGGATCTGCTCGTGCGCGACCTCCATCAGGGCGATGACGCTGCCGCCGTTGCGCTCCTGGACCTCGACCATGCGCGCGAGCAGGGGGTCGCGCGGGTCGATCAGGTCGTCACCGAGCAGGACGGCGAACGGCTCGTGGCCGACGTGCGGAGCGGCGCAGAGCACGGCGTGCCCGAGGCCCTTGGGGTCGCCCTGGCGCACGTAGTGCATCGTGGCGAGGTCGCTGGACTCCTGGACCTTCGCGAGCCGTGCGGCGTCGCCCTTCTTCTGCAGGGCGGACTCGAGCTCGTAGTTGCGGTCGAAGTGGTCCTCGAGGGGCCGCTTGTTGCGGCCGGTGATCATCAGAACGTCGTCGAGCCCCGCGGACACGGCCTCTTCGACCACGTACTGGATCGCGGGCTTGTCGACGACCGGCAGCATCTCTTTGGGGGTGGCTTTGGTGGCCGGCAGGAACCGCGTGCCAAGGCCTGCTGCGGGAATGACAGCCTTGGTGATCCTGGGGTGCGACTCAGTCATGCTCACAACCATATCCGGTGGCTATGTACTGAATCTGTGCCTCCGGTTAATTTGCTCTCATATGAGCGCATTGAGGAAGGCAAGGCACTGACCAGTGGTTCCCGTGGGAGACCAGGCCGAGCCTGGCAAGCGAATGTTGCGGCGAAGGCTCCTCGAGATGAGAAACAGGTTGACGTCCGGTGACGTGCGTGAGGCGGCGGACGCACTGGCCGGGCGGGCGCTCGAGTTGCCCGAGCTCGCGCGCGCCCGCACGGTGGCCGCGTACGTCTCCGTGGGCGGCGAACCCGGGACCACACCCCTGCTGGACGCACTGCGCGCACGGAACGTGCGGGTGCTGCTGCCGGTCCTCCTGCCGGACAACGACCTCGACTGGGGCGTGTACGCCGGGCCCGGTTCCCTCGTACGCGTCCGGCACGGCGGACGGATGGCCCTCCTGGAGCCGGCCGGAGAGCGTCTGGGCCCGGAGGCCGTGGGGCGGGCGGACGCCGTGCTGCTGCCCGGTGTGGCGGTCGACGCGCGCGGTATGCGGCTCGGCCGCGGCGGGGGCTCGTACGACCGTGTACTGGCCCGTCTGGAGCGTGCGCGCGCCGACCCGGCCCTGGTGGTGCTCCTGTACGACACGGAGGTCGTGGAGCGCGTCCCCGAGGAGCCCCACGACCGGCCGGTGCACGCGGTGGTGACCCCCTCGGGCGTGCGGCGTTTCCGGGAGTCCCCGCCCGGCCGCCGGCAACCCGCTTGATGTGGAACCGGCCCTGCATGCACGCGTGCAGGGCCGGTTCCACATCGAGTCGTCCGTCAGGGCTCGAGCACGAGGGTGTCGGTCGTGCTCTTGTCGACCGCCGTCTTGGAGAAGCTCCACGACAGCAGCTCCCCCTGGGCCCATTTGTCCGTCTGATCGGTGTAGTGGGCGCTGTAGGCGTGCCCGGAGGCGCCGGTGAGGTTGATCCACTTGGACTTGTCGAGGTCGGCCAGGTTGACCACCATCCGCATCGACGGAACCCACACGACGCTGTAGCCGCCCGCCGCGTTCCAGCCGCTGGCGTTCACCGTCGCCTCGCCGCCGTCGAGCTTCCACGGGCCCCGGTTGAGCATGTACTGCAGCACGCCGGGGCCGCTGGTGCCGAGGGTCTGGTTCTTCAGGAACAAGCGGTGCAGCCGGCCCCAGCTCCAGGTGTCGATGTCCTTGCCGAGTTTGGCGGTCAGCTCCCAGCGCGCGTCCGTCAGTGCGCGCTTGAACAGGTCGTCGCGCGTCGTGGTGGCCTTCTGGGTGCGGGTCTTGGGCAGGTGCCACCAGTCGTTCGTCTGGTCGTTGATGATGTTGTTCACCACCTGGAACCACCGGTCGCCGCCGTCCGGCTGCGCCTGGTCCGCGGCCCGCTCACCGCACTCGCGCACCTTCTGGTCCTCGTCCGCGGGCCCGGTGCTGTCGGCCGGCTCGACCCACAGGCACTGGCCCTCGACGCGGAGCTCCTTGGGCAGCTTGTTGCCGAAGGCGAGCTTGAGGATGTTGCGCCAGACGGCGTTGAAGTACGCGGCCGCCGCCGAGTCGGCGTCCTGTGTGTAGTCCCAGCCCTCGAGCAGCTTCTGCGCCTCGCGGACGTTCTTGTCGGAGACGTCGATCTTGAGGAGCTTGGGCACCAGCAGCCTGGCGATGTCGCTGAAGTTGTCGAGCTGGATCTGGCGCATGTCGTCGGTCGACATCTTGCCGCCGCCCTTGATCTTCGACTCGATCAGGTCGGTGATCCGCTGACTGCGCGTGCCGTAGCCCCAGTCCTCGGTGAGCAGGTAGGGGTACCTGCTCTTGTCGATCACCGCCTGGTTCGCGGTGACGATGTAGCCCCGCTTCGGGTTGAACTCGTAGGGCAGCGCGTTCTGCGGGATGTACTTGCCGGTCCAGCTGTACGCGGGGTCCCAGCCCGGCGCGGGCAGCCGGCCTTCCCCCTTGCCGCGCACCGGGATCTTGCCCGGCAACTGGTAGCCGATGTTGCCCTTGGTGTCCGCGTAGACCAGGTTCTGCGACGGCACGTCGAAGGAACGGGACGCCGACCGGAACTCGTCCCAGTTCGACGCCTTGTCGATCGCGAAGACGGCGTCCATGGAGGTGCCGGGGTCCAGGGCGGTCCAGCGCAGGGCGATGCCGTAGCCGTCGCCACGGTCGGGTGCCGCGGTCTCGACCGTCGCCTTCTTGCCGACCTTGACCAGCTCGTCGTCACGGTCGGACAGCAGCGGCCCGTTGTTCGTCTCCCGTACGACGATCTTCTTGGAATCACCGCCGGCGACCTTGATCGTCTCGGTGCGGGTGGTGAACGGGCGCACCTTGTTGTCGTAGAGGTAGCCGCTGCCCGACAGCTTCTCCAGGTAGAGGTCGGTGACGTCCACCCCGGAGTTGGTCATGCCCCAGGCGATGTTCTTGTTGTGGCCGATTATCACGCCGGGCATGCCCGCGAAGGTGTAGCCGGTGACGTCGTACTGGCACTTGCTGGAGAGCGTGGTGCAGTGCAGGCCCATCTGGTACCAGACGGACGGCAGCGAGGCCGACAGGTGCGGGTCGTTGGCCAGCAGCGGCTTGCGTGTGATGGTGTGGTCGCCGTCCACGACCCAGGAGTTGGAGCCGATGCCGTTGCCGTTCACGCCGACGGCGGTCGGAACGTTGTCCAGGACGTTGTAGAGGCCCGCGAGCTGGCTCTGGAGGGCCGAGGACGACGAGTTCGCCGTGGAGCTGCCGGTCGACGACTGCGTGCCCGTGGAGCCGCTCTGCTCGAACGCCTTGGTGATCTCGTTGTACTGGCCGGTCTGGACGATCGGCTTGTTCCGGCTGTACGGGTAGTCCGGGTAGAGGTCGTCGATCTGCTTCGGGCCGAGACGGCTGGTCATCAGGGAGCGGTCGATCTCGTCCTGCATGTTGCCGCGCAGGTCCCAGGCCATCGCCTTGAGCCAGGACACCGAGTCGACCGGGGTCCACTGCTGCGGCTTGTAGTCGTTTACGAGGCCCAGCGCGGCGTACTCCAAGGAGATGTCCTTGCCGCTCTTGCCCTTCAGGTAGGCGTTGACACCCTTGGCGTAGGCATCGAGGTACTTCTTCGTCGAGGAGGACAGCTTGGTGTCGTACTCCTGCTTGGCGACCCGGTCCCAGCCGAGGGTCCGCAGAAACTCGTCGTTCTTGACCTGGCTCTTGCCGAACATCTCGGACAGGCGCCCGGAGGTCAGGTGCCGGCGCACGTCCATCTCGTAGAACCGGTCCTGCGCCTGGACATAACCCTGCGCCATGAAGAGGTCCTCGTCGGACGAGGCGTAGATCTGCGGGATCCCGTAACCGTCGCGCTTGACGTCGACGGGGCCCGACAGGCCTTCGAGCGTGATCGACCCACTGGTCTGCGGGAAGGAAGCTCGCACGGTACTGACGGACCAGTACCCTCCGTAACCGAACCCTCCCACAAGGGCCAGAACCAGGACGATCAGAAGCAGACGGGCTCTGCGCCCCTTCCTCCTGCCGGACTTGCCGGGCTTCTGGCCGGAAGAGGCGTTGGTGTTGGCGGGCATCGCTGTCCTTGCTGTCCTAACACGAGCGGCAGGGCGGGCTGTGCTTTCTACTGAGCGCTGGAGCAACCATAGGCGCAGGGCCCGGCATGCCTTGACGCGGAGTCCGGATCCGGCCCGGACTGAAGTTCGATCAGATCGCAGGAATGTCAAGAAAGCGTCAAGAGTTAGGTAAGGTAACGAAGTAGTTGTGCTGAAGCCCGCACCGGCTTCAGCTGCTCGGATCGGGGCGTTCGCATCGCGGCTCCCGCACTGCGAGAAGGGAACGGCCGCTGACTGTCCACCACCTCAACCAGCTCCTGCTCGTCTGCTCGCTCGTTCTGCTCATCGCGGTGGCAGCGGTTCGGATCTCGTCGCGCAGCGGGCTCCCCAGCCTGCTCATCTACCTGGGCATCGGCATCGCCATGGGCCAGGACGGCGTCGGCGACATCCACTTCGACAACGCCGAACTCACCCAGGTCATCGGCTACGCGGCGCTGGTCGTGATCCTGGCGGAGGGCGGTCTCGGTACGAAGTGGAAGGACATCAGGCCGGTACTGTCCGCGGCCACCTCCATGGCGCTGATCGGTGTCGCGGTGAGCGTCGGCGTCACGGCGGTCGGCGCGCACTTCCTGACCGGGCTCGAGTGGCGGCAGTCGCTCATCATCGGAGCGGTGGTCTCGTCGACCGATGCGGCGGCGGTCTTCTCGGTGCTGCGCAGGGTCCCGCTGCCCACGCGCGTGACCGGGGCCCTTGAAGCCGAATCCGGCTTCAACGACGCCCCGGTGGTGATCCTCGTCGTCGCCTTCTCCGCGGCCGGCCCGGTGGAGCACTGGTACACACTGCTGCTGACGATCGTCGCGGAGCTGGCCGTCGGAGCCGCGATCGGCCTCGCGGTCGGCTGGCTCGGCTCCTGGGGCCTGCGGCACGTGGCCCTGCCCGCCTCCGGCCTGTACCCGATCGCCGTCATGGCCATCGCGGTCGCGGCCTACGCGGCCGGTGCGCTGGCCCACGGCAGCGGCTTCCTCGCCGTGTACCTCGCGTCGATGATGCTCGGCAACGCGAAGCTGCCGCACTGGCCGGCGACGCGCGGCTTCGCCGAGGGGCTCGGCTGGATCGCGCAGATCGGCATGTTCGTCCTGCTCGGTCTGCTGGTGACCCCGCACGAACTGGGCGCCGACGTACTGCCCGCCCTGGTCATCGGCCTGGTGCTGACCATGGTGGCGCGGCCGCTGAGCGTCGTGGTGAGCCTGCTGCCCTTCCGGCTGCCGTGGCAGGAACAGACGCTGATGTCATGGGCCGGCCTGCGCGGCGCGGTGCCCATCATCCTGGCCACGATCCCGATGGTGAACGGCGTCGCCGCCAGTCGCCACATCTTCAACATCGTCTTCGTCCTGGTGGTCGCGTACACCCTGGTCCAGGGCCCGACACTGCCCTGGCTGGCCCGCACGCTGCGCCTGGCCGGCGCCCCCGAGGCCTCCGACCTCGGCATCGAGTCGGCGCCCCTGGAGCGGCTGCGCGGGCATCTGCTGTCCGTCGCGATCCCCGGGGGCTCACGGATGCACGGCGTCGAGGTCAGCGAGCTGCGCCTGCCGGCCGGTGCCGCGGTCACGCTCGTGGTCCGGGAGGGAAAGTCGTTCGTGCCGCTGCCGACCACGGAACTGCGGCGCGGGGACGAACTCCTCGTGGTCACCACCGACCAGGTCCGCGACGCGGCGGAGAAGCGTCTGCGGGCGGTCGGCCAGGGCGGCAAGCTCGCCGGTTGGCTCGGCATGACCGGAAACGGAACGAGCGGGCGCAGGCGTTGAGACCCCGGCCCGGTCGCCGCACACGTCTGGCAATCCCAGGTCGAGCGCCGCATGGTGCCCTGTTTCACAGGGGTCCCGGCCGGGCGTCTCTGTACACTCGAGGCGCACCTGATCGAACCAACTCTGCCTGACGCAGAGCTGGCGCGACCGTATGGCGGCCGGGACGCCCCCGCAGCGGGCGCCGGTATCTACCGCAGTCCGCGCATGAGGACAGCTCTCGGCGCCCCGCGCTACCAGGCGGCAGAAAGGCACGGGCCGTGGCGTCCACGGTCACCTCGAAGTCGTCCCGTCCGGGCTACGGACAGCTGCTGCGCACCCGCGGCGCCTGGACCTTCCTGCTCCCCGGCTTCGCGGCGCGTCAGCCGTTCGCGATGCTCACCCTCTCCATCGTGCTGCTCGTCCAGCACACGACCGGCTCGTACGGCGCCGCGGGCGCCGTCGCGGCGGCCACCGGCGTCTCCATGGCCCTGTTCGCGCCCTACAGCGGCCGTCTCGCCGACCGCCACGGCCAGCGGGCGGTACTGCTTCCCGGCGTCCTGGTGCACGCCGCGGCGGGCGTGTCCCTCACGGCGCTGGCGCTGACCCACGCGCCGTTGTGGGCCCTGTTCGCGGCCGCCGTCCCGACCGGCGCCTCGGTGCCGCAGATCGGCCCCATGGTGCGGGCCCGCTGGGGCGTGAAGCTCCAGGACTCACCCCTGATGACGACTGCAGCGGCCTTCGAGTCCGTCACCGACGAGCTGACCTTCGTGGTCGGCCCGCTGCTGGCGACCGCCCTGTGCACGGCGGTCGACCCGGCCGCCGGCCTGCTTGCGGAGGCGACCCTGACCCTGGTGGGCGGTGTGCTGTTCGCCGCGCAGAAGAGCACCCAGCCGTCCGTGCCCGCGCACAAGCACGCACACGTGGAGCACGTCTCCGCGCTGCGCGTCCCCGGTGTGCGGGTCCTGATCGCGACCTTCCTGGGTATCGGATCCGTCTTCGGCGGCATGCAGGTCTCGCTCGCCGCGTTCAGCCAGTCGATCGGCGAGCCCGGCCTGAACGGAGTCCTGTACGGGATCTTCGCGGCGGGCAACATGCTCTCCGGCGTCGTGTGCGGCGCCGTCGCCTGGAAGACCGCGCCGCAGCGCCGCCTGGTGATCGGCTACACGGCCCTCGCGCTGGCCGCCTCCGGCCTGTGGACCGCGCACTCGGTACTCGTCCTCGCCGGCCTCGGGCTCCTGGTGGGCATGTGCATCGCACCGTCCCTGATCACCGGCTACACACTGGTCGAGGGGCTGGTCCCGGCGGGCGCCCGCACCGAGGCGTTCACCTGGCTCACCGGCGCCGTCGCGCTCGGCCAGGCGGCGGCGGTCACCGTTGCCGGACAATTGGAGGACCGGCTGTGGGACGGTGCCGGTTTCCTGGTCCCGACTGCCGGAACGGTGCTGGCACTGGCGACCCTGGTGTCTCTGCGGTCCCGGCTGACGACACGCCCGGGCGGCCGCACGGTGGCACGTGGCGTCGGTCACCGCGTGCCGCTCTCGGTGGACTGAACCCGAGGAATGCGTCAGTATAGATCGTCGTTAGCACTCATTAAGTGAGAGTGCCAGGAGGAAGACAAGTGCCGACCTACCAGTACCAGTGCACCGAGTGCGGCGAGGGCCTCGAGGCGGTGCAGAAGTTCACCGACGACGCCCTGACCGAGTGCCCCAACTGCGGTGGCCGCCTGAAGAAGGTGTTCTCCGCGGTCGGCATCGTCTTCAAGGGCTCCGGCTTCTACCGCAACGACAGCCGCGGCTCCTCCTCGAGCAGCACCCCGGCCTCGTCGAAGCCGTCGAGCTCCACCTCGTCGTCCGGCTCCACCTCGTCCGGCTCCACCTCGTCGGACTCCGGCTCGTCCTCGGGCAGCACCTCCTCGAGCTCCGCCGCATAAGGCCGACCGACCGCTCCCCCGCCGTCACGGGACGGCGGGGTCCTTGGTGTCCTCCCGGCCAGCTACTGTGCTCGCCATGGAGAACGCAGAGATAGGCGTCATCGGCGGCTCGGGCTTCTACTCCTTCCTCGACGACGTGACCGAGATCCGCGTCGACACCCCTTACGGGGCGCCCAGCGACTCCCTCTTCCTCGGTGAGGTCGCCGGCCGGCGGGTCGCCTTCCTCCCCCGCCACGGCCGCGGCCACCATCTGCCGCCCCACCGCATCAACTACCGCGCCAACCTCTGGGCCCTGCGCTCCGTCGGTGTACGGCAGGTCCTCGGCCCCTGCGCGGTGGGCGGACTGCGGCCCGAGCTCGGCCCCGGGACCCTGCTCGTGCCCGACCAGCTGGTGGACCGCACGAAGGCCCGGGCGCAGACGTACTTCGACGGGCTCCCCCTGCCCGACGGCACCGTGCCGAACGTGGTGCACGTGTCCCTCGCCGACCCGTACTGCCCCGTCGGCCGTGCCGCCGCGCTGCGTGCCGCGCGCGGGCGGGACTGGGAGCCGGTGGACGGCGGCACGCTGGTGGTGGTCGAGGGCCCGCGTTTCTCCACTCGCGCCGAGTCGCTGTGGCACCGGGCGCAGGGCTGGTCCGTGGTGGGCATGACCGGTCACCCCGAGGCGGCACTCGCCCGTGAACTGGAGCTCTGCTACACGTCGTTGACGCTGGTCACGGATCTGGACGCGGGCGCGGAGACCGGCGAGGGCGTCTCGCACGACGAGGTGCTGAGGGTCTTCGCGGGAAATGTGGACCGGCTGCGGGGCGTGCTGTTCGACGCGGTGGCCGCGCTGCCGGCCGACGAGAAGCGGGACTGCCTGTGCAGGACGGCGCTGGGCGGGATGGATCCGGGGTTCGAGCTGCCGTGACCGTGACGGCGGCCGCCTCGGCCATGAGGGCGGCCGCGTCGACCGTGCCGGCGGCAGCGGACGAGGACTGAGGCGGGGCGGGCGCAGGGACAGGGGCAGAGGCACGGCAGGGGAGGGCGACGGCGTCCGGAACCTCACGTTCGGGTGAGCGAGTTGTCCACAACCGGCCGGTGGTCCACGGGCGTCGGCGGACTTCGCCGCGAGGCCTCATCGTTGGTCGCGTCCCGATCTCGCGACGCAGGTGGTGGTCAGCATGGCCCGGTTCTCCCCCTCCCCACAGCCCTCGTATCTCGCCCCTTCCGTGCCCCGCGTCGGCACGGACTCCTCCGTGACGCACATGCCACCGGAGGGATCCGCACCCGCACATCGCGGGGAAGCCCTCATGGCACCGCCCTACGGAGAAGGCCTCGTGCGGCGGGCCCGCGGACCCGCCTTCGGCCACCCGCCCCATGAGGACGTCCCCATGGTCCTGCCGTGCGCGGATGGCCCGGCGCCCCCACCCGAGGCGGATCTCGCGGGCCGTGCGGACACACCGCCCAGGTGCACGGTGCCGCACTTCGCCCCCGTGCGTGTGCGCGGCGGGTGCCACGGGCTGCGGCGCCTCGCTAGGCACCGCAGGAGGGCCGTGGCCATGGGCCTGGCGGTCACGGCGGCCTCCCTCGTGGCCGCAGGGCCGGGGGGCTCCGGGGACGCTCGGGCACACCCGGACGCCCTCGCGCATCCGCGGGCGGCACCCGGGCCCGCGCCGGAGCAGGGCGCGGTCGGGACGGTGACGGCGCCGGTGCGGATCGCTGACGGGGCCTCGGTGCGGTTGCTGCGGCCCGGCGCGAAGGTCGACGTGATCGCCGCCGACGGTGACGGCGGCGCGAAGGTCGTGGCGGCCGGGGCACTTGTCACGCGGGTGCCGGAGGTCGATCCCACCGAGAACGGCGCGCTGGTCGTGCTGTCCGTACCGCGCACCACGGCCGCCCGTCTGGCCGGTGCCGGCGCCGCCTCACGGCTGACGGTGACGCTGTGCTGATCCGCCCGCCGGACCCCGTTCCCCGATCACGGATTCCGGTTCACCCGGCATGGACTGGACAGGCACGGGACACCCTGCCGTAGGTTGCGGAGCTGTTCGTTCCGCTGTTTGTGCAGTCGAGGAGGGGCTCACTGGTGAGCGAGAAGAAGGAGCCGGGGCTCATGCAGGGCTTCAAGGCTTTCCTGATGCGGGGAAACGTCGTCGATCTGGCGGTTGCGGTCGTCATCGGCGCCGCTTTCACCAACATCGTCAACTCCGTGGTGAAGGGAGTGATCAACCCGGTCGTGGGTGCCCTCGGCACCAAGAGCCTGGACAGCTACAGCTCCTGCCTCCGGGAACCCTGCACGGGCACCGGTGACACCGCGACGGGCGTGCGCATCCTGTGGGGCTCGGTCCTCGGCGCCACGCTCAACTTCCTGATCACGGCCGCCGTCGTCTACTTCCTGATGGTCCTGCCCATGGCCAAGTTCCTGGCCCGCCAGGAGGCCCGCCGCAGGGCCAAGGAAGGCACGCAGGAGGTGGTCGGCGTGACGGAGCTGGAGGTGCTCAAGGAGATACGCGACACGCTGGTCGCGCAGCGGGGACCGGGCCGCGGCTGAGGTCGGTCGTTTGGATCGGGTCGGCCGGAAGATACCGCGCCACGCGACGCCGACGTGATCCAGATGACAGGCCGTAGGACCTAATCCGCGGGCGGCGGGGCCGCATCGCTCAGCGATGGCGGTGCGGCATCGCGCGCACGCCGCTCACAGGTGGTGGGGCGGCTTCTCGTCGAGGAAGCGCGCCAGATCGGCGGCGCTGTCCCCGCTCGGCCGGGGACGCTCGCCCCACCCCTGGTCCGTGTCGTCCGAGGACTGCCGGCTCAGCGGGTCGTCGAAGACCAGGGCGTCCTTGGGATCGGGCTTCGGGTCCTGTCGATCACGGGCGGGGGTGGTGCTCATGCCACCAGCGTACGTCCACGGTGTCCTGGGCGGACGCCCCGGGATCCCGGGCTCCTGACACATGTCGGTGGCCGATGGGCGACACAGGTCGGTGGCCGATGGGCGACACAGGTCAGCTGGATTACGACCCGGGTGGTGGTGACCGGAAAATGCCGAAGGATCATGGGGCCATGACAGTTGACGGGCTGACGGATGTCATGGGCCTGCGTGTGGGGCACGCCACACGGATCGGCGACGGCTGGCTCACCGGCACCACGGTCGTCCTCGCCCCGGAGGGCGGGGCGGTCGCGGCGGTGGACGTGCGGGGCGGCGGGCCGGGCACGAAGGAGACCGACGCGCTCGATCCCCGCAACCTGGTGCAGAAGGTCGAAGCGGTCGTGCTGACCGGCGGCAGCGCCTACGGACTCGACTCGGCGTCGGGCGTGATGGCCTGGCTGGAGGAGCGCGGGCGTGGTGTGCGGGTCGGGCCCGGACCGACGCATGTGGTGCCGGTCGTGCCCGCCGCCTGCGTCTTCGACCTGGGACGCGGCGGCGACTTCGCAGCCCGGCCGGACGCGGCCGTCGGCCGGGCCGCCGTGGAGGCGGCCGCCTCGAGCGAGCCGGGCGCGCAGGTGCCGGAGGGCTGTGTGGGGGCGGGCACGGGAGCGACGATCGGACCCGTCAAGGGCGGCGTCGGGACCGCGAGCACGGTGCTGGACTCGGGTGTCACAGTGGGCGCCCTGGTCGTGTGCAACGCGGTGGGTTCGGCGTTCGACCCCGGAACAGGTGCCCTCTACGGGGAGTTGTTCCAGGGCGGGGCCGAGCGTCCCGCGCCTGACGTGCACGACGCGGCGCGGCGGCGGCTGGCCGGGCTCGCCGCACACCGACCGCAGCCCCCGCTGAACACCACCGTCGCCGTCGTGGCGACCGACGCCGAACTCACCAAGGCCCAGGCGCAGAAGCTCGCGGGTGTGGCGCACGACGGCATCGCGCGCGCCGTGCGTCCGGCCCATCTGCTCACCGACGGGGACACGGTGTTCGGGTTGGCGACCGGGACGCGTCCCCTCGACTCCACGAGCCCTCTCGCACTGAACGAGGTGCTGGCGGCGGGCGCGGACCTCGTGACGCGCGCGATCGTACGGGCGGTGCGCGCCGCCGAGTCGGTGGACGCACCGGGCGGAACCTGGCCCTCGTACACGGAGTTGTACGGCGCCCGGTAGTCGCCGGGGCAGGCGATTGTCCCGGTTCTGTCACGCGATGGCGTAGACGGCGACGAGCGGGAACCCGTGGTCGTGGCATTCGCTCTTTCTCCACGTACTCGAGCGGAACCCCCACACCATGACGAATCTGGAGAAGCCCGTGACAACGCCGGACATGCGAGCGCGGCGCGTACTGGCGGCCTGCGCCGCCCTGATGGTCGGCGCCCTGACCCTCACCGCCTGCGGCGGCGACGCCAAGGCCGACAACAACAAGAACGGGGCCGGTGCGCAGGACTCACCCAAGACCTCGGCCGCCAGGATCGTCATCTCCGCGAAGGACGGTTCGACCGGCGCGTCGATCAATACGACCGGAGTGAAGGTCAGCGACGGAAAGCTGACGGAGGTGAAGATGACGGTGGCCGGGGCCGGCACGGCCGTGCCCGGCGAGGTGTCCGCGGACGGGACGTCCTGGAAGCCGGGGCAGCAGCTCGAGCGCGGGACGAAGTACGAGATCTCGGCCACGGCCAAGGACGCGGACAACCGTGTGGCGGCCGCCAACTCGATATTCACCACGGTCACATCTGCCGACAGCTTCATCGGGACGTACACGCCCGACAACGGGACGACGGTCGGCGTCGGGATGCCGGTGTCCTTCACCTTCGACAAGGCGATCAGCAACAAGAAGAGCGTGCAGTCCCACATCACGGTGACCTCCAGCAGCGGGCAGCAGGTCGTCGGGCACTGGTTCGGGGCGCAGCGGCTGGACTTCAGGCCCGAGGAGTACTGGAAGGCCGGCTCCAAGGTCACGATGAAGATCGACCTCGACGGGGTCGAGGGCGCGAACGGCGTCCACGGGGTGCAGAAGAAGACCGTGTCCTTCACCATCGGCCGCTCGCAGGTCTCCACGGTCGACGTCCGGACCCAGACCATGACGGTCGCACGGGACGGCCGGACGCTCAGGACGGTTCCGATCTCGTCGGGCAGCCCGCAGCACACCACGTACAACGGGCAGATGGTGATCTCCGAGAAGTTCGTGCAGACCCGTATGAACAGCAGGACGGTCGGTCTGGGCGGCGAGTACGACATACCGGACGTGCCGCACGCGATGCGGCTGACCGCCTCGGGCACCTTCATCCACGGCAACTACTGGTACAACAAGGGCAACCCGCCCTTCGGCCGCGAGGGCACGAGCCACGGCTGCGTCGGCATGCAGGACGTACGGGGCGCGCGGGCCGACTCGACCGCCAAGTGGTTCTACGACAACTCGCTCGTCGGGGACGTCGTGATCGTCAAGAACTCCCCCGACAAGACGGTCGCACCGGACAACGGACTCAACGGCTGGAACGTCCCATGGAGCACCTGGACCGCCGGAAGTGCCGCCTGACCAGCACGGCATGACGATCGATCGGGTCGCGCGGGAACACACCGCGCGGCCCGTCCGTTTTCCCACCGTACGTTTTCTCGGTTCCCGGACATGATGTCCGACCGAGGGGCTACGGTATGCACCCACAAGGTGACATGCAGCGACGCCGGGAGAAACCTTGAGCGTTCCGTACGAGACGGCGGCGTACGAGCCAGCCGAGTCGCCCGAGGCTCCGGAGGAGCACCTCGCGCGACTCCTCGGCCGCGCCCTGAACTCCTTCGAGCTGCCGGACGAGACGATGCTGCGGCTCGACTGCGCGCTGGCGTACGACAGTTCCCTGCACTCCGCGCACCACAGCGCGGGGCTGCACCGGGAAACCTACCGGCATACATGGCTGCTCGCGGACGGTTCGGCGGTCACGCTGTGGGAGCTCGTGCACAACACCGGGCCGGACGGTCATCTGGAGCACGAGGTGTACGTGGACGAAGAGGAGCTGCGCGCCGCCACGTCCCGGCTGCCGCTGCCGCCGGACACCCCCGACTTCGAACTGCCCGTGCTCGTACAGCCCTCGCCCGTTCCCGAGCCCCGCCATGCGTACGCTCCGGACGACTCGGCCGACCACGTGCGCCGGCTGCTGCGCCGGGCGGAGAACCCGGACCCCCCGGACGGTGATCTCGCGAGGTTACTGCTGGGCTCCGCCCTCGCCCACGAGATCACACAGGCCTTCGGCCGTCCGTCCCGGGCCGCCCAGGCAGGTCTGTCCTACGCGCTCTACGAGCATGCGTTCCTGCTGCGGGACGGCCGCGAGGTGTCCCTGTGGGAGGTCGAGCACACGGCGACGCCCGACGGCCGGCACATGTGCGAGGTGTATCCGTCCGAGGAGGCGGCGCGGGAGGCGATGGAGCGGCGCGCGGCGACGCTCGGCTGACCCGGGGCGACACCCGTCCGACCCGGCGCGCACCCTCCGGGGCACACGGTCTAGGAGCGGCCCTCGTCGAACTGCCGCATGAGGCCCGCGAAGGCGTCGCGTTCGGCCGGGGTGAGTTCGACGGACTCCACGGCCGGCCCCTGCTTCGGCTGACGGGGAAGAGCACCGAGCCTGTTGCGGTAACGCCGGGCAGCCTCCTCGTAGCGGCGGCGGCGCAGAATGCGGCCCGCACAGACGATCCAGACTGCGCTCGCCAGGGCGAGCAGGGGCACACCCAGCAGTTGGAAGATCGACGTGTCGGCAGGCATGCCCCAAGTAGACACCACGATCCGGGCTTTTGGCCCCGGACCGTGACGCATATCGCAGATACGACGAGTGCCCCGAAGTACCCAGAGCGGTCGCAATGGACACCTCGAAACGGGTCCCTCGCCACGCGGGCCACGCAGTGTCCACAGCCCGCCCGACGCGGCTCGGCCGCAACCCCCTCGGAGGGGTTGCGGCCGAGCGGCGTGACGATGTCCGGGCGGTCAGGCGGCGACCGGCTGCTGGGACTCTTCGAGCGCCACTGTCGCCGCTCCCGGCGCCTGCTTACCGCCGGCCTCGTGGCTCTGCCTGCGCATTCCCTTCAGAACGACCACCAGGGCCGTGGTCACGCACACGCCGGCGGCGATCGCGACCAGGTAGAGGAACGGGTTGCCGATCAGCGGGACCACGAAGATGCCGCCGTGCGGGGCGCGCAGGGTGGCTCCGAAGGACATCGACAGGGCGCCGGTGACCGCACCGCCGACCATCGACGAGGGGATCACGCGCAGCGGATCCGCCGCGGCGAACGGGATGGCGCCCTCGGAGATGAAGGAGGCGCCGAGCACCCAGGCGGCCTTGCCGTTCTCCCGCTCGGTCTGGGTGAAGAGCCTGCCGCGCACGGTCGTCGCCAGTGCCATCGCCAGCGGCGGGACCATACCGGCGGCCATCACCGCGGCCATGATCCTCATCGCCGAGTCGCTCGGGTCGGAGACCGCGATCCCGGCCGTCGCGAAGGTGTAGGCGACCTTGTTGACCGGGCCGCCCAGGTCGAAGCACATCATCAGGCCCAGCAGCGTGCCGAGCAGGATCGCGTTGGCGCCGGAGAGGCCGTTCAGCCAGTCGGTCATGCCCTTCTGCGCGGAGGCGATGGGTTTGCCGACGACCACGAACATCAGGAACCCGACGACCGCCGAGGAGATCAGCGGGATCACCACCACCGGCATGATG